>JACCDH010283549.1_pt1 | contig 23821 bp, 18 predicted proteins | sample 7442481 | NCBI WGS metagenome assembly JACCDH01 (sample SAMN15323433, study PRJNA562643) | freshwater metagenome | isolation source: river surface water | place: USA:Blue River Watershed | collected 2017-08-15
GAGGCAGAGGCTCGCAAAGCGGATATTGTGGCTGAGCAAAAGCAGCTACTGGAAAATGTGAAATATCGAACAAAAAATATCGACGCGCTCACGCATGGAATGTGTCTTTATCGAATGAACGTCGCGCTGAATCTCCTTGAATTCAACAATGAGATCGCCGCACTCTCTACTGGCTATCAGGCAAGCTGGTTGAACACTACCGACCTCAGCGCTAAATTTACAGAAAATGCGCTTGGTAAAGTAGCTAATCAGCTCGAACAGCCAGCCGAGAAATTTCATCAGCGCATCGACGATATTGTTCGAAAATCTACCAAAGAAATAAACCAGCAGCGCGCCGTCACGCGGAGACAGCAAGAGCAATTATTTGCGAGCCGGCTGTCGATCAGTATGTTTGGAAATATCATTTACAGTGGAATTTTCGAATTACTCGTTGAGCCTATTGCCGAAGGAAAACATCTGTAATCGTTAGAATTGCAGTGGCATAATTTAGTACGAAGAATTTTTTATTGACATTAATTACTGTTTTCTTTACCTCATCAGTCGATCAAAAGGAGATGCCATGATCAAAAATTTAAGAATGTTCGGATTTTCTGCGCTGGTTTTAATCATGTCGCTGATGTCACAAAACGCCAAAGCAGAAATGTGTGAGGCAAAATATTTCTCCTGCAAAGTTGGCGGAAAAGTAGTGAGTTTATGTGGCGCCCAGCTTGGCGATGTTTTCAACATCATGCTCAATATCGGAACAGAAACAGTAGCAGAGATTAGCCAAGGCGAAAAAATTTACATAGCAGACTACGCTGCCGGTCAAGCCGGGCTTTCGTCGGTTCATCTCAAAGCTAACGGCACGATTTATGCGCTGACTAAATGCGATGGCATGGAGTGCAACCCCGATAAAGACACGTGGGTCTCCATCGTCAAAGGCAAGAAAAAGATCAAGGGAAGCGGCTTCTGCGAACCGGGATCAAGCACCGGCTTCACCAATCTTCCGCTCACAGTTGATAAAAAAGGGAACAGAGTCCTTGATAAGAAAAATTTTCTAGCTGATTATTTTTCTATTACCAAGAATCCCAAAGAATCTTTCCTGACTGAGAATATAAGTTGGTCGGACTAAGCGGGATATCGAGCTGGGCGGATGAATCGCGCCAACCATAATTCCTGCAAGACGATCACTTCTCTGGTCTGACTCTTGTTGCTTGCAATATGTGACGGCAGACTTTGACTCAAATTTCAGAAATGGCGCGAGCTTCCTGCAACCTGTTAATCTGATGTTTCAAAAAAAGATCAGGCGGTGCGCCGGATGAAATAGATGAACGCCAGGGCTTTCTGACACTGGGACTGCTTTTACTGCCCAGGCCTCAGAAAGCGTCTTCAAAAATAATCATGGCAAGGACGATTATGTTTTCTACCAAGTCTTATATTTTTTCTTTCTTGCTGCTGGCTCTTGGAACTGCCTGTGCCGAAGAAGGATTAACTATCATCTTGGACGACCCGGCATGGAACGGTAAAAACATTCCCTCAGATCAGGTCTGCAAAAAATTTAGTGGCAATCAAGGGAAATCACCCGTACTGAAGGTTGAGGGTATACCTGCCGACGCTGACGCACTGGTCCTGTCTTTTAATGACGAAAGTTACTCGCCGATGGATAAAGGTGGCCACGGCGTGGTGCGCGTTCAACTGAATAAAGCATCGACCATTCAGGTTCAATCAATACCCGGCGAAACAGATACCCTGCCAGCCGGTGTAAGTGTGGTCACTCAACATCGAGGCACCAGCTGGAGTGGCACCGGCGGCGCTTATTTACCGCCTTGCTCTGGTGGTCGCGGCAATACTTACAGCATCGATGTATCGGCAATAAAAAGTGGTACTGATGGAAGCACTACTACCCTGGCCAAAGGAAAAATCGTAATGGGTAGATATTGATGATGTGGCTATGTCTGCCAGGCGTGGCTACCGGGCGATAGCTGCGGGAGAATCGGAATTTTTCGGAAAAACTGATTCAATAGCACCGAAAATTGTATGGGGTAGGAAATCACTGAATTTTTTTCCGTGGTCTACGTATCCTTCGGCGCCAACGGAAAACCATCTTCCTTAGGCAACGAGCTTAGAAGCGTAGGTCAGCTCATCTGCAAAATTGACGGCATAGGACTGCGCTCCGTTTGCAATCTGCGTAAATCCTGATGAACACGGTATCGTGGCGGTAGAAAACTGACAAACCCATCAGTCAATGTCACTGCCTATCCGATCATTCGATCGTTTAGATAACCCTCCTCTCGCATTATCAAGAATTTAACTAATGCTGTATTTTCTGTTTGTCGAGGCAGCATTAGAAGACTTGATTACAATCTGTGGCGTCGCGATTAAGTCAGCAGTGCAGCACTGGTATGCCGGCCATTATTTATAAACAAGGTGGCGCTCCTTTTGGTGATTGAGGTGAAATCGATGATTGCGCGTCCGAACTCGATTCCGCTCACTGTCGGATGCTGGACTGAAAATATTTATCAGCAAAGAAAATACCGGATTTAGAGCCTATCTTGTTAAATAAATGGCAAGTTCTTGGAAGGGAGTTCGTGCGGCTTGCAGCGCGCAAGCAGCCTGACGAGACAGGCTCTTCTAATGAAATGTGCTGCGCTTAGAGCAACAACCGAGGCTGGAATGAATCAAATCAACATAACTAAAAAAATAATAACGGCTGCGATGGTAGTTGCAGCGTCTTTTATTTGCACGCTTTCGCATGCTCAGCAAACCAATTCATCCAAGCTGCCGCCGTGTCCTAAAGACCAAGCAGTTCGATACCATAACTGCTTTGGAACATTTAAAACTCCCGGCGGCGATTTGTACGTGGGTGAATTTAAAGATGACAAGTACCATGGACAAGGGAGTTACTCCTTTGCCGACGGTGATAAATATATCGGTGAATACAAGGATGGAAAACGGAGCGGACAGGGAACCTACTACTTCCTGGCCAACAATGCGTTCAAAGGCGATAGGTATGCTGGTGATTTCAGGGATGGCAAAAGGAACGGACAGGGGATTTACTCAAAAGCTGATGGAAGACGTTTCGAAGGTATTTTTGAGAACGACGAATTCATCCGTGAAGCCAAGGTTAATTTACCGAACCTCAACAATAGTGTCGCTTCCAATACCGACCGCACCGATGCCCGCTTGACCAATCCTAGCAATCTGCCACTGTGCCCGAAAGATCAAACCGTTCGTTACCATAATTGCTTTGGTACATTTAAAACGCCGGAGGGTCATTCCTACGTTGGCGACTTCAAGGACGACAAGTATCACGGAAGAGGAACGTTTACTTTTCCTGGCGGCGACAAGTATGTCGGCGAATTCAAGGATGGCAAGAGGAGCGGCCAGGGAACGTATTCCTATATGGCGAGCAATGAATACAAAGGTGCCCAGTATGTCGGCGAATTCAAGAATGACAATAAGCACGGACAGGGAACGTATTTTTATGCTGACGGCGGCAAATACACCGGTGGATTCAAGGATGACAAGCGCCACGGACTAGGGTCATATATTGCACCCGATGGCACAAAATTTTATGGCGAGTATAAGGACAACCTGGCTAATGGACAGGGGATAGTAACAACCGCAGACGGCGGAGGTTATGAAGGCATCTGGGAAAATAATAATTTTATCCGTGAAGCCAAGGTCAACCTACCCAGGCTTACAAATAATGCCGCTACCAATACTGACCGCACCGATATCGACCGCGAGCGTCAGCAGATAGCAGAAGAACGGCGTCGGCTTGAAGAAGAAAAACGACAGCGTGAACAAGCCAAATCCAGCCAAAGAATCAATCTGCAAGTAACGCATACCCAACCGAACACAGATGGCAGCTTTTTTATCGAAATAAAAACGAATGCAGATACTGCCTCACTGCAAATAGACGGCAAAGAGGAAGGCGGAAAAGCAGATGGCAACTACATCATCAAGCGTATCGCCAGAGCAGGACAAGCATCTTCATTCAAAATCATTGCCACCGATGTGTACGGTAGTACGGATACCAAAACAATCACTGTGAGCCGTGCAATAGTCGATTCAAAAGTCACGTATGCAGCGCTCAATCCCGGACAGGTAAAACAGCAGTCTGCTCGTGATGCCGTTGCAATCATCATTGGTATAGCGGATTACAAAAGTCTCCCGAAAGCTGACTTTGCGAATGATGATGCACGTGCATTTTATGACTATGCCATTCGCGCTTTAGGCATCAAGCCTGAAAATATCAAGTTACTCGTAGACGGTGATGCTGAAGAGGTTGAAATACTGCGAACATTCAGAAACTGGCTGCCCAGTAAAGTTCGATCCACCACAGACGTTTATGTCTTTTACAGCGGTCACGGATTACCGACTGCTGATGGACAAGGTCTTTATCTCATTCCTCCCAGAGCAGCAAAAGACTTGATTGAGGATACTGCGATCCCTTTCAGCAAGATCAACGCTGCACTGCAGTCTGCAAAACCAAAGTCAGTCACCATGATTCTGGATGCCTGCTACAGCGGGCAAGCAAGATCCGGAGAAAGTTTGGTTGCGAGTGCGAGACCCGTACAACTCAAAACCGAAAGCAGATTATTCCCCGAGCACTTTACCGTCATCACCGCGAGCCAAAACGATCAGATATCAAGCTCAAACCCCGAACTCCAGCACGGTATTTTCAGCTACTACCTGATGAAAGGCATGGAAGGCGATGCTGATGCAAATAGAGACGGGAAGATCACTTTGGGTGAGATGCAGGCATATTTGGTTGAGAATGTGGGTAGGCAAGCGGGGATGATGAGCCGGAAGCAGGAGCCGCAACTGGTGGGTGATGCCAATCGGGTGCTGGTGGGTCGATAAGACATCGCCTCCGGTAAAATGACGTTACTCGCGGGTGTAGTTCAATGGCAGAACGGCAGCTTCCCAAGCTGAATACGAGGGAGTGATTCCCTTCACCCGCCATATCCGCTCATTTATCGGCGCAAAAGACTGCATGCTTTACGACCCCACCGACCACCGCATCAAAAGTTTTGTCACCCGCGCAGGCAGGTTGTCGCCTGCACAAGAACGCGCTATTCAGACGCTGGGACCGACATTTTGTGTGCCTTATCAAAAGTCTCCTCTCGATAGCGAGGCGGCGTTCGGACGTGCAGCACCTCTGATTTTGGAAATCGGGACAGGTATGGGGGAAACCACTGCGCACATCGCAGCGCTCATGCCAGGCAAAAATTTTCTGGGTGTAGAGGTTCACACGCCAGGCGTAGGCAGTTTGCTCAAGCGTATAGGTGAGCAGTCAATCAGTAATCTGCGCTTGATTCAACATGATGCCTTTGAAGTCGTCACCCATATGCTTGCACCCGAATCGCTAGCGGGGGTGCATGTGTTCTTTCCGGATCCTTGGCATAAAGCGCGGCACAATAAGCGACGGCTGATTCAATCACCGTTTGTGGCGTTGCTGGCTTCGCGGATAGCGCCGGGGGGATATCTCCATTGCGCCACCGACTGGGAAGAGTATGCGGAGCAAATGCTCGCGGTGCTGGGCGCTGAGTCTTCGTTACAAAATACAGCGGATGGCTATGCGCCACGTCCGGATTATCGGCCTGTGACGAAATTTGAAAACCGTGGGTTGAAGTTGGGGCATGGTGTTTGGGATTTGGTGTTTACCAAGCCCTGAAGCGACATCAGCCCGCACCCTGCTCACGCACCAGCGCAATGATCTGTGCGCCGTAACTCTCCAGCTTCTTCTCGCCCACACCGGATACCAGCCTCAGATCATCGAGCGTTGCTGGTCCTGCGCGTGCAATTTCACGCAGCGTGTTGTCATGAAAAATCACATAAGCCGGCAAATTGTGAGCGCGCGCAGTCTCCATACGCCACCAGCGCAGTTTCTCGAAAAGCGTCTGCTGGGGTGAAGACAAACCGGTTTCGGTATAGCTGCCGCTGCGTACCGGCGCGCGCTTTTGTCGTACGGGTTTTTGATACAAACGCATGGCAACCTGACGCTCGCCGCGAAGCACTGCACGCGCAGCCTCGGGCAGACGCAGAGATCCGTAATTCTCATGGTCGATCTCGACCAGTCCCAGTGCAAAGGTTTGTCTCAAAATGGCACGCCACTCGGCCTCGCTCTTGTCGGATCCGATGCCAAACGTCGACAACTCATGATGACGCCACTGGCGGACTTTTTCCGAATCGCTTCCGCGTAACACTTCCAGCACATGCACTGCGCCAAAACGCTGCCCGACACGATAGATGGTAGAGAGCAGTTTTTGCGTCGCCTCGGTCGCATCAAATGACACCGGCGGGTTGAGACAGGTATCGCAATTGCCGCATGCTTCCGAGGTTTGATCGAAATACGCCAGCAAGCGAACGCGGCGGCAAGTGAGGGTTTCGCACAGACCCAACATGGCATCCAGGCGGGCAGATTGCATGCGCTTGAAGGTGATATCCGCCTCGGATTCTTCGATCATACGGCGCTGCTGCACGACGTCCTGCAAGCCATAGGCCATCCACGCATCGGCAGGCAAGCCATCACGTCCTGCACGGCCTGTCTCTTGATAATAGCCTTCGATGCTACGCGGCAGATCGAGGTGAGCCACAAATCTCACATCCGGTTTATCAATGCCCATACCAAAGGCAATCGTTGCCACCATGATGATCCCGTCTTCACGCAAAAAGCGAGACTGATGCTTACTGCGTGTGGGCGTATCCATACCGGCATGGTAGGCAAGCGCGCTGATACCGTTCTCGCATAAAAATTCAGCAGTCTCTTCGACTTTCTTGCGCGACAAGCAGTAGACGATACCTGCTTCGCCTGCATGCTCGGTGGTGATGAAATCGAGCAGTTGCCGACGCACGTTTTCTTTTTCGACGATCTGATAGCGAATGTTCGGCCGATCAAATGAGGAAATAAATTGCTGCGCCTGACCGAGCTGCAGTCTTTCGATGATTTCCGTGCGGGTTTGTCCATCAGCAGTCGCCGTCAGTGCTATACGCGGCACCTCAGGATAGCGCTCATGCAGTACAGACAGGCGGATGTACTCCGGTCGGAAATCATGACCCCATTGCGATACGCAGTGTGCTTCATCGATAGCGAACAGAGCGATCCGTACACCATCCAGCATTTCCAGACAGCGTTGGGTCAGCAAGCGCTCAGGTGCGATATACAGCAGATCCAGCTCACCCTGGCGTAGCGCACGCTCAACGCGCATGGATTCATCAAAACTCTGACTGGAATTCAGAAACGCAGCGCGCACACCCAGCTCGCCCAATGCATCGACCTGGTCCTGCATGAGCGCGATGAGGGGCGAAATCACGATTCCACATCCATGACGTAGCAATGAAGGAATCTGATAACACAGGGATTTGCCACCGCCGGTCGGCATGAGTACCAGCGCATCGCCGCCACGTGCGACCAGCTGAACAATATCTGCCTGAGATCCGCGAAAGGCCGGATAACCAAACACGCTTTGCAGTAAATGCAGCGCGCGTGCAGGCAAGTCTTGTTCTGCGGCAGCGGATGTCAATACGGCATTCGTTGGCACCTTTTATTCCGCCCAGACCAGCCAGCCAGACCACGCAGTGGATAGTACGATGACACCAAAGACAATGCGATACCACGCAAACAAAGTGAAATCATGCGTGCTGATATAGCGAAGCAACCAGCGTACACATAAAAAGGCAGAAACAAAGGCCGCCAGCGCGCCCAGACCAAACATGGGCAAATCGGCCCATGACAACAGATTGCGTTCTTTGTAGAGCGAATAAATGGTCGCGCCGAACAACGTGGGAATGGCGAGGAAAAAAGAAAACTCGGTGGCTGCCTTGCGCGACAGACCAAAAATCATCGCGCCAATGATGCTGGCACCGGAACGACTGGTGCCGGGTATCAGCGCAAAGCATTGCGCGCAACCGACTTTGAAGGCATCCAGCACGGTCATGTCGTCGACGGAATCGACACGCGGCCCCTCGGGCTGCAAGCGCTGGCGACGCTCCACGATCAAAATAATGATGGCGCCGACAATGAACGCCAGCGCGACCGGTACAGGTTTGAACAAATGCGCCTTGATGATTTTGCCGAACAGAAGGCCAAGCACCACGGCAGGCAGGAAAGCGACGATCAGGTTGATAACGAAGCGCCGCGCGGCATTGTCACGATAAAAATTACGCGCGACATGCGCAATGCGCTCGCGGTATTCCCAGCAAACAGCGAGCATGGCGCCGGCTTGTATGACGATTTCAAAAACTTTGACTTTCTCGCCGGTGAAATTGAGCAGACTGCCTGCGAGAATCAAATGACCGGTAGAGGAGATGGGAAGAAATTCCGTCAGTCCTTCGACGACGCCCATGATGATGATTTTTACAGCAAGCAGAATTTCCATGCAATTGGCAGGCAAGAGAGGCAGAAGGAACGGCGTTAACGTGAACCGCTGGATGATAGCCATGAATGACTTGCTATCACTGCAGCTTAGGGCGATTTACGTTTATTTGGCAGGCTCGAAGCTTACCACGAGGCTGTCCTTGCGGGTCGTTATCCCGGTCGGGACGAAGCGCTTTCCAGCGACGACAAAGGCATCGGGAGCGAAGGTATACAAGACCGTCTCACCGATCAGATCTTCCGCCAATTGGGTACCCAGACGCGCGAGTCGGCTTGTGTAGCTGCCCGTTGCTGCATCGAGCTTGATATTTTCCAGACGCGGCTCCGCCAATAACACTGCACGCCGCGCCGGATCAATGCGCAAACTACCCGAGACGAGCAACTCTCCTTGCCAGGGTGTTTTGATCAGCGGCGGCAGTACTTGTGCATCAAGGGCAATCAGCAGTCGATCGGCTACCGGCTGCGTGGATAAGACGGGATTACTGAGAGTGACATCGAGCAGACCGAAATAGCGCTCGGTGTAGGGAAATTTTTTCTGTATCGATTGCTGCAAGCGAGATAGCGGTATTTCAATTTCTTGCGGCGGTAGCAGGCTGGCACATCCAGAGAGCAAGGTCAGTAGCATCAGGGATTTCAAAACCAGCAAGCGTTGAACTTGCCGCGGAAAACTTGAACCCACACTACCCAAGCTGCTCGCCATGCGTCACCCCCTATCCAACAACGGTGAGAGATTCCAGCCGCTGTAAATAATTCAAAGCCTGCTCGCGATTGTCGCCGCACATTTCTGTCGATGGCTTGAGGCTGGCGCAGACGGCGGGTCGATCAGGATGCGCGAACAGCAGACAAGCGGAGGCAGCATCGAGCTGCACACAACGCACGCCGGCAGGTTTGCCATTGGGCATACCGGGAATAGGCGAAGAAATAGAAGGTGCAATACAACAGGCGGCACAGCCTTCGCGACAGGCGTGATCTGGCTTACTCATAACGGAGCGCCTGAATCGGCAGTAAGCGTGCAGCCTTACGTGCCGGATAAAAACCAAAAAAGATACCGATCGCCGCTGAAAAACTCACCGCCAGCGCGATGGATGCAGTAGACAACTGGGTTTGCCAGCCAGCGAATTCGGCAATCATCCACGAGCCACCGACACCAAGCGCGATACCGATCAAGCCGCCCACCAGCGAGAGTGTGACTGCCTCAACCAGAAACTGTGTGAGGATGTCTGCCCCGCGCGCACCGACAGCCATGCGCAAACCAATTTCGCGAGTGCGCTCTGTTACGGACACCAGCATGATGTTCATGATGCCGATGCCACCCACCAGCAAGGAAACTGAGGCAACAGCAGCCAGCAGCATAGACATGACTTTCGATGACTCTTCTTGCGCTGCGAGCATTTCGGTGAGATTGCGCACGGTGATGGGATCGGGCTGACCTTCGGCAGTACGCAAACGCTGGCGCAATAACGCACGTATCTTGTCCTCGGTTTCGCTCATGCTCTCGCCGTCGAACACCTTGATCTGAATCATTCCCACCTGACGCGGCTTGCCGGCCTCGACACCCACGATACGATTACGCGCAGTCGACAGCGGCACCATGATCACATCATCCTGATCATTGCCCGTCATGTTTTGGCCTTTGCGACCGAGTACACCGACGATCGTGACCGGCACATTCTTGATACGTATAGTCTGATCCATGGGATCGGCATCGCCAAACAGTTCACGCGCCACTGTCTGTCCAATCAATGCCACCTTCCCCGCGCCGGACATTTCTGCAGGTTCAAACATGCGACCGGATTCCAGCGTCCAGTTACGTACCGTGAAATAGTCAGGCGTGATACCAAACACCTGCGTGGCCCAGTTTGCATTGCCAAACACCACCTGTGCGCTGCCACGATAAGTGGGCGCCACTGCTTCGACTTCCGGTACTTCACGTGCAATGGCGGCTGCATCATCTTCGGTGAGATCCGGCGTGATACCGGTGCCGATACGCGCGCCATTAGCGGTACGCGCGCCAGCGGTAATGATCATCAGATTCGAACCGAGACTTTTGATCTGATCTTTGATGCGCGCTTCGGCACCTGAGCCAACTGCCAGCATGGTGATCACCGCTGCCACGCCGATGATGATGCCCAGCATGGTGAGCACTGAGCGCAGTAGATTCACCCGCAGGGCATTGAGCGCAACGCGCAAAGTCGCGAGCAAATTCACGAGATCACCTCACCGATCTTGTCGAGCTTTGCGGCAGCATTGTCTGGGGTATGTGGTATGTCAGAGATGACCTCGCCATCGCGAAACGTAATGATGCGCGATGCAAACGCAGCGATATCGGATTCATGCGTGACCATTACAATCGTCATGCCAGCGGCATTAAGCTGCTGCAGCAAGACCATGATCTCCAAGCTGGTGCGCGAATCGAGCGCGCCGGTAGGTTCATCAGCAAGGATCAAGGCCGGGTCATTGACCAATGCGCGTGCAATCGCCACGCGTTGCTGCTGACCGCCGGAGAGTTGCGAAGGATGATGATCGTGACGAGTCGCCAGCCCGACTTGCGAGAGCCGCGCCATCGCCCGCTGGCGACGTTGAGTGGCGGGTGTGGCTGCATACAGCAGCGGTAGCTGCACATTATCCAGGGCACTGGTACGCGGCAGCAGATTGAACTGTTGAAACACAAAACCAATACGACGATTACGAATCGCCGCCAGCGCATCGCCACTCATGTCCGATACTTTTTCGCCCGCCAGTCGGTACTCGCCGGCAGTGGGTGTATCCAGGCATCCCAGCAGATTCATGAAGGTCGATTTGCCGGAGCCGGACGCACCCATGATGGCCACAAACTCGCCCTCGCCAATGGTTAGCGACACGCTGCGCAGCGCAGCAACGGTATTAGAGCCCATCACATAGGATTTGCTCAGGCCGCGAACTTCAATCAAGGGTTTCATTTTGGCTCAGAACATGCGCGGCGCACCGGCCATCGACGAACCTTTGCGGCTTCCACCACCGCCACCACCACTCTCGCCCTTGACACCCGTAACCACTTCCATGCCTTCAGCAATACCGTCGCCGGTGACCTGCACCATTTTGCCGTCCGACGCACCGGTTTTGACAGGAATGGCTTTCAACTCGCCGTTTTTCAAGACATAAATGGTAGAGCTCGAAGGATCCGGTCGCCCATTACCGCGTCCGGATTTATCACCCTCACTGCGGCGTGATTTGGGAGGCTTGTCATCAGGCGATTGGGGCGGGCGAAACCGTATCGCCGCATTGGGTACTTTCAATACATCTTCAAAGGTATCCGTGACGATGCGCACATTGGCCGTCATGCCGGGCAATAACTGCAGCTCGGGATTCGGTGCCGATACATCGACCAGATAGGTCACCACATTAGAGACGACCTGCGCGGACTTGCGCACCTTGCGCACCTCGCCCTCGAAGGTCTTGCCGGCAAACGCATCCACCGTGAATGTCGCGCGCTGCCCGATCTTGATCTTGCCGATTTCGGATTCATCAATCGCGGTATCGACACGCATGTCGGCGAGATTTTCCGCAATGACGAAAAGCTCGGGTGCTTGCAGACTGGCGGCGACGGTCTGTCCCTTGTCAACACTACGCTTGATGACGATACCGGTCACAGGCGAACGGATGGCGGTACGCTCCAGATCAACCCGTGCTTGCGACAGCACGGCTTCACGCTGCTTGACCATAGCAGCCGCATTACCCGCATTGGCACGCGCCACATCGACTTGCGCGAGCGCTGATTTTTGCTGCTCCACCAGAGAATTGACCGCAGCGCGGGCCTTGTCGACTTCGGCAGGCGACAGAAAATTTTTGTCGGACAACTGCTGCTTGCGCTCCAAGTCACGGCGGGCGTCAGCCAGCGTGACCTCTACTTGGGAGACCGCGGCGCGCTGTGCGGCAATATTGGCTTGCTGGGTAGTCACTTGCGCACGCGCCGCATCCAGATCGGCCTGCGCCTGCCGGACACGGTATTCGAAGCTTTCAGGGTCAATGCGGGCAATCAGCTGATTTTTGCTGACCTGACTATTGAAATCCACCAGCACTTCCTTGAGTTGACCGGAAACCTGGGAGCCCACCTGCACCGAAACCACAGGCACCAACGTTCCGGTCGCAGAGACGCTGGCAATCAGCCGGCCTTTTTCCAGCGTGGCGGTCCGATACTGCGGCGCATCGGGTTTTTTGATGCCAAACCAATACCAGGCCCCGGCACCGATCAGAACCACCAGCACTATTACCCCTATCCATCGTGCTTTCACCGAGACGTTCCCCACTGCTATTGAATTAAGGGCTTGATTTTACTGGGATTAGATGACATTCACCTGACCAGTAACCAGAAGGACTGGCGCGCTGGTGCAATCAATGGCAGATGAAAGAAAAAACCCGCCTCCGGGACGTTGGAAGGCGGGTTCGACAGGCGGTGCAAGGCAAATGCCGGAGTGGCTTACTGTTTACGCGGGGAAGGATCCGCCTCATTTTGGGGCGGTGTAGTTGTGGTTGTTGTTCTGGTTGTGGTTGTACCTACAGTTGAAGTTGAAATTGTGCCCGAATCGTCGGCCTTCACGGATTCAATTTTTATTTCGAGTAATTGTCTCAACTTACTAAGATTCGCGAATTCAGCAAACAAATCGCCACCGTCAGCGGGGTCAAAACTAAACAAATAATCATTTAAATTATCAAGAGAAAATTGAGCAGGGTTTTTCTTGAAAGCGACATTATTTCCTTTTGAAGATGCGACGATCGTTTGCAAATATTCTGAAAAATTTGAATCAATTAAAGATTCATCAAAATTTATTAAGAAATTTTCAACTTCTTTTTTAATAGCCCTTTTTTCTTGGCGCTGGTCCGCTGTAGCAAACTTTTTATCCGTTATTTTTTTTTGCTGACTAAAGGAAGAAAACGCCTTAGATTTTTTATTATCTTCCAACAATTTTTTTTGCTGAACATCTTGGTCTGAAGCATTTGACATTACACTAAAATAAAATCTATCACTTTCAACTGTCAGCATCGTTGTTAAATAACTCGTCATTGGAATATATTTTTTAAGTTCTGGCTGATCTTTATCAGCAAATACCGTAAACCAGATGTGAATGAAAGATCGATTGGCAACAAACGCCGCAATCGCAGATTTTCGGGCTAAAAATAATTCATCAGCTCCGATTTCTTGACCGTTTTTCGACCATTTTATTACGCATGTATCAACACCTTTTAAAAGCTCCTTTACTTCATCAGGTATCGGGGCTTTTGAAAAATCCATTGTCTTTCCAATTATCTTTTCACTCACTAATTGAACTAATGGCCTCATTGCATTCGTATAGTGCTTGTTTTTACGCAAGTCCCTAGCATTTAATTCTTTTACGTCATCAGGAACTTCCAAGTTTCCTTCATCAAATTTCTGCATTGCTTCAGTTCTCAATTTCGCTATTTCTGGTATATCCCAATATTTCTTCATAAAAGGAACGCACACTTTTTCGATGATGTTCACATCAAAAGTTTTTTCCGGGTCATTTGGATCAGGAAAATCTTTAACCGACATCGCGCCTCGCAAGATAGAGTCTGTGTTACTACCTGCCAGAGAGTTTTTATAGCCACGACTTTGAACGCAAACCAATAGCTCTGCCAGATCAGCACCATTTACAATCGCGCCTGAAAGCGCTCTCTTAATCGTTCTTATTGATTGCTCTGAAATATCACTCACATATACAGTGCCCGTTGCCTTCTCTTTAACTGCTGCAGTTTTTTCAGTCTTTGTGTCTGATACTTTTGTTTCCTGCACAGCCTGATTTGTCGTTATCACTGCAGCCGATTGAACAACTGTAGGATTGTTCTGACGTGGACTGGCAGGCGTCCATGAAGTTGCCGTTGTACCAAACGTCTTAGGAACTACTGTAGAGTTTGCTGTCGTAGTGGTCGTGGCTGTTGTGGTTGTGGTTATGGTCGTATTCGTCTTGGCTATCGTAGTCGGCGTACCGGCAGCGGCGTTGATTTCCTGCGTATTCCTATGTGTTTCTCTGTTTGTTTTTCTGGGACTGACCGTCATTTCCCGCCGGTCAGACGCGAGACCCGCCAGTGCATTGCCCAGATTTTTCAACGAAAGTTTGGGTACGTTTTTTTTAGTATTTTTTTCTTGGCCTGTCGATTGCTGCTGGCGAGGAGACTTAAGCGTATTGCTCTTAGTCTGCTCAACACCATCTTCTGAAGAGCTTTCATCGCTATCCCCGAATTTTCTTGCTGCCGCACTTGCACCTTTTCCAAGAAACAGCCTTCCGAAGGTATCGGGCGCCTTTCCCCCGTCATCTGAGTCGCTTTCACTGGGCGCTTTTACCTTTTTTTCTTCCTTCGATTTCATTTGCGGCGCGGCTTTGTTTTTATCTGCATAGCCCTGACCGGTGTGCTTGTCTGATTGGCTAGGAGCACCATCCTTTTTTTTGGCGACATCCTTGCTTTTATCGTCAGGCTGACCCTGACCATAATTAGGCAGGTGACTTTGAGAGTTACTTCTGGGAAGGCGATCGCTCATGAAAAATTCTCCATTCATCAATTTCTAGTGGGCAGGTGGTGGGCAGGGCTTTGCAAACTCTGGGAATTCAACGGGTATTGCTCATTACCGTCGTTTTAAAAATTTACTTTTTAGCAATTTCGGAGCTGCCATTTTCGTAACCCCTCCGCACCTCGGGTTCCGAGACTCAATGCATTTCTGTGTACCAAATCAGCGTTTAAACTTGACTGATAATTGCCTGCCACCTATATTGCTGACTCGCTAGTTAGTAATTTTTCCGCTCATGCCCGCCCTGGAACCCAAGACCAAACCCCGCTGGGAACGCCGCAAGGATGCTCGTCCGCAAGAGTTGCTGGCGGCTGCTCTGGATTTATTTGTGGAGCGGGGTTATGCGGCTGCCCGGCTCGACGATGTGGCAGCCCGCGCAGGCGTCTCGAAAGGGACGCTCTATCTGTATTTCGAAAACAAGGAAGAACTGTTCAAGGCCGTGGTTCGGGAGAACCTGGTATCGGCGCTCGCTGAGGCGGAAGACTATATAGAGCGCTCCACCGGCAGCAGCCGGGATCTGCTGCGCGCCTTTATCCTGAACTGGTGGGACCGCGTCGGGCAGACCAAGCTTTCTGGTATTTCGAAGCTGATGATGGCGGAATCCGGTAATTTCCCAGACGTTGCGCGCTTTTACCATGAAGAAGTGATCTCCCGGTGTAACGCGCTGATTGTGGGTATTCTGGAGCGCGGCATCGCCCGGGGGGAGTTCCGGGCCGTCGATACCGTCAATGCCAACCTTGTAATCGTGGCGCCGCTGGTTATGTTGATGATGTGGAAACACTCTTTCCACTCCTGCAGACTAGAGCCGATTTCGGCCAAAGATTATCTGGATTGTTATCTTGATCTACTTATTAATGGTCTTCAGGCCACATCGCTAGAGACAAAAGGCGCCGAGACGCTGCACGAGCCTACGTCGAATCATCATTAAAAACGCTATGTCAAAAAAACTTGTTCGCTGGCTCGTCCTGCTCATTGTGCTGACCGTCGCTGGTGGTGTCGTCTGGAGCCTGATGCAGCGTCCTTCTGCGCCGGCAAAACCAGCGATACCGGTGGCGGCCGTTCCGCCAACGCTGGAATTTCTGCCTCAGGAGGTCGTGACTGCGAATCCTGTCGAGATTCGACAAACGCTTTCTTTATCGGGATCGCTACGCGCAGTCGATTTGTCCACGGTCAAAGCGCGCGTGGCAGCGGATGTGCGCCAGGTACTGGTGCGCGAGGGCGAGTCTGTGCGCGCGGGACAAATCGTGGTGGTCACCGATGGCACCGAATATGAAGCGCGCGTTGCACAGGCGCGCGGCAATCTGGACGCCGCCCGCGCCCAGCTCGAGATTGCCGCCAAGACGCGCGATAACAATCGTGTGCTGGTGGAAAAGGGGTTCATCTCGCGCAATGCATTTGACAATGCGGCGAGCCAGTACGCGGCAGCCGAGGCCAACGTGGCTGCAGCGCGCGGCGCCATGAATATTGTGCAGAAGTCGCTGAATGACACCGTGATCCGCACGCCGATTTCAGGCTTGGTGGCGGCACGCTACGTACAGCCGGGAGAAAAAGTATCGCCAGACAACAAGCTGCTCGATATCGTCAATCTGCAAAAAATGGAACTGGAAGCAGCGGTGCCTACCAGCGACATTGCGCAGATTGTCATCGGGCAGCCGGTCAGTCTGCATATCGAAGGCGTGCCAGAATCTTTCGAAGGCAAGGTTGTTCGTATCAACCCCTCGGCCCAGACCGGCTCGCGCTCGGTGCTGGTGTATGTGCAAGTCGCCAACCCGAAAAATATGCTGCGGGTCGGTATGTTCGCCGAGGCGCAACTGGTATTGCGCGCAAAACAAGGCGTATTGGCTTTGCCGCAAAGTGCAGTGCGCAAGGATAGTCAGGGTGCGTTTGTTTACACCATCGCCAATGGTCAACTGAACAAGACGGCGGTGACGGTCGGCATTGATGGTCGCAGTGGCGAGGACTATCTCACTGAAATCGTTTCAGGTCTGGATTTTGGGGCGCAAGTCGTGCGTACCGACATGGGCAACCTGCAAACCGGCACGCGCGTTCGAGTGGCCGAGCCCGCCACTGCTCGCTAGAAAAGACAGGAACCGGCGCCATGTGGTTTACACGCATCAGTATCGGCAATCCGGTTCTGGCCACCATGATGATGGTGGCATTTGTCGTTTTGGGCTTGTTCTCCTATCAGCGTCTACGTGTTGACCAGTTCCCCGATGTAACCTTTCCTGTGGTGGTGATACAGACGGAATATCCGGGCGCAGCACCGGAGACGGTCGAGACCGATATCACACGAAAGATCGAAGAAGCCGTTAACACCATCAATGGTATCAACAGCCTGACCTCACGCTCTTACGAGGGTCAGTCAATTGTCATCATCGAGTTTGCGCTCACCATCGACCCGGCACAGGCAGCGCAGGATGTGCGTGAAAAAGTCGCGCTGATCAAAGCAATTTTTCGCAAAGAAGTGAAAGAACCGCGCGTCACCCGCTACGACCCGGCGGACAGACCGATTTTCTCGGTGGCTGTGACCAATGAAGCGGGCAAGGGCAATTACAGCATGCGCGAGCTGACCACGATTGCGGATCAGCTGATCAAAAAACGTCTGGAAAACGTGCGTGGTGTGGGATCGGTCACGCTGGTCGGTGGCGTCAAACGTGAAATTCAGATTCAGGTCAAGCCTTCAGATATGGAGGCGCTGGGCATCAGCATGGATCAGGTGCTCAATGCCTTGCGCAACGAGAATCAGGAACTGCCGACCGGCAGTGTGCGTGCAACCGCCAACGAGAAAGTGGTACAGGTGCAAGGTCGTATCAAACGACCCGAAGATTTCGAGCGCATCGTGGTCGCGCAGCGCGGTGGTCATTCGGTCTTGCTGGGACAAGTCGCCCGCGTGATCGACACGCAGCAGGAGCAGGAAAATCTGGCGCTCTTCAATGGTCAACGCACGCTGGCGCTCGATATTCTCAAGGCGCAGGGACACAGTACGATTGATGTGGCCGATGGTCTGAAAAAAGTGATCACCGATCTGCAGCCTACGCTCAATGCGCTGCACCCGGGTGTGAAGCTTGACGTGATCAAGGATGGTTCGCGCCAGATTCGTGTCGGTGTCGAGAATGTCCGTCGCACGCTAATCGAAGGTGCGCTACTCACTGTTTTGATTGTCTTTCTGTTTCTGAACTCATGGCGCTCGACAGTGATTACCGGCTTGACGCTGCCGGTCTCGCTGATCGGCACTTTTTTGTTCATGGATATGTTCGGCTTCACAATTAATATGATCACGCTGATGGCTTTGTCGCTATGCGTGGGTCTGCTGATTGATGATGCGATTGTCGTGCGTGAAAACATCGTTCGTCATGCCGGCATGCGAGTCAATGGCCGCTTCAAAAATCCACGCACGGCAGCGCTTGAGGGCACTAAAGAAATCGGACTAGCCGTATTAGCGACGACCTTCTCGATTGTTGCGGTGTTCCTGCCGGTGGGTTTCATGGGCGGCATCATCGGTCGCTTCTTTCATCAGTTTGGCGTCACGGTGGCAGCGGCAGTTCTGATTTCGATGTTTGTGTCGTTCACGCTGGACCCCATGCTCTCATCCATATGGCATGACCCCGCCGTACACGGCCCCGGTCCCCGTCGCGGCTGGTATGCGCACACGATTGGCAGGGTGCTTGAGCAATTTGATCGCTTTGTGCAGTGGCTCTCAAAAATTTATCAGGTCACCTTGCGCTGGTCATTGCGCCACCGCATCGCAACGCTGGTGCTCGCCGTAGCAACTTTCGTTGCAGGCCTGCTGCTGCCAGCTTCGGGTCTGGTAGGTACCGAGTTCGTGCCACAGGCTGATTACTCCGAGACAGGTGTTATTTTTTACACGCCGGTTGGATCGTCACTAGAATTCACCGAAAGTAAAGCCAGACAAGTTGAGCAAGCCCTGCATTCATTGCCCGAGGTGCGTGATCTGTACACGACGATCAATACGGGCACAGCACAAGGAAAAAATTATGCAACCGTGTACGCACGGCTGGTGCCGCGCAGTGAACGACAGCGCAGCACGAAACAACTGAGCCAGCCCCTGCGTGACCAGCTGGCGCGTATTCCGGGTATTACCATCACGCACATCGGTCAGCTGGATGGCGTGGGCGGCGATAACAAGCAAATCCGTTTCTCCATTCTGGGGCCCGATCTCAAGCAACTCGGCAAACTCGCCGATGAGGCGACCGCACGCGTACGCGCCATACCCGGCGTGGTGGATCTGGATTCGAGCCTCAAGCCCAACAAGCCCACCATTCAGGTCGAGCCTTACCGTGAAGTGGCCGCAGATCTGGGGATTGGCGTGGCACAGATAGGTAATACCTTGCGACCGCTGTTGGCCGGCGATGCCGTGACCGGCTGGCGCGCACCGAATGATGAAACCTACGATGTCACAGTGCGACTTGCACCTTCGGACCGTAATAACATCGCCGATCTTTCAAGGCTTAATCTGGCCAGCAGTCAGATGAACGCGGATGGTTCGCCGCGAATGGTGCCTTTGCGTCAAGTGGCCAGCATCATGCCAGCCACCGGTGCCAACCAGATCAATCGACGCGACATGAATCGCGAAGTCGAAATCTCTGCGAACGTGCTCGGCCGCTCAGCCGGACAGGCGGGCGTCGATATCAAACGCGCACTCGAGTCGATGAGCTGGCAACCCGGTTATCGCTACCAGATCGGCGGCGCGGCCAAAAATATGCAGGAGTCGTTTGGTTACGCACTGTCGGCTTTGCTGCTGGCGATCATTTTCATTTACATGATTCTCGCATCGCAATTTGCCAGTTTCCTGCAACCTATTGCGATCATGTCCGCACTACCGCTGACACTGATCGGTGTTTTCCTGTCGCTGATGTTGTTCCGTTCAACGCTGAATTTGTTCTCCATTATTGGCTTCGTGATGCTGATGGGGCTGGTCACCAAAAATGCGATTCTGCTGGTGGACTTCGCCAATCAGGCACGCAAAGCGGGCGTGGAACGCGGGGAGGCTTTGCTCGAAGCGGCCCATGTGCGACTGCGGCCCATCCTGATGACGACACTGGCGATGGTGTTTGGCATGGTGCCACTGGCACTGGGGCTGGCCGAGGGTTCCGAGCAGCGCGCACCCATGGGTCAGGCAGTGATTGGCGGCATTATCACCTCCTCGATTTTGACGCTGGTGGTGGTACCCGTGATCTATACCTGGCTGGATGATTTGGCCCAGTGGGGACGCCGCCGTTTCGGCTCTGCTCAGTATGCTGACGACGCTGGCGACGTCCAGGAATAACGTAAGCTTTTGATAAAATTTAATCTTTTTTTACGCAGGAGTTTTCCCAGATGAATTTCGAACAAGCACGGCGGAACATGATTGAACAGCAGATCCGCACTTGGGAAGTGCTGGACCTCGATATTCTGCAAACACTGGTGGCCCTTCGACGCGAGGCCTTTGTGCCAACGGCTTATCAGGCGCTGGCTTTCGTCGATACCGAGATTCCGCTGCCGCAGGGCGAAAATATGCTCTCGCCCAAACTGGAGGCTCGTCTGCTACAAGAGGCTGCCGTGCAGTCACATGAGTCCGTATTGGAAATCGGCTCAGGATCGGGTTACATGGCCGCGCTGCTCGCGCATCATGCAAAACAGGTGGTGACGGTCGAGATCGTGCCAGAGCTGAAAGCACTCGCAGAAAAAAACCTCGCCAACTATGGTGTCGGCAATGTCAGCGTCATGCTGGGAGATGCCGCTCGAGGCTGGACTGGCAGTGGATCGCAGGCATTTGATGTCATCATGATTTCGGGATCATTGCCGGTGATGCCCGACGCTTTTTTGCATCAGCTGAGCGTGGGTGGACGCATTCTGGCGGTCATCGGTGAGGCACCGGTGATGTCGGCTTGCATGATCACGCGCATGTCTGATGATGCCTGGGATACGGTCACACTCTTTGAAACCAGCATCAAAGCACTGCGCAATGCCGAGAAGCCCTCGGCATTTCGCTTCTGAAGCGGAACATGGAACACATCTCCGCTACCGAACTCGCCGTATGGCTGACGGACTCAACACGTGTCCGGCCTTTGCTGCTCGATGTGCGCGAGCCTTGGGAGTACGAGACTTGCCGCATTGATGGCTCTGTCCTGATGCCCATGGCCAGTGTGCCGGCGAGACAAGAAGAGCTCGACCCGGAAACGCCCGTCGTCTGTATCTGCCATCATGGCGCACGCAGCATGCAGGTCGGCGCATTTCTGGAGCGCGCCGGGTTTGCGAACGTCACCAACCTGACTGGCGGTATCCATGGCTGGGCGATGCAGGTCGATGGCAGCATGCCCACCTATTGAGACTGACTACTGAACAACACTGGAAAAATAATGAAGAAGACTCCGCTCGCTGTTCTGATCGCCTCCGCACTGTTGTCACTGGATGCGACAGCGCTGGATTTGATGGAAGCGTACCGCGCAGCCCAGGCTTACGATAGCCAGTTTGCTAGTGCGCGTGCCGCACGCGAGGCAAATTCGGAAAAATCCGTACAGGGACGGGCGGGTTTGCTGCCCTCGGTGACGGTGACGGGAACCGCCAACAAAGTCAACGGCGAATCCACCCTCAATCCGAACATCAATTATTCGGCCAACAGTTATCAGCTGCAGCTCAGGCAGCCACTGTACAACCGCGCCAGCGGCGATGTCTACGAACAAAGCAAACTGCAAGTGGCTGTGAGTGAAGTGCAATTCGATCAGGCAAAAAGCGACCTGATGATTCGAGTCGCCCAGGCATATTTCGATGTGCTGGCGGCTCAGGACACGATTGCCTTTATCCAGGCGCAGCGCGTCGCCATTGCAGAACAGCTCGCTTCGGCCAAGCGCAACTTCGAAGTTGGCACAGCGACCATCACCGATACTCATGAGGCACAGGCGCGTTACGATCTGTCGAATGCGCAGGAAATCACAGCGATCAATGATCTTGAAGTCAAACGCAATGCCTTCGCGCAAATTACCGGCAAACTTCCACCCGCTCTCGGCAACCTGAAAACAGGTCTAAAGCTGACACCTCCCGAACCAGCCAGCATGGACCCTTGGGTGCAAACCGCTGAATCCGGCAATTTCAGTGTGGTAGCGCAGGGACTGCTGGCCGAGATAGCGAAATTGGAGATCAGCCGTAATCGTGCAGGTCATCTGCCCACACTGGATGCAGTGGCAAGCTACGGTAGCAATACGAGTTTCTTTACGTCCGCCATCACGACCACCACCACCAATATCGGTGTGCAGCTGACTATTCCGATATTCAACGGCTACGCCACCACCAGCAAAATCCGCGAAGCCTTGTCGCTGGAAGACAAATCGCGTGCCGATCTGGACACCGCCCGCCGCAATGCAGCGCAAAATACGCGTGCTGCGTACTTTGGTGTACAAAGCGGCTTGTCCCAAATACGCGCACTGGAGGCAGCGGAGGTCTCCAGCAAATCAGCACTGGACTCCAACCGTCTCGGCTATGAAGTGGGTGTGCGAATCAATATTGACGTGCTCAATGCACAACAGCAGTTGTACTCGACCCGCCGCGATCTGGCCAAGGCACGCTATGACACACTGATGAACGGCCTGCGACTGAAGGCAGCAGCAGGCAGTCTGAGCGAAGCCGATCTGGCACAGTTCAACGAATTGTTCGAGGCCAGACAACCCTGACCATAGAACAGTCCGCATCGCATTAGCCTTGTTGATTTTGCATTTAATGCAGCCCAAAGGATGGCTTCGGTAAAGACAAATCCATAGGGCGCGCAGGATGAGGGCTATGGTTCTATTGTGTATGGGGACATCAATAGAACGGTTGGAAATCGCAGCCGGGCTGCGGATCATGGTCAGTCGTAAAACTCTGGCTGCTGGTTGTTTGTATTTCATCTGACGGGTAGGAAAAATCTGTGCGCTCAGATGCTTTTTTTAATGTGGCGGAAATTCATGAATAACAAGAACACATCCAGCAGACTTCTCATCTCCGGCTTGCTACTGGGACTGCTCGCAGGCTGCGGCGACAAAAAAGAAGCACCGAAAGCCGGGCCAACCGGCGCACCGCCACCGATGATGGTATCGGTCATCACGGTGGCACCGGAAAATATTTCGAATGTCACTGAATTGCCCGGCCGGGTTGAGGCAACACGCACGGCGGAAGTGCGCGCGCGCGTCGGGGGTATTGTGCAAAAGCGTGTGTTCAACGAAGGCAGTGATGTGCGTGCCGGTCAGGTGCTGTATGAAATCGACCCGGCACCGTTTCAGGCTGCGCTAAACAGTGCAAAGGCATCAGTAGCACAAGCCGAGGCAGGACTGGTGCGCGCAGAGGCCAATCTCTCTCAGGCCAACACCAAGCTCAGTCGCTATCGCGGGCTGGTAGAAAGCAATGCGATCAGCAAGCAGGAATTCGATGATTTGCAAAGCGCACAGAAACTGGCCGCTGCCGATGTGTCTGCGGCGACTGCGGCGATCGGCACGGCACGTGCTGCCGTTGAAACGTCGCGACTCAATCTTTCTTATGCCACGGTGACTGCGCCGATCTCCGGCCGCATCGGTCGTGCGCTGATTACCGAAGGCGCGCTGGTGACCGCCAACGATCAGCACAGCATGGCCGTGATCCAGCAACTCGATCCGATTTATGTAACGCTCACCCAATCCAGTGTTGAAACACGTCGCCTGAGAGAAATCGTCAGCCAGTCGGGCAAAGGTGGTGCAAAGGCGAAGCTGACGCTGGTGACGGAAGACGGTCAAGCCTATGAACATCCGGGTCAGCTGCTTTTTTCCGAGGCGGTGGTTGATCCTGCATCCAGCTCCGTCATCCTGCGCGCGCAATTTCCCAACCCGCAGCGCGCGCTATTGCCCGGCACTTATGTGCGCGTACGTCTCGAACAAGGTACACGCGCTGGTGCAATC
>JACCDH010521314.1_pt1 | contig 23818 bp, 20 predicted proteins | sample 7442481 | NCBI WGS metagenome assembly JACCDH01 (sample SAMN15323433, study PRJNA562643) | freshwater metagenome | isolation source: river surface water | place: USA:Blue River Watershed | collected 2017-08-15
CAGATGATATCAGAGAAGCCCCAGCATTGAGTATTATTGACGCTTTAACCGATTTAGGTGCAACAATTACGGCGTATGATCCAGAAGCGATGCCGAATGTAAAAGCACAGATTGGGGACAAGATTAAGTATGCCGAAAACCAGTACCATGCATTAGTTGGTGCAGAAGCATTGATCATTGCGACAGAGTGGAGTGAGTTTAGAACGCCTGATTTTTCAGTCTTTAAATTAAGTGGAAGTCTCAAAATTATTTTTGATGGAAGAAATTTATTTTCAAAAGATATGCTCAATCCTTTCGATATTAAATATATTAGCATAGGCCGATAAAAAATAATTTATGTTTTATATTATTATCAAATACGAAATTATCTCAGAATTCAATTTTATTGATATTGTAAATGAATTTTTTTATTTACAATATTTAATGCTGGGTTTACATTATATACGATTGAAATCCATCTTTTATTTTATTCCATCCTTGCGTTTAAGGGTATGTTTTTTTACTTTTCAAAAACTAAATAATATTTTATATGACAAAAATACTAATTACCGGTGGAGCAGGTAACATAGGGTCGAGTTTAGCAGAAAGACTAACAAGGAATTCCAATAATTGCGTTTTTGTTCTTGATAATTTAATCACGGGAGATATAAATAAATTACCAATTGGCAGGAAAAATTTATTTTTTATAAATGGAGACGTTAATTGCTATAATGATGCAAGTGCTGTTATATTATCTAATAAATTTGATTATATTTTTCATTTAGCTGCTCTTGTTGGTGTTAAAAGAACAATAGACAACCCTAAATTAGTACTTAATGATATCGATGGTATTAAAAATGTACTAGATTTAGCAAAAAATACATCTGTCAAAAGAGTGTTTTTTTCATCTTCTTCTGAGGTTTATGGAGAGCCAGTGGAAATCCCACAATATGAGGATACAACTCCACTAAATTCTAGATTACCATATGCGATCGTTAAAAATGTTGGGGAGGCTTTTTTTCGGTCATATCATCAGGAATATGGGCTAGAATATACAATTTTTCGTTTTTTCAATACATATGGTCCAAAACAAAGTACAGACTTTGTTATTTCTAAATTTATTGATGCAGCGATAAATGGAAATGATATTACAATTTATGGTGACGGAATGCAAAGTCGTACATTTTGCTTCATCGATGACAATCTTGATACATTAGAGCTAATTTTAAATGATCAATATTTTGTTAATGAAGTCATTAATATAGGCAGTGATCAAGAAATTTCAATTATTGAGTTGGCCAAAAAAGTAATAAAATTGTTGAATTCTACTTCTAAAATCATACACTTACCACCATTAAAAGAAGGGGATATGACCAGACGTAAACCTGATATTTCTAAGATGAAAACCATAATTAAACGTGATTTGATTACTTTGGATGAAGGTATTATAAGAACAGCTAATTCTTTTACTAAAAAATTATAAATAGTATTTGTGGAAATGCGTAGTAAAAAGAGGTTAAATGTGTTAATTACAGCACATGAAATAGCTCCGGATTTAGGTTCAGAGTGTTCATCTGGATGGAATGTAATTACTAGACTTGGACTTTATCACAATATTACTGTCTTGCATGCTGAGACTAACCAATTTGAAACTAATAATTATAAACAACAAATTGATACTTATATAAAAAAAAATGGACAAATTCCAGGAGTAGAATTCGTATCTGTTAAGCAACCAAGATCAGTTAAATTTATAGTTAAGATTAATAGGCTATTGTCAAGTAAAAAAACTAGTGTTGGAATTTCTGCTTTATATTTTATTGGAGTAAAACTTTGGGAAAAAGTAGTTTTCATAAATGTAAAGCTTTTGCTTGAGTGTAATAATTTTGATATAATTCATCATTATAATCACTTGTCTTTTAGAGAGCCAGGATATTTGTGGAAACTAAAAATTCCATTTTATTGGGGACCAACAAGTGGGTTATCGCATGTGCCATTAAAATTTTTAACGACATTGCCTTTTCGTGAATTGACTTATAATTTATTGCGAAATTTTATGAACACCTTTCAATATAAAATTGATTCAAGGATTTGTAAAGCAATTGAAAAATCACATAAAATTTATTTTGTTACCGCTGAAGATGAAAAATTTTTTGCAAAATATCATACTAACATCTCTAATTTGTTGGATATGGGAGGATATAAGTCTGGAACTAAGCAAATATGTGTTCGTAATAATAATAAAGTTAAAATTTTATGGGTTGGAAGATTTAGTTTTTTAAAAGCGTTAAATATTCTTATTGATGCCATTGGTTCTAGTGTAAGTTTAAATAATGATCTTGAAGTTTATATAATTGGAGATGGTCCTGAAAAATCGTATTATCAAAATTTAGCTAAAAAGTATAATTTAAATAATATTCATTGGTGCGGACGTTTATCAAAGGATGAAGTTTTTACTTTTATGCAAGAATCTGATTTGTTGGTTCATTCAAGTATAAAAGAAGCAGCCTCTGCAGTTATTTTAGAATCATTGTCGGCAGGCCTGCCAGTTATTTGTCATGATGCATTTGGGATGAAATTTGCAATTAATGAAACTTGTGGGATAAAAGTGCCTTTTGAATCGCTTGAAGTTAGTATAATTGGTTTTAGAGAAGCTCTTGAAAAAATATGCTCAAATCGAGAATTAATTTCAATATTGAAAGAAGGTGCGTATAATAGAGCTAATGAATTAACGTGGGAGTCAATAAGCTTTAAAATTGCAGAGGATTATTATGAAGTTTGTAGTTAAAATCTTAAACTAACTAATTTAAACTGCATATGAATATTTTAATGATGAATGCAAGTTAGTATCCAGGTAAGGGTGGATACAAGGTCTGATAGAGTTAAAAATTTATGAGTGATATATATGCGTCATTTTTAAAACAATGTAATCCTGTGATATTTATGGATGGGCGTAGTTCGGAGTTAAAAAATATGCAGCAAACTCATACTTGTCAACAAAGATTTCTTTCATGAAAAAGGTTTCACAACTATGTGAGCGCATGGAAAAAGAGATCAAGTATAAAATTATCTTTGACGGCAGAAACTTATTTGATGTATCAAGATGAAATTGATGGCGTATGACTTTTTAAGTATTGTCAGATTATAATAATGCTAGATTTTAATCTTTTCAATTAAATATTAAACAAACTATATTTATGGAAATCATGAATAAAAAAATTGCAATCATTGGCTTGGGTTATGTTGGTTTACCTTTGGCCATTGAATTTGGTAAAAAGTATAAAGTACTTGGTTTTGATGTCAATCAGACGAGAATTGATGAGTTAAGTCTTGGCAACGACAGGACTCATGAGGCTGATCTGAATGGTTTAAAGCAAGCAATGGATTTGTCAAATGCAATAGATTCAATTGGATTATCTTTTTCTTCTAAAATTAATGATTTAGTAGCTTATAATATTTATGTGGTTACGGTTCCAACACCAATTGATCATTTTAATGCACCTGATTTAACTCCATTACTTATGGCTTCGGAAATGCTAGGAAAGATTTTGAAGAAAGGGGATATAGTTATCTATGAATCTACTGTATATCCTGGTTGTACAGAGGAAGATTGTGTTCCAGTATTAGAAAAATATTCCGGACTAAAATTCAATCTAGATTTTTATTGCGGCTATTCTCCTGAGCGAATTAATCCTGGTGACAAGGTCAATACTTTGACTAATATAAAAAAAGTGACATCAGGATCAACACCAGAAATTGCTAACATAGTTGATGCTCTTTATAGAAGTATTATAAATGCTGGAACACATAAAGCACCTAGTCTTAAAGTTGCCGAGGCGTCAAAAGCTATAGAAAATGCACAACGTGATGTTAATATTTCTTTTGTAAATGAATTGGCTTTAATTTTTGATAAAATGGGTATTGACACTAATGATGTTTTGGAGGCTGCGGCTACTAAATGGAACTTTTTAAAGTATAAACCAGGTCTTGTTGGCGGACATTGTATAGGCGTAGATCCATATTACCTAGCTCATAAAGCTGAAAGTTTGGGCTACCATCCACAAGTTATTTTGTCTGGGAGAAGGGTAAATGATAATATGGGGATGTTTGTAGCTAATAAATTAGTAAAACTCTTAATTGCAAAAAATAAATTGATTTCAAAATCAAATGTGTTGGTTTTGGGGATTACCTTTAAAGAAGACTGTCCTGATATTCGTAACTCTAAAGTAATTGATATTATAAGAGAATTACAACAATTTAATATTAATGTCGACACATTTGATCCACATGCAAATAAAGATGAAGTAGAGAAAGAGTATGAGATAAAGTTGATAGATAGACTTCAAAATACTTATGATGGAATTATATTAGCAGTTTCTCATCAAGATTTTCTAAAACTTGATTTTGATAAACTTAAATCATCAAATACATCTGTAATTTTTGATACTAAAGCTTTTTTGGATCGAAATATCGTTGATTCAAGGCTATAATTAAAATAAAACGTAAATTATGTTAAACGATAAAACAATATTAATAACTGGAGGTACAGGATCATTAGGTAAGGCTTTAACAAAACATATCTTTTTACATCATCCAAAAGTTAAGAAAGTTATAATTTTCTCACGTGATGAACAAAAGCAATTTCAAATGGCCCAAGAATTTTCAAATATTGATTTTCCGCAAATTAGATTTTTCTTGGGCGATGTCAGAGATGAACATAGATTAGTACGAGCATTTCAAGGCGTAGATATTGTAATACATGCTGCAGCCATGAAACATGTTCATTTAGCAGAATACAATCCAGATGAATGTATTAAAACGAATATTGGTGGAGCACAAAATGTAATACATGCGGCATTACAAACAATGGTTTCCAAAGTTGTTGCATTATCTACTGACAAGGCGTGTGCTCCAATAAATCTATATGGTGCCACTAAATTAACTTCAGATAAACTTTTTGTTGCTGCCAATAATATTAAAGGATCAAACCCAATTAAATTTTCTGTTGTTCGTTATGGCAATGTCATGGGATCAAATGGTTCTGTTATTCCTTTCTTTTTAGGTAAAAAAAAGGAAGGCAAACTGCCAATTACAGATGCGGCTATGACACGATTTAATATTACTTTACAAGGGGGAGTAGATATGGTTATGCATGCAATTGAACATGCTTGGGGAGGAGAGATATTTATTCCTAAAATTTCTTCATATCGGATTGTCGATGTTGCAGAAGCAGTTGCCCCGAAATGTGAACAAGTAATTGTAGGGATACGACCGGGAGAAAAAATACATGAAGAAATGATTACATCTTCGGATTCTTTTTATACATACGATTTAGGTAAATATTATACTATTCTTCCATCATTGCCTAATTTTAATGTAAATGATTTTACTAAAACATTTGCTGCTAAAAAAGTGCCAGATGGATTTAATTATAATTCTGGAACTAATTCTGAGTGGGAAACTGTCGAAAGTTTAAGAAGTTTAATTAAAAAACACCTATATCCTGATTTTGAATTTTAGAAAAAATTGAAATGAATAAAACAATCCCTTACGGTAGACAAAATATAACCCAGGAAGATTTAGATACAGTATCACAGGCACTTATTGGGGATTATTTAACTCAAGGCCCTTTAATTAAGGAATTTGAAGACTCATTTGCCAATTATGTAGGAGCAAATTATGCTGTAGCAGTATCAAATGGAACGGCTGCTTTACATTTATGTGCTTTAGCCTTATCAATTAAGCCAGGTGATAAAGTGATTACTACTAGTTTAACATTTGCCGCTTCAGCAAACTGTATAAGATATTGTGGAGGCGAGGTTGTATTTGTTGATATTGATTTTGATACTTTTTTGATTGATTTAGATAAAGTTGAAACATTATTGAAAAATTCACCTAAGGGGACATATAAAGGAATAATACCAGTTGATTTTGCAGGCAGACCTGTAAATTTAGAACGCCTAAAAAAAATTGCTGTTGAATATGATCTCTGGATAATTGAAGATGCATGCCATGCTCCAGGAGCAGGTTTTTTAGATTCATATGGAGTATTCAATAAATCTGGGAGTGGTAAATTTGCTGATTTAGCCATTTTTTCATTTCATCCAGTTAAACATATTGCTACTGGAGAAGGAGGAATGATTACTACCGATAGTGAAGATTTGTATAATAAACTGCTTTCATTAAGATCACATGGCATAATAAGAGATCAATCAAGTTTTCAAAATTCAATAATTCAAGCTGGCGGAAATATTTCTGATACAGTGTATCCGGGTTGGTACATGGAAATGCATGAATTGGGTTATAACTATAGAATCACTGATTTTCAATGTGCTTTGGGTATTAGCCAATTAAAAAGAGCAAATGTAGGGTTGGAAAAAAGAAATCAAATTGCTAAGCGATACGATTTGGCTTTTCAAAATCATGAACACATCAAAAGCCCATCATTAGAAATTGATGCTAATTTTAGAGACAACCACGCATACCATTTGTATGTTTTATTAGTTGAGGACAGGCTAGGTTTATATAACCATTTAAAAGCTAAAGGAATTTTTGCACAAATTCATTATTATCCTGTGCATTTAATGCCATATTATCGAAGCTTTGGCTGGAAGGAAAATGATTTACCAGTGGTAGAGTATTATTATAGTAGATGTATAAGTCTTCCAATGTATCCAACCTTAACTAATGAGGAGCAAGACGTTGTAATTTCTACTATTTTAAATTATTATAGATAAGTCTTTTTATTAATGAGTAACAAATTGATTTTAGGTACTGTTCAGTTTGGTTTAAATTATGGTATTAATAATACACAAGGAAAGCCTGAAAAAAAAACTGTATTTGAAATTCTTTCAAGTGCATATGAAAATGGCATTAGGTATTTAGATACAGCTGAGTTATATGGGGATGCACATGATTTAATTGGTGAATTTCATAAACTAAATCCAACTAATAAATTCGAAATAATTACAAAATTTCCACTTGATTTTGAGGAGAGTTTGGACCTCAAGATAAATACTTACATTAATCAATTGAGTGTTGAAACCTTAAATGCTATTTTATTTCATTCATTCGATTCTTACTTAAAACATAAAAATCAATTATCTGATATTGTTAATTTAAAAAGTAAGAAATTTAAAAATTTAGGCGTTTCAGTGTATACTAATGAGCAAATCAATGATGTTATTGATGATAATAATATTGATATTATCCAAATTCCCTTCAATTTATTAGACAATTTAAATATCAAAGGAAAATTGATGCAAAAAGCAAAATCGAAAAATAAAGTAATTCATACTAGATCAGCTTTTCTTCAAGGGTTGATTTTTATGAAAAAAGATAATCCAAATACTATTAGAAAGAAACTTGAAAATGAATTAGATGCAATAAACGCCATTTCTATAAAATCGTCTATTTGTATAGGATCTATAGCTTTAAACTATTGTTTACTTCAACCTAATATTGATGGGGTATTGATAGGAGTCGACTCTTTAGAACAACTTAACGAAAATATAATATTTTCAAAACAATCAATTCCCTCCGAATATTTAGATCAAATAAACAGCATTAAAGTTGATAATGTTGGACTTTTAAATCCTTCAATGTGGAAGTAAAAACGATTTTAGTTACACAGGCACGAATGGGAAGCACAAGGTTGCCAGGAAAGGTTTTATTGGAAGTCAATAAAACTCCTATTTTAAAGATACATTTAGATCGATTAAGGGAATCGAAGAAAGTTGATAAAATTATTGTGGCAACTACTGATAATGATGAAGATGGAATAATTGAGAAATTAGCAACAGAGTGGGGTTATGAAGTTTATAGAGGCTCTAAAGATGATGTATTAGACAGGTTTTATCAAGCCGTTAAAGATATACAGCCATCTTGGGTGGTTAGAGTTACATCAGATTGTCCTTTAATTGACTCCAAATTAATTGATAGTGTAATATCATTAGCGCAAGTAAATAATGTAGATTATTGCGCCAATGTACTAATTGAAGAATTTCCAGATGGACAGGATGTGGAAGTTTTTAAATTTTCTGCATTAGAATTAGCATGGACACATGCTAAATTAAAATCAGAAAGGGAGCACGTTACACCTTACATTGTTGATAATACAACTTTTAAAGGAGGCAAATTGTTCAGCGCTGTAAATTTCCCTTGTTTTACAAACTTTTCTTCCATCAGGATGACAGTTGATCAGCCATGCGACTTTGAATTGATACATCGTGTTATTAATGATTTAGGCCCCGGGAAAAACTGGATTGAATATACTAATCATATTATAAAAAATGAATTATATAAAATGAATTCAGGTATAATCAGAAACGAAGGATTGTTAATTTCACTTAAAAATAATTAATATGAGCACAGGACAAGATTTGTATAAAAAAGCCAAAACATTAATACCAGGCGGCACTATGCTACTATCAAAAAGACCCGAATTATATTTACCTGATTTATGGCCGGCTTATTTTTCAAAAGCCAAAGGATGCAAAGTTTGGGACTTGGACGGTAAAGAATTGATTGATATGAGCATAATGGGTATCGGCACTAATACTTTGGGTTACGGTAACGATGAAGTAGATGCCGCTGTATTGGAAACAGTAATAAGAGGTAACATGAGTACCTTAAACTGCCCCGAAGAAGTTTATTTGGCTGAAAAATTAATAGATATAAACCCTTGGGCTGATATGGTTAGATTTGCTCGGAGTGGTGGAGAGGCTAATTCAATTGCTATACGAATTGCACGTGCTGCTTCTGGCAGAGATAAAGTGGCTATATGTGGTTATCATGGCTGGCATGATTGGTATTTATCTGCAAATCATAATGGTGGTGATGATCTATCGGGCCATTTGCTTCCAGGTCTAAGTCCTAGTGGCGTGCCTAAAAATCTAAAAGATACTGTTTATCCATTTCATTATAATAATTATGAAGAACTACTATCAATAGTAACTAACAATGATATTGGTGTAATTAAAATGGAAGTTATACGTAATTTTGGTCCGGAAGATAATTTTTTAAAAAAAGTCAGAGATCTTGCAACATCTAAAAATATAGTATTAATTTTTGATGAATGTACTTCGGGCTTCAGAGAAACATTTGGCGGCATTTATAAAAAGTATGGTGTAGAACCAGATATGGCCATGTTTGGTAAAACAATAGGCAATGGATATGCTTTAACAGCGGTTGTGGGTAAAAGATCGGTAATGGAAGCGGCACAAAATACATTTATAAGCAGTACATTTTGGACAGAACGTATAGGACCAACCGCCGCTCTAGCAACACTAAATGTTATGGAGCGTATTAAAAGTTGGGATATCATTACTTCGGTTGGCAAAAAAATGCAGCTCGGCTGGCAAAAAATTGCTGATGAAAGTAAAGTAGCTATTGAAATATCAGGGATACCGGCATTAAGTACTTATAGTTTTAAAAGCGATAACGCCATGATTTATAAAACCTATGTTACGCAGGAAATGCTAAAAAAAGGTTTTTTAGCTAGTACAGATTTTTATGCTTGCACAGAGCACACCGATGATAAATTTGAAATTTATTTTAACGCATTAAATGAGGTTTTTGCAACTATTGCCAAATGTGAACGTGGTAATCATAGTGTTGATAGTTTATTAGATGGACCGGTTTGCCATTCGCGATTTAAAAGATTGAATTAATTTTGAAGCAACCTGAGATTTTTATTAGAGCAGATGGAAGTGATCAAATTGGTCTGGGGCATTTGATTAGATGCATGGCTTTAGCAGAAATACTTAAATTTGATTATGATATCACATTTGTTTGTATCCAAATACCTAGTAAAAGCGCAGATGTAATAAAGGAAATGAATTTTAAGTTGCTGATAATTGATGAGGAAGAATCATTTGTATCTCAGCTTAAAAGTAACCAAATTGTAGTTTTGGATCATTATGGATTAGCATCAAGCTATCAAAAGATAATAAAGCAAAAAGGGTGTAAATTAGTATGTATTGATGATTTGCACCAAGAACATTTTTATGCAGATGCAATTATAAATCATGCGCCAGGTGTAAAAAGTAATCAGTATGACGCCGAAGCTTATACCCAATTTTATTTAGGGCTAGATTACGCGCTTTTAAGGCGCGAATTTCGTGAACAAGCCAATAAAAAAAGAAAAATTGAAAAAATTAATAACGTATTGATTTGTTTTGGTGGCGCAGATCCTTACAATATAACAGATATAATCTTAAAAACTGTTATAAGTTCTGGTATTTTTAAACACATTAATGTAATTGTTGGTAACTCATACAATTATATTTCAGTACTAACACAGTTTTGTGCTAATCAGAAAAACATACAATGTTTTTCTGACCTTACTGCAGGTCAAATGGTTAAGGTAATGCATGAAAGCGAATTAGCAATAGTACCTTCCAGTTCAATAGCTATTGAGTGCTATGCTGCCAAACAAGTTTTACTTACCGGTATAACTGATGAAAATCAAAATGATATACATAATGGCCTGGTAAAATTTAATACAGTGAAAACAATTGGTGATTTTAGGAACATGGATCCTGAGATATTACTTAGCCAACTAAAAATAATAAAAGAAAAAACAAATGAATTTAGCTTTAGCGATGTAGGTGATGCGGCAAATTCAATTAATAATATATTTAAATCGTTAAGTTATGATAAAAATTAGTAATAAAGAGATTAAAAAGGATGGTGCCCCGTTTATTATTGCCGAAGTTGGTATAAATCATAACGGCAGCCTTGAAAAAGCCTATGAAATGATTAAGGTCGCTAAAGATACAGGTGTTGATTGTGTTAAGTTTCAAACTTTTAAAGCCCATGAATTTGTAGGCGATCCAAACCAGATGTTTACTTACAAATCACAGGGCAAAGAGGTCACTGAATCAATGCTTGAGATGTTTAAACGTTACGAGTTTAGTGACGATGAGTGGAGAGCTATCAAGAAAAGATGCGAAAAGGAAGGTATCATATTTATGTCAACACCACAGAATATATCAGATCTTGATTTGTTATTGGAAATAGGTATCCCGGCTATCAAAGTAGGATCTGATGATTTTACAAATATTCCATTACTTAAAGAGTATGTAAAAACCGGCTTGCCAGTTATATTATCTTGCGGCATGGCCGACATTTCTGAGGTTTACCAGGCGTTAGATGTAACAGGTGCGTTAGATGGTTATCCCATCATTTTATTACTATGCACATCAGAGTATCCAACACCACCAGATAATGTTAATATTTTAAAATTAAAAACCTTACGAAACGCATTTCCAAATTTGATTTTGGGTTTTTCAGATCATACTCAGGGGCCACATGCAGCTACACTGTCAGTAGCCTTAGGTGCTACCGTATTTGAAAAACATTTTACATTAGATAAAAATTTAGAAGGCCCCGATCATTGGTTCTCTGAAGATCCGACATCTTTAAAAGTATGGACAGACGCTATACGTAATTCTTATACCATGCTGGGTAATGCTATAGTAAGACCTACACCGGCAGAAAAGAAAATGCGAGTTTTGGCCAGAAGAAGTGTGGTAGCCATCAAAGATATTGAAGTTGGCGATTATTTAAATGAATCAAACATTGGGTTAAGGCGTCCCGGAAATGGAATTGCACCTATATTTTTTGATGAAATTATTGGCAAAAAATATCAGAAAGCAATTAAAAAAGGCAGCTTGATTAAATGGGAGGAATTGACAAATGGATAAAAAGGATTTTAAAAATCAGCTTTCAGAAGCCATCAATTTTAAACCTAATCAATTTCATCCACTGGTTTGGGTTTTAGGCGAACCCGAAATCGGCGAAAATGTATATGTAGGTGGCATGTCAGAAATCAATGCCAAAGGGGCTCGTGTATCCATAGGCGATAACTGTGATATTGCATCATTTGTTACCATTAATTGCGCCGATTCACATAAAAAATGTATCGGTTTGGCAAATGATGTAGATAGGAAGAATATTATTATAGAAAACAATGTTTTTATAGGATCACATAGCGTAATTAAAGGAGGTGCAGAAATAGGGCACCATAGTGTTGTTGCCGCCGGAACTATTGTTGATGGAGTTAAAATACCACCCTTCTCGTTGGTTATTGGTAACCCGATGGTAGTGAAAGAGAATTATTATTCAAAGGGTTTATAATTTTATGATTCAGCATAATAAACCAACCTTAGATATTTTGGAGGAAATTGCGGCTACCCGCGTTATCCAATCAGGGTGGCTTGCACAGGGCAGTGAGGTTGCAGCATTTGAAAATGAATTTTGCGATTTTTTGGGTTTGCCTCATGGACATAGTATAGCACTAGCAAGCGGTACATCAGCGTTGTATGTTGCTCTTGCAGCTTTAGGCGCAACTGGTAAAACTGTTGCATTTCCGACGTATGTATGTTCTGCTTTAAGAAATGCGGTTGGTTTTAATAAGGCGATTGAAGTGTTAATAGATAATGATACCGACAAAGCTAATTTATCAATTGATAAGCTAAATGCATCTAAAACTGATATAGCTATTGTTCCTCATACATATGGTATACCAGTTGATATAGGTAAGATCAATAATAAAATAATAATTGAAGATTGCTGCCAGGCTCTTGGCGCTAAATTAAATAATAAACAGGTAGGTTTGCATGGTCACATTGGAGTATATTCATTTTACGCTTCAAAATTAATGACATCTGGTGGGCAAGGAGGCATGGTCGCATCAAACAATAAGGCTTTGATTGACGAAATGAAAGATATTCGTGAGTTTGACCAAAGAACGGATTCAAAGATCAGGTTTAACTTTCAACTTACAGATTTGCAAGCTGCGATAGGCCGTGTTCAATTAAAAAAATTACCCAACTTTATAAAAAGGCGACAGGAAATTTTTGATATGTATAAAAATGCAGGGCTAGAAATTCTTGACAGTGACTATAACGCAGCTACACCCGTTAGATATCGTGCAATTCTTAAAACTCAAAAGCCTAAATCCATACAAGAAGTATTATTAAAAAAGGGTATTAAAACCATTATTCCATTAGAAGATTGGGAGCTTTTGGGCAATGGAAGCGATTTCCCAAATGCGTTAGCATTTACAAGGGCCTCATTATCATTACCCTTATATCCTTCGCTTAGCAATACTCAAGTAGATTATATTATAAAAAATATTCAAGAAAATCTTTAATTAGGTCGTATATAACAGCATGAAAGTTTCAATTAATCAACCTGCCTTTTTTCCATGGCTTGGGTATTTTCATAGAATAGCCATTTCTGATCAACATATTGTTTTGGATGATGTTCAATTTGAAAAAAACAGCTATGTAAACCGAAATAGAATTAAAACTCAGGGTGATCCTTTGTGGCTTACTGTGCCGTTAGTTACTTCTGGTAAATTTGGGGATTTGGCCATTAATAAATTAGAGATATCGCATATCTCAAAATGGCAAAAAAAGATTATCGAGTCAGTTAGGCAATTTTACAGAAAAGCACCATATTTCAATGATTACTTTCCATTTTTAGAAGATGCTTTTTTATATCATGAATGGGTTTTATTAAATGACCTAATAAAACATTTGAATAAATATTTTCTCAATACCCTTGAAATAAATACACCACTTATATATTCAACAGATATGGAGGTTATAGGTGCAAAAAGCGAATTGGTATTAAACCTTTGTAAAAAAGTAAATTGCACAACCTATATATCAGGTCCGTTTGGCAAAGATTATTTAGACAAAGAATCATTTGATTCTAATGCCATTGACATTTATTATCATGTATATAGTCATATCACATATCCGCAATTGTATAAAGGTTTTATACCAAATCTTTCGGTGGTTGACTTGTTGATGAATTGTGGTCCAGAAAGCAAAAATATAATTATGTTAAACGCAGAAAAGAAATAATATGAACAATTTTTCAACGGAATGGGACGATACTTATAAAAAAGGAAAACATGTAAGTGTTTGGCCTTGGAGTGACCTAGTTTCTTTTGTATATCGATATAGTAAAACAGACAAAAAACCTTTTAAAGTATTAGAAATTGGATGCGGTGCTGGGGCTAATATATCTTTTTTTAAGACGCTGGGCGTGGAGTATTTTGCAGTTGAAGGGAGTACTGCTGCAGTTAATATCTTGCATCAAAAATACCCAGAGCTAAAAAATAATATTAAAACAGCTGATTTTACAGTTTCAATTCCATTTGATGGACCTTTTGATTTAATTGTTGACAGGGCATCATTAACTCATAATAATACAAATGGAATTAAAAAAAGCATTGAACTATTGAATGATAAATTAAAATCGGGTGGCGTATTTATTGGGATAGATTGGTTCTCAACTGCACATACTGATTATCAAGAGGGAGATTTTGCTGAAGATAAATTTACCAAAACAAATTTGATAAATGGTCAATTTGTAGGTCTTGGTAGGGTTCATTTTTCTGATCAGTCACATTTGGAAGAATTGTTTTTGAAGTACGAAATTTTAGTAATGGAGCATAAAACAATAGTAAAAACTATACCGACTGTAAATCATACATTTGCTTCATGGAATTTTGCTGTCAAAAAGATAGAAAATGATTAATTTATTTACAAATAAAAGAATTATGCTAGTTGTAGCACACCCTGATGATGAACTACTAGGTTTGGGAGCAACTATGCATAAATTAATAAAACATTTTAATTCGATTGTACATGTTGTAATTCTAGGCGAAGGGATAACTTCACGGAGTGATATAAGAGATACGGGGGCTTGGGAAAAGGAGTTAGAAATACATAGACAAAATATTAGAAATGCGCAATTGGCAATAGGATATCAATCATTATCCGTTTATAATTTTGCAGATAATAGATTTGATTCAATTGACTTATTGGATATTATTAAAGTAATTGAAAAAGAAAAAGAAAAATTCGGTCCACAATTGATTTTTACCCATCATGGAGGAGATGTAAATATAGATCATCAACGTACATTTGAAGCTGTGATTACGGCCTGCAGGCCAATGGAACATGAACTTGTAAAAACTATATTTACATTTGAAACTCCTTCAGGAACGGAATGGAGGGCATCTAGTGACCCAAGGCAATTTGTGCCGAACTTATTTATTGAGGTTACTGCAGAAGATATTGATGCAAAAATAAAAGGAATGGAATCTTATGAGTTTGAGAAAAGAGTATTTCCTCATCCACGCTCTCCAGAAGCATTAAGAATTCAAGCACAAAGGTGGGGTGTGGCTACTGGTGCACATTTTGCAGAAGCATTTTGTTTGATTAGAGGAATTTGGTCTTAATTCAGGCCTTACCTTATCAATTATTGGAGGTATTAGATTTCGCAGTAATTCTAAAATTTATAATTTATTTCAATCTTATTATAATTTGCTTATAAGATTTAAATAAGTTAAATGGTTTCATGAGTTACCAATAATATGAAACAAAAATCTACAATTAAACAATACTAAATCATTATATGAATCAAACAATATAGGGTTTTGAGTTTAAATAAATATTCAATAACAATGGAAAATTTTAGCATAATAAATAATATAAAATTAGTAATATGGGATTTAGATGAGACATTTTGGCAAGGGACCTTGTCAGAGGAAGGAATTCAAGTAATTTCTGAAAATGTTGAAATAATTAAAATACTAACAGATAGAGGGATTATGAATTCAATTGCCTCTAAAAATGATTTTCAAATTGCCAAAGACAAACTTACTTCAATTGGGATTTGGGAATATTTCTGTTTTCCTAAAATATCTTGGGAGCCTAAAGGAAATTTGATTAAGGAAATAATTCGAGATTTTCAATTAAGACCAGAAAATGTACTATTTATAGATGACAACAAGCATAATTTAAAAGAGGCGAGCTTTTATAATAATAACCTGAACATTAAAGAACCTTCATTTATAAATGATATATTAAGTCATCCTGCTTTTAAAGGAAAGAATGATTTTGAGCATTCAAGGTTAAAACAATATAAGATTTTAGAGGAAAAAAATAAGCATAAGCAAATATATACTTCAAATACCGACTTTTTGGCATCATCAAATATTAAAGTATTTTTTGATAAAAACACTTTGCAAAATTTTAATAGAGTTGAAGAACTAATTGAAAGAACAAATCAATTAAATTATACAAAAAATCGAGCTTCATCTTTAGATATATTAAATGACCTCAATAATCCTGATTTTGATTCTTGTTTAATAAGAGTTAGTGATAATTATGGTGATTATGGAATTGTTGGATTTTATTTACTCGATAAGAGATACAACAAATTAAAACATTTTGTTTTCTCCTGTAGGATTCTAAATCTGGGAATTCCTCAATTTGTATATTCAAAACTAAACTTTCCTTTAATTACTGCTATCCCAGAAATTGTAGAGGAATTAGATCAAACAAGCCCAGAATGGATAACGGCAATAGATATAAATTATAACAATTCAAAGATTAATAATTGTATAGAAAAGAATCTAAATAAAAGAAAAGTTTATTTTAAAGGAGGATGTGATCTTTCTCAAATGTTATTTTATCTTGAAAATGATACATTTCATATAATGCAAGAGACGAATTATGTTAATTCAGATAATTTCCCAATTCATAATGAACACACATTAGCTTTACTTGGATCTCTTATGTATCCAGAAAAAGTAAAGAATTATTTGGAAAATGCGTCTTATATACCTTTTATAGATTCGGCCTTTTTTAAGACAAGTATTTTCGAATTTAAATATGATTGTTTGGTATATAGTCTATTAATGGATTATACTCAAGAATTATATATTTCACAGTCAGATAAATCCATTATTTTACCATATGGGGGGTATTATAATCATTTAACAGATATAAATAATCGAGATCACATAATTCAGTCTTACTTAGATAAACAAATTCTAGGAGTAAACGCAAATGTATTAAGTGAGTTTTCGAAAAATTTTCATCATATTGGTAAAATTTCTCAAGATCATTTTTTTAAAAATTTAGAAAAAATTAGGCAGTTAGTACCAGTTGAAATTCCAATAATATTTATAAATGGTGCAGAGATTAATTCAAATGTTAATAAGTTTGAATTAGATGCATATGAAAGACATATTCAAATGAATAGCACATTGAGCGAATTTGTCAATAAACATAAAAATGTTTTTTTATTAGATATAAGAAATATTATAAAAGATAAACGGCAATTAACAGATAGTATTAGACATTATACTAGAGAATCTTACAAAGATATATCGATTGAATTATTAAAATTATTAAATGAAGTTGTAGACAAAGAAATTGTGTACGAATTAAGTTTTATTAAGGAGATATATCATCGATATCCGATATTATTGAGGATTAAAAATAAAATTAAAAGATTGATTAATGGAAATTAGGAAAATTTTAGTTACGGGATCGGCCGGATTTATAGGGTTTCATCTTGTAGATCACTTACTTAAATTAGGGATAAAAGTAATTGGCGTTGATAATATAAATGATTATTATGATGTTAACTTGAAGTATGGAAGACTTAGCGTTCACGGAATAAGTATTTCAGAAAATAAAATTTGCTATCAAAGTGAACTCTTTAAAAATTATCAATTTTACAAAGTTGATATAACAGATATTGAATTCATGAATAATTTGTTTAACAAAGAAGATTTTGATATTGTTGTTAATCTTGCTGCTCAACCTGGAGTAAGGTATAGTTTGGAAAATCCTAGAGCATATACTCATTCTAATATTGATGGGTTTTTAAACATTTTGGAATGTTGCCGCAATCATAATATTAGGCATTTACTTTATGCTAGTTCTAGTAGTGTTTATGGATTGAATAAGATTATACCCTTCAAGGAAAGTGATACAACAGACACTCCCATTTCTTTTTACGCAGCCACTAAAAAAGCGAATGAACTTTTTGCACATACATACTCACATTTGTTTAATTTAAAAGTAACAGGTTTAAGGTTTTTCACTGTTTATGGACCTTGGGGAAGACCGGATATGGCATTATTTTTATTTACTAAATCAATAATTGAAGGAAATGAGATTGAAGTATATAATAATGGAGAAATGATGAGAGACTTTACCTATGTATATGATGTGATAGAAAGTATTGTTAGATTAATTAAATATAACCAAAGTAATATAAATACAGACTTTCAAAATAAAGAGACATTATCAAGATATAATATTTTTAATATTGGGAATTCTTCACCTGTTAATCTTATTGATTACATAAAATCAATCGAAGATAAAGTAGGAAGGAAGGCTATGATGAAATATATGAAATTACAATCGGGGGACCTCGTTTCAACTTATTCAGATTCATCTTCATTACAAAGTCTGATAAATTTTATTCCGAGTACTCCTTTAGACGAAGGAATTTCAAATTTTGTAGATTGGTATAAAAGTTATTATATAAAGTAAAACCTTATAATGAAAAGTAAAATACAAGATTTATTTCCAGGCTTCTTTTATTTCTATAATTTTCTAGGAGTTAGAATATTTATATCGTTTTTATTCAGTCTTTTTGTGGGAATATTAGATGGATTTGGATTTTCGATGTTTTTTCCTTTGTTGGAAACTTCAACTAAATCTAACATTGATAATAATAAGGAGTTTGAATTTTTATACAACTTCTTTGAATTCTTTGGTTTTCAATTAAACATATTAACTATTTTAATATTCCTGGTTTTATTTTTCATTTTTAAAGGCGTGGTTAAGTATGTCGCGATTAATTATCGGGTAATACTGCAACTAAATTTTATGAAAGGCATTAGTTTAAAACTATTAAAATCTTTAAATAAGCTTTCGTTTTCTAAATTTGTTAATTCAGATTCGGGTAGAATACAAAATACTATGACTACTGAAATAGACAGAGTATCATTTGGTTACGTTAATTATTTTTCTGCATTAGAACAGGTAATATTAATTATTGTTTATTTAAGTTTTGCTTTAATAATTAATTGGAAATTCACAATATTATTGATAATTTCTGCATCTGCTGCAAATGCACTCTATAAAAATTTATATCGGGAAACAAAAAATTCATCAATTGTATTAACTAATAATTTTAATAAATATCAAGGGCAGATTATTCAGTATGTTTCAAATTATAAATACTTAAAATCAACTGGTCTCGTTGATAAATATTCAAAAAAATTAGAATTAAGCATTAACAAAATTGAAGTTGATCGTAAAAAAATTGGCATACTTACAGGAACACTAGAAGCAATTCGTGAACCAATTCTAATAACCATAATTGTAACCTTAATTTTTGTACAGATTAAAATTTTAAATGGACAACTTAGTGTTATTATTGTCAGTTTGCTCTTTTTATATCGTGCCATAAACTCTATGACTAGTTTACAAAGTTATTGGAATAAGTATATATCTGTCAGTGGATCTATGAACAACTTAGAACAACTTCAGATTGAATTAGATATGAATTCCGAGTTTTTTCCTAATCAAAAATTTATTGGTTTTGTAAAATCATTCAAACTCGAAAATATAAAATTATCATTAGGAGAAAATTATATATTTAATAATTTGTCACTTTTTTTTGAAAAAAACAAAACTATAGCCATTGTTGGAGAAAGCGGTAGTGGAAAAACAACTATACTGAATTTGTTGACTGGAATTATTAAGCCTGATTCCGGGAAAGTTTTAGTTGATGATATTGACATTAATGTTTATGATCCGTTGCAATACAGAAATAAGTTTGGATATATTTCCCAAGACCCTGTGATATTTAACGATACCATATTTAATAACGTCACATTTTGGGATGATTTAAATCAGTCCAATTTGATTAAATTTGAATCAGCTATAGCTAGAGCATCTTTGTCAGATTTTGTTACAAATTTAACAAATAAGGAACAGACGATATTAGGAAGTTCTGGAATTAATATTAGTGGTGGACAAAAACAGCGAATTTCAATAGCGCGTGAATTATATAAAAATTCCGAAATTTTAATTATGGATGAGGCGACATCTGCACTTGACTCTGAAACTGAATTAATTATTAAACAAAATATTGATAATTTAAAAGGTCAGCACACAATATTGTTAGTTGCTCATAGGTTATCTACAATTAAGAATGCCGACTCTATTTTTTATTTAAATAAGAATGGAATTGTTGAAAATGGAACATATTCTGAATTATATGAATCGTCTAGTGAATTTAGAAAAATGGTTCAACTTCAAGAAATATAATTGTCATAAAATTTACTTAGTTATTAAATAATCTATTCGGTTTAAAAGTCAATTGAATCAATTTTAAATGATTAATTTTCATGTAATTGTTAAGAACGTAATTGTATCTAATTCGCATACTATTTGAATTTAAATAATTTAATTATTCTTTTTTGAACTAACTGAAGTACTGTCCTAGTGTCCGAGTATCCGCCGAGAAAATGAACAAGCCTGAATAGCATTATATTGTAGATGTATTCATGACATCTTAGGGAGATAATTTTACAAAGTTGGCCTGGAGAACTACTACGTTTTAGATAATCTGCTTAAAAAATAGAAGTATCGGAAACAAAGGAAAAGTCTAAACCGGTGATACATGTCTCTTATGAAATTTCCAATATCGGCATTGATTTTTCTGAAGTGGAGTCTACTTCTCTTAACCGGATGGATTGCAATCCACAACAGGCTAACGAATATTTAATTATGACTAGTTTTTAGTATGTCTAGACACTCAATTAGATAATTTAAATATATATTTAAAACGTATCAATCATTTTACTTAAAAAAGCATGAAATATTTTTTAAACAAAATAATAATAATATATTGTGTATTCTTCTAATTAAGAGGTAATTATAATTAACAAATAAAATAATTATGGAAATTAAATATATAAATTCAGCTACAACTTTAATAGAAACAAATGGTATCAAAATTCTTACGGACCCATGGTTTGGCGAGGGTATTTACTACAATTCATGGAGGGCATTTCCCCCTATTGAAATAAAGCCAGAAATCTACACTAATATAGACTACATCTATATTAGTCATATACACCCCGACCATTTTAGTGAACAGTCAATGGATAAATTAAATAAAAATACACCTGTTTTAATACTAAATTTTGGAGAACAATTTCTTAAAAGAAAACTTATTTCTATTGGATTTTCTAACATCATAGAAATTAATCATAATGAAAAAATACACCTTAAAAATAATGTTTACATAAACATTTTAGCTGCTGATAACTGTAATCCAGAAATTTGTGGTAAACTATTTGGTTGTTTTTTTGTAGAAAATAATATAGCTAAAACCTATTCTATAGATTCAATGTGTGTTATTAATAATGAAGAATACGTATTAGTAAACACAAATGATTGTCCTTATCCTATTATGAGGGAAACGTTAGAATTGGTTGAAACGCAATATTCAAAAGTTGACTTTCTAATGGTAGGATATACCGGAGCATCACTATATCCATTTGCCATGGTAGACTATGATGAAATTAAAATGAAAGAAGCAAGAGATTTAACTAAAATCAAAGGGTTAAATTTCGCGGTTGATTATATTAAATATTTAAAACCTAGATTTTATTTTCCCTTTGCCGGAACTTATGTTTTAAACTCTGACAATTGGAAATTGAATGAATTCTCTCCTATCCCTACTTTAACTGAAACAAAAGAATATATAAATAAGAAACTTGGGGCAACTTCACATTTGTCTACTTGTGTTTTATTGAACTCTGGTTCTTCATTTAATTTATCAAGTCAATCTCAAAGTAATAATTATGTTCAGTATAGTGAAAGTGAGAAGTGGGAATATTTATCAAACGTATTATCAAAAGAATTTTACCCTTTTCAAAATGATGAATTTAAAACTCTATCAGATTTTAAAGTATTAATTAAATTAGCTTTTGAAAGATTTAGTAATAAGATTTGTGAAATTAAATTTACATCCAAATCAAGAATATATATTGAATTTGACTCATATTGTCTTGAAATTGATATTTCATCTGAATTTCCCAAATATATTATTCATGAAGACTTAAATTTTAATTTACATGAATTTCATCACTATTTTATTCTTGATTCTAGATTATTTTATCTAACACTTAGTGGTCCGAAATTCGCACATTGGAATAATATAGAAATTGGAGCTTTATTAAAATTAAAAAGAGTCCCAGATGTGTATGAGCATGGAATTCATCATGGTTTATGTTATCTACACAAATAAATATGTGATTCATACTCGACAAACTTTCTAATTCAATTCATTACAAATTCTAACTAAAGTTATACTTAGTACTTGTGAAAACGCAAATTTTGACCTTCCATTATAGCGCTACAAATTGACCGCATTAAGTAGTTTTTATAGAATATGAAGAGTAGTTGGGCAAATAAAAAATATAGATTTTATTCTGTTCAATACGCTGAATTATTTTCTAAGTGGCTCTCCTTTAAGTTATATTAAGCGTGTATCATGAACCACTCAATCATGTATCGCGTCGTTGATTGTTATTTCTGTGGCTTTTGACTTTTTAAAGTACAAATTATTTATTTTAAATTATTGAAAAATAAAAGAATTTTTAAGATATCAACTGTCTAAATTATAGTGAGAAAGTTACAAATGCAGCTTGTTGGATTACATGAAATTCTTTATTATTAAGTATTATAATTTAATATCTAAATGAAAAATAAAATTATTTCACTTGAGACTGAAAGATTGATTTTGATGCCTTTAGGCACTACTCATTTATCTGATGAATACGTAAATTGGCTCAACGATATTGAAGTTAATAGATTTCTTGAATCAGGAGGGGGGTATACAAAAAAAAAATTATATGAATTCTTGCAACATATTGAATCTTTAAATATATTTTTTTGGGGGATTCATTTGAAAAATGATTTAAAACATATTGGAAATATTAAAATAGATCCCATCAATGTCAAACACAAGTACGGTGAATATGGCATATTAATAGGAGATAAGACACAGTGGGGCAATGGATATGCGAGAGAGGCATCGATGAAAGTATTTGAATTTTGTTTTTCAAGCCAAGTAGATCTTCGTAAAATTAATCTAGGTGTCAATCCAAATAATTTCAATGCTGTAAATTTATATCAAAGTATGGGATTTAATATTGAGGGAACACTTAAAAAACATATAAAAGTAGATAATGGTTTTGATGATATGATACTTATGGCTCTTTTCAATAAAAAATATGAGTAGTATATATGCCTGATAATATAATAAATCGCTATAAACTTGTATCGAATGTTGAATTGTTTAATGATGTAAAAACTTTACAAAAGCACGGTTTAGATTATTGGCCTATTGCCAAGTTGCTTTTGTTCACCTTTGAACGTAAACCATTAAGAAATGGAATTAGTAAAAGGTTACGTATTTTTATAAGATTTTTTATATCATTTATTTACCGTTTGAAACGAAATCCATTACGTCATTATTTTGGAAAACCGTTGGATTTGCTTTTTTTAAGTGCAAATTCATATAGAGAAAATTTATTAGGGAAAAGTCACAATAAATTTTTTCAAGAAGCTATAAAATACTTTCAAAGTAGAGGTTTTAAAGTTTTAGAAATTGATTATTCGTATCCAACTACTAATCTAGAGTACGAAAATTATAAATCTTTAATATTCGTCAATAGAGTTCCTCGTCAATATTTTGTTAAATATGATATAAAATATTCTGAATTTGAATATCATATGTTTGGTAAATTTGCTAGAATTTTAAATGTTGATATAAGCATATTCTTAGAGTTTCTTTCAGGTGAAATTCGTTCAGTAATTGCTTGGAAAAAGTATTATCTTGATGTTTTAAAAAATTTAAGACCAAGGTATATAGTTATTTCTTGCTATTATAGTATACCTATGTTCGGTCTAATTGCTGCAGCTCA
>JACCDH011460604.1_pt1 | contig 23813 bp, 21 predicted proteins | sample 7442481 | NCBI WGS metagenome assembly JACCDH01 (sample SAMN15323433, study PRJNA562643) | freshwater metagenome | isolation source: river surface water | place: USA:Blue River Watershed | collected 2017-08-15
GTTATAATTTTTTGAGTGGAAGCAGGCGTTAAAAACAATTCTTCATTGTGTTTATCTATAATTTGATTGTTGGTAATGTTTTTAATAAAATAGGCGGTAACAGAATGTTGAAAGGCACTATTTTGATACAGTTTTTTATCACTTGTAAAGGATAATAAACCAAAGATTATGAAAATCACGAATAATTTTTTAAACATACTTTTTTGGAAGAATTTAGTCAAAAATAATGCAAAATATTCCTTTATCTGGATAAAAACTAAAAATTAGGTATCTTTGCCCCAAAAATAATTTTTATTATGTCGATTTCTACACAATACAATCCTACGGATATAGAGGAAAAATGGTACAATTACTGGTTGCAACACAATTTATTTAAAAGTGTTCCGGACGAAAGAGAACCTTATACTATAGTTATTCCGCCGCCCAATGTAACTGGGCAATTGCATTTAGGACATACTTTAAATAATACTTTACAAGATGCCTTAATTCGCCGTGCGCGTTTGTTGGGTAAAAATGCTTGCTGGGTTCCTGGAACCGATCATGCATCTATCGCTACCGAAAATAAAGTATTAGAATTACTTGCCGAAAAAGGTATTAAAAAGGAAGATTTAACGCGCGAAGAATTTTTAAAACACGCTTGGGAATGGACGGATAAATATGGTGGAATTATTTTAAAACAATTACGAAAATTAGGTGCGTCGTGCGATTGGGAAAGAACCGCTTTTACCATGGATAAAAATCTATACGATTCTGTTATTCAGGTTTTTGTAGATTTATTTAACAAAGGATATATTTACCGCGGAGTTCGTATGGTAAATTGGGATCCTATGCGTAAAACCGCTTTAAGCGATGAAGAGGTGTATTATACCGAAGAAAATTCGAGGTTGTTTTATATAAATTACGCTATCGAAAACTCTAATGAATTTATTACAATTGCTACCACCCGTCCCGAAACTATGTTGGGAGATACAGCAGTTTGTGTGCACCCTGAAGATGAAAGATATTTTGCTTTTCATGGTAAAAAAGTAGTTTTACCTTTTGTAAATCGTTCTATTCCAATTATTTTGGATGAATATGTGGATAAGGAATTTGGAACAGGTGCTTTAAAAGTTACACCTGCACACGATTTAAACGATTATAATTTAGGTATAAAACACAATTTAGAAATCATTGATATTTTTAATGATGATGGAACTTTAAATGCAAGAGGTGTTCAGTTTGAAGGTAAAGATAGGTTTGAGGTTAGAAAACTGATTGTGAAAGAATTGGAGTTGATGGGGAATTTGGATAAAGTGGTGGATATTCGCAATAAAGTTTCACGATCCGAACGTTCCAAAGTGATTATCGAACCTAAATTATCTATGCAATGGTTTTGTAAAATGGAGCAATTGGCAAAACCTGCTCTGGATAGGGTGTTGGATGATACTATTGTTTTTCATCCTAAAAATGCTGTAAATACTTACAAACATTGGATGGAAAATATTAATGATTGGTGTATTTCGCGCCAATTGTGGTGGGGACAACAAATTCCTGCCTATTTTTATGGGGATGGTGTAAACGATTTTGTGGTGGCTGAAACTCCTGAAAAAGCTTTAGAAATAGCGATACAAAAAACCGGTAATTCCAATTTGCAAGTATCGGATTTAAAACAAGAAAAAGATGTTGTAGATACTTGGTTTTCGTCTTGGTTGTGGCCAATGGCTGTGTTTAACGGAATTTTAGAGCCTAATAATCCAGAAATAAATTACTATTATCCAACAAATGTTTTAGTAACCGGACAAGATATTATTTTCTTTTGGGTGGCTAGGATGATAATGAGTGGTTTGGAGTATAAAAATGAGTACCCATTTAAAGATGTGTATTTTACAGGTTTGGTGCGTGATGAGAAACGTCGTAAAATGAGTAAAAGTTTAGGTAATTCACCAGATTTATTCGAAACTTTCGAAAAATACAGTGCTGATGGTGTGCGTTTAGGGGTTTTATTATGTGCTCCTGCAGGAAATGATTTATTATACAAACATGATTTAAGTGAGCAAGGACGAAATTTTGCGAATAAATTATGGAATGCATTCCGATTAATTAAAGGTTGGGAAGTGGATGAAAACGCGGCTACCAATGGGGTAGAAGTGGCTGTGGATTGGATGGCTGTTAAATTACAAAATGCGATTGCTAAAATAAATGATGCCTACGAAAAATATCGATTATCTGAGGCAGCAATGGAAATTTATAAGTTAATTTGGGATGATTTCTGCTCGTGGTATTTAGAAATGATTAAACCTGCTTTTGGTTTACCAATTTCGGCTAAATTATTTAATAGTACAATTGCTTTTATGGAGCAAATTATTACTTTATTACATCCTATGATGCCTTTTATTACCGAAGAAATTTGGCAAAATATTCGCGAAAGAAAAGATGGAGAAAGTATTTCAATTACTTCATGGCCTAAAAATTCAATTATCCAAAGTGGTTTAGTAGAGGAGGGTGAAAAAATACAGACTTTAATTTCCGAAATCCGAAACTTAAGAAGTTCCCTTGGGATAAGTCCGAAGGAACCCTTAGATTTATTGGTGAAATCTGATCATCCAGTGTACCAAAAATACGCACCTTTGGTTATTAAATTGGCTAACATCAATTCGTATTCGTTTACGAAAGAAAGTGTTGCGAATGCTAAATCTTTTATTATTTCTACCGATGAATTTTTTGTTCCTGTAGCGATTGATGAAGCTAAAGAAAAAGAAGAGTTGGAAAAAGAATTGAAACGACAAGAAGGATTTTTAATGGCGGTTACCAAGAAATTAAGTAACGAAAAATTTGTGAGTAATGCACCAGACGATGTTGTAGCAATTGAAAAGAAAAAACAAAGTGATGCAGCCCAACGAATTGAGATGTTAACAAAAGCTTTACAACAACTAAATAAATAAAATGTAAATTATTTGTTAACTTATTTTTACCTTTGCAGGGTAATGGTTAGATATTTTACTTTAATTTAACGATTTAAAACAAAAGATAAATGGAGTTAACTATATTGTTTTTATTGGTTGTAGCCTATTTACTAGGTTCTGTACCATCAGCAATTTGGGTAGGAAAACGTTTTTATGGAATTGATGTAAGAGAACATGGAAGCGGAAATGCTGGTGCTACCAATACTTTTAGGGTTTTGGGTAAAAAAGCCGGAATTCCTGTTTTAATGTTGGATATTTTAAAAGGTTTTTTAGCAGTTAAACTGGCTTATTTACAATCGGCATACTTACCAGATAATTTGGTGCCCTTTACCAATGTTAAATTGGCTTTTGGTTTTGCGGCGGTTATCGGACATATTTTTCCGGTTTTTGCAGGATTTAGAGGGGGTAAAGGTATAGCAACTTTATTGGGTTTGGTTTTGGCTTTACATTTACAAGCAGCTTTAGGTGCTTTGGGTATATTTATGGTAGTTTTATTAGTTACCAAATATGTTTCTTTAGGCAGTATGTTGGCAGGTATTTCTTTTCCTTTGTTTATTGTTTTTGTATTTAAAACTAAGGTTCCTTCTTTAATAATTTTTTCGTGTGTAGTGGCTATTTTAATCATTTTAACACATCAAAAAAATATCGAAAGATTATTGAAACACAACGAAAACAAAACTTATCTGTTTAAATCTAAACGTAAAATTGCTGGTATTGCCGAAGAGCAAGAGGTGGATGAGTTTTCTAAGTAATATTTTAAGGGACTGAAGAGACTTTTGGGACTGATGAAATTTAGTGCTTGTAAAATTTACGACATAGTTTGCGTAAATCTTCTTTTTTAATTTTTACAACCATTGCATAACGATAAAAAATACCGTTTGTACTAGTAAAAAGTTTAAGGCTAATTCTTTGGGTAATCTGTTGGTCTTTAAAGTTTTTAATATAAAAATCATGATTACAACTAATATAAACCAAGTGATGTAATTGCTAATTGGTGGGATTTCGTTTGCCCATTGCCACCAGTTGTATTTTATGGCTACTGGCTCTAAAATATAATCAAATAAGGTGATAAAAGTTGCCGCTATTAAGGCTTGAAAGATAGTAGGTAGTTTTTTGTAATCTACTAGGGAGTAAGCGCAGTAAACCAGCGACATCCAATTTAAGCCAATGGTAACTGGTACGCCAAAAATACTCCAGCCTAAAGCATCCGTGTATTGGTAATCGCCAAATAACAATTGATGATTTACACCTAAATATTCAGCAAAAAATCCAATTCCCCACAAAGCTAAAAAGGTTAAAACTAATTTTATACTCCATTTTTTAACCCCTTTGCCTAAAAGTAAAACGGTAATTATAATTAAATGATAAGGTGTAATCAACGCAAAAAAATCAGGTAATAACGCAAAACCCACAATTCCAACAAAATGTAAAATCCAAAATACTAAAATGATATTATTTTTTAACCAAGTCATACCTATTATTTTAAACCCCAAAAGTATCAATAATAATTTGTGTAGTTTTATTAATTAATTTTAATATTTGTTTAGATGTGAACGTAACTATAGTTACAATGATTTATTTTAGATATATTTAAACTTGATATACATTTTAATAAAAATTTAAAAACCATGAAAAATATATATATTGCATTACTAGTTTTTACTATGTTTTCTTTTCAAAAAAATGATATTGTAGATACAAAGTTTACGGTTTATGGGAATTGTGAAATGTGTAAAAATACTATCGAGAAAAATTTAGTTAAAATGAAAGGGGTTAAAAAGGCGGAGTGGACGATTAAAACGCAACAATTACATATCGTTTACAACTCCAATTTAGTTACTGAGGAAGCTATTCATCAAAAAATTTCTTCAATTGGGTATTCTACGGATAAAATTGCTGCCAACGAGGCTGCATATAATAAATTACATTTTTGCTGTAAGGTAGAGGATGCTTGTAAACCAAGATAATGCTTAGATTTTTAGTTGTATTATTTTTGATAAGTAACTTTGTTGTTGCACAAAACCAATTAGTTGGTTATGTTGTGGATAACAATCAAAAACCAATTATTGGTGCATTAGTTAAATTTGAATACGCACAAACGGCTTTTTATTCAGATTATCGTGGGTATTTTGAACTAAATAGAGATACTTTTTCGATTTTAAAAGTGAGCGCTTTGGGGTATCAAACCCAATTGTATCAAATTACAACCGAAACTGAAATCGTGATTGAATTAACTGTACAATCCGAAATGCTAAACGAAATCACTATTGAAATTAAAAAACCTTCTACCAATATTTCTTTACTAAATACCATTAAAACCGAAACTTTAGGAAGAAATGAATTTAAAAAAGCGGCTTGCTGTAATTTATCCGAAAGTTTTGAAACCAATGCAACAGTGGATGTATCTTTTGCGGATGCTGTAACCGGAACTAAACAAATTCAAATATTGGGTTTATCTGGTGTTTATGCATTAATTTCCTCCGAAAATATGCCTGTGTTTACAGGGAACAACTCGGTTATGGGTTTGGATATCGTTCCTGGTCAGTGGCTCGAATCGGTTCAATTGGTTAAAGGTCCGGGCTCGGTAATCAATGGTTATCAGTCGGTTTCCGGACAAATTAACACCGAGTATAAATCGCCTTGGGATAAAACACAAACGTTTTTAAATTATTATTACGATAATGAACGCCGACATGAAATTAATGTGATTCATAATTTCCAAAAAGATTCGGTAATGGCAGTAGGCGTTTTTGTTCAGGCGGATAGGGGAGTGCTTTTGATGGATATGAATGGGAATGGTTTTGCGGATAATTTGATTGGAGATAAATTGGTGGCGATGACAGTTTGGGAAAGTTTTCAGAAAAAAGATTCGAAATGGTTTAATAAAGGAGGCATAAAATATGTTTTTTTGGATAAGGAAGGCGGACAAATGCGTTATGTTGAAGATCCTTACATAATTACTAAAAAAAATAATCGACTGGAACTGTGGAATAAATTGGCGTATTTTATTAACCCTGATAAATCTAAAAGTATAGGATTACAAACACATTTTGTTACTCAAAATCATCAGTTTAAATTCGGACAAAATTCGTTGAAGGCTAAAGAAAACAGGATTTTTAATAATTTAATGTATCAATATACTTCTAAAAATACTTTACATCAATGGAATTCTGGTATATCAAATTCCATTCAGTTTTTAGATAATCAATTTACTTTTTTGGGCTACAATTGGTTAGATATCAATACTGGAGTTTTTTCGGAATATACTTACACGCCTAACGAAAAACTATCTATAGTAGCAGGTTTACGATATGATTACAGTACTTTGTGGAAACATTTAGTTACACCCAGAGTGCATTTAAAATACTCGGTTTTTCCCAGAGGAGTTTTAAGATTATCGGCAGGTACGGGTGCTAAAACTGTAAATCCCTTACTAGAAAACTTAGGTGTTTTTGCCTCTAACAGAACTGTGGTGATGGATAATCAAATTGCAAATTCGAGAGAAATTGGAGTGAGTTATGGAGTAAATTACACCCAAAAATGGGATGTGGATTACAGGCCGTTTACTTTAAGTATAGATTTTTACCGAACCAATTTTTTAAATAAAATGATTGCAGATATGGATTTTTCGCCACAAAGCATACATTTTTACACCGCAAACAATGCCGCTTTTGCCAATAGTTTTATGGTACAAGTAGAGTGGGAAGTGATAAAATTTTTAAATTTTAAAACAGCTTACAGATATTATGATGTTCAAAATCAATATCAATCCATCGGTTGGGCAAATGCTATTTTTACGCCAAAACACAGGTATTTTGTGAATTTGGATTATGAAATTATTAAAAATTTATATTTGGATTGTACTTTTAATTGGATGGGCAAAACACGTTTACCTTTTTCGGGTTCTAATCCGCAGGAATATCAATGGAATTCCACTAGCGAATCTTTTTTTACCCTTCATTCGCAAATCCGATATGCACCCAGTTCATCATGGGATTTTTATTTAGGAGCAAATAATTTACTCAATTATCAACAAAAAAATCCAATCATAAGCGCAAATAATCCCAATACGCCATTTTTTGATGCCAGCATAGTTTGGGCACCAGTTTTTGGTCGCATGATTTATTTTGGGATTAAATGGGAGATGTTTAGAGAGAAATAAATATCTATTCGTTTGTACATAATCTTTTTTCAGTATTTAATTAAGCATATTTTTTTATTCAGCTTATAGTTGTTAAATTTAAACTCTCAAATTTATATGCATGTTAGTTAAAAATTTTATTGTTTCGATATCGCTTAGTTTTGTTTTGTTTTCTTGCGATAATTCATCCGAGCCTAATTTGCAATTTGATATTGATCCGGCAGAAGGGAATGAAAAAATGTACACGCCCGAACAAATAAAAGATTTAAAATCAGCTAGTAAATTAGTATATACTTTGCCTTCGCCAAACGAAATGGCTCAAATTTTATATGAAACCAAGGCGATTTATGATTTAACTTTGTTGAATAAGGTGAAAAATGTAGATTTTTATCTAACCGATTTGAGTAAATCTTTAAATTTAGGAGTTTATTTTGCCGATTTAAGTTTTACTAGTATGTTTGATTTTCCACAACAAGCTATGAAATTTATGGGTGCAGCACAACATTTAGCCGAAGATTTAAATGTTGCAGATGTTTTTACACCCGAAATGACTTCTAAACTTGAAGATAATTTAGGAAATAAAGATACTTTAATTCAAATTGTTGCAGATGCTTATCTAGATACAGATAAATTTTTACAAGATAACAATCGTCCTTCTACAGCAAAATCGGTTTTAGCAGGAGCATGGATAGAGGGTTTATATATTGCTAGTAATTTAAAGTTAAACGATAAAAAAAGTGAAGTAATTAAACAAAAAATTGCCGAGCAAAAACCTGCATTAGGCAATTTAATTGATTTATTAAAGGAATTAAAGGATGATCATTTAACGAATTTAATTACAGATTTAGAGAAATTAAAATTACTTTTTGCTAAGCTTGAGCTAAAAGAACTTATAGATTCATCTAACCGAAAATTTGCAAGTGCGGAAGAAGCTGTGATCTCGGATGATGATTTTATAAAAATAAAAAATGAGATTACTAGGATTAGAAATAAAATTGTGAATTCTGAAATTTAAAGTGAATTTTAACTTGTCCGGTTTTTGTACTAGTTCAATTTGTATGCTTTGCTTTTAATTGACTTAACTTTAAAGCATAACTCTAAATTTTACAACATGAAAAATTACGTAAGCTTTTTAATTTTATTTGTAGCAACAATTAGTTTTGCGCAAAAAAACAACAAAAACAATTCTCAAAATGAAAGTATAGAAATTATGGTTGCTGATACAGCATGTTTGTGTTTTAACCAAATTGATACCACACAAATGAATGCCAATTATATACATTTAAAAAGGGAGTGTTTAAATCAGGCGATCATCAAAAACAAAGAAAATATCCAAAAAACTTACAAGGACGACCGTAGGATGGATAGTGAAAAAATGAGTAAACAAGGCTTACAAGGCGAATTATTAATACGTGTACAAAATATTTTAACCGAAAAATGTGAAAGTTATCAAACTTTCGAGAAAAATGTTCAACAATCCCGAGGAGGGGGAAATCAAAATAGAAGTAGATAATATGTTAGAAGATGCTCAACCTAAAAAAACCGACCTGCAAAATATTGGGGAGTTTGGTTTGATTGAAATGATTAGTAAACAAGTTGAAATTAAACAAGAATCTACTGTTTTAGGAATTGGTGATGATGCAGCAGTTATACAGTATGAAGCGGATGATTGTACTGTGGTGTCTACAGATTTATTGGTGGAGGGTGTTCATTTTGATTTGAGTTACTGTCCGCTGAAACATTTAGGATACAAAGCTGTAGTTGTAAATTTATCGGATATTTATGCGATGAATGCTACACCTCAACAAATTACAGTAAGTATAGCTTTGTCCAATCGTTTTGGATTAGAGGCGATTAACGAATTGTACGCGGGTATTCATTTAGCTTGTAAAAATTATCAAGTAGATTTAATTGGAGGAGATACCACCAGTTCACGATCGGGTTTGGTTATTTCTGTTACGGCTATTGGAAAGTCTAAGAAGGATAAAATTGTAAAAAGATCTGGCGCAAAAGAAAATAATTTGTTAGTAGTTTCGGGCGATTTAGGTGGTGCTTACATGGGTTTACAAATTTTAGAACGCGAAAAAAGGATATTTTTAGATGCGCCGCAAGTTCAGCCAGATTTGGAAGGAAGTGATTATGTTTTAGAGCGACAATTAAAACCAGAGGCTAGGGCTGATGTTGTTATTGAATTGGAAAAATTAGGTATTGTACCAACTGCAATGATGGATATTTCGGATGGTTTATCTTCCGAAATTTTGCATTTGTGCAAACAAAGTAATTTGGGTGTGGATGTGTATGAAGATAAAATTCCTTTAGATCAATTAACGTATGATAAAGCTCGTGAATTTAATTTAGATCCTACCATTTGCGCATTAAATGGCGGTGAAGATTATGAATTGTTGTTTGCAATTGATATAAAGGATTTTGAAAACATTAAAAATCATCCTATGTTTACAATTATTGGTCATTTTACAGATCAAAATTCTCCTAAACAATTAGTGGCTAAAGATGGTTCCAGACATGATTTGATAGCGCAAGGCTGGAAAAGTATTTAATTTTCAATTCAATATCCGAATTAATGAATGTAAGTTTTATATTTCCTAACTTTTTATGGATGAGTTTTTTGGCTTTAGTGCCTTTTATCATTCATTTAATTAATTTAAGGAAACATAAAGTTGTATATTTTTCGGATATCAGTTTATTGAAAAGTATTCAATCTACTAGTAATTCTTCCAAAAAAGTAAAAAATTGGTTGATATTGTTGATGCGAATGTTGATGATTGTGTTCTTGTCGGTTGTTTTTGCGCAACCTTATATCCCCAATCCCAATCAAAAATTTATTGAAGGAAAAAGTGTTGCGATTTATATCGATACTTCACCAAGTATGGTAAAAGCCTCTGGATTAACTAATTGTATTAGTAATGCAAAGCTTGTGGCAGATGAAATCATACAATCTTACCCTCAAGGAACGCTCTTTAAAATTTTAACTTCTGAAAATTTAAATCAAGCACAATTCCCCAATAATGCAAGTCGTGCTAAAGATATTGTAGCACAAAGTGCAATAGGAAGTTATAGATCAAATTTTAACAATTTGTATAAACGAATAGTAAAAGATGAGGATATACAAGCAATACATATTGTATCGGATTTTTTAGATGAATTGGATACCAATCAGTTTAATTTTTTACCTTTTTCGGTAAATTATTATCCAGTTCAAATAGCACAATCCCTTGCTTTAGTTATAGATAGTGTATATTTCGATTCGCCCATACGGAAGTTAATAGGAGAGGAAGAGCTAAAAATTTCTTCCTTAGTACAAGGTGTACAAGATAGTGTAAATGTTAAAACCAATGTAATAATTAATAAAGTTAATTATTTTACTTCCAGTAATTTAAGTACAAAATCAACCGAAAGTAAAGTTGTTTTTCCGGTTGTGAACGAGCGAATAGTTAAGGGTACTGTTAAAAATGAATTTACCGATGCTGTAAGTAATCAGTTGTATTGGGCTTATGCTAAAAAAGAAAAAATCAAAGTTTTATTGATAAGTAATGAAACGGAAATAATTCAAACTTTACAGAAGATTTACCAAACAGAGGATTTGATTGATTTAGAGGTAGTATCGGAGCAAAAAGCCGATTTTACTCAGTTGAATTTGTATGATTTAGTGATTCTTGGAGGTTTAAATCAAGTTTCAATATCTTATGCTGCTGTTTTACATAAGTATATGGAACAAAATAAAGTTGTATGTATTATACCAAGTACCAAAATTAATATATCCAATTACAATCAGTTTTATCAAAATTTACAAGTAGATGTAATATGGTCTGCAAGTGTTTTGGATACCTTAAATGCTAGTAATTTAGATGTTAAACACTATTTTTTTAACGATATTTTTAAAGATCCCATCAAAGAGTTTGGAGTTGTAATTTCACCAAAAGTTTTTCAATATTACACCGTACAAATTAATGCACCACAAAACAATAATTTAATTGAGTTAAACAATCAAAACCCATGGTTAAGTTTACAAAACAATTGTTTTACATTTACATCAAATATTGTAGGAGCTTGTACCAATTTAAAACAACATCCTTTAATTGTTGCTTTGTTTTTAAAAATGGCAATGTTTGGCGCACAGCATCAAAATTTGTATTATCCAATTCATCAAAATGCACCTACAAATTTCACCATAAAAAACTATCCGCAACTTAAAATTAAATCTCCAAATTCTACTGTATTTAATTGGAATTCAAATAATTTAGGAATTTATACAATTAACAATCAATTTAATGAAGTTGGATTTTATGAGGTTTTGATACAGGATAGTGTAGTGGATGTTTTGGCTGTAAATATTCCTTCGCAAGAATATATTATACAAGCTTCATCTTTTATGCATCAGTTAGCTAATGTAGATAATGTGATCGATATAAGTAGTTCTGGTTCGATTAATTTATCTGAAATTCAACAGGGTAAAAAAATAAGTATTTATTTTATTTGGATACTATTAATTTTGTTGCTAATCGAAAATGTAATATTGTTTAAAACTGTTCGATAATCCTAGTTTTTTAAACAGTTATTTTTTTCCATCTTCCTTTTTTAAACAAGATATAAGCAATTACAGCGTGGAGGGAATGACTGATGGTAATGCTTATAAAAACGCCATTTAATTTTAAATCAAAAGGAATTGCTAGTAAATAGGCTAGGGGAATCTCTATACAACCAAATATAAAAATGTTTATCCATAAAGGTGTTTTGGTATCGCCAGCGCCGTTAAACGACTGAATCATAACCATTCCTACAGCAAAAAAAATGTAGCCCAATACCATAATTTGTAATCCGTTTTGAGCCATTTCTATTACATTTTGGTTTTGAGTAAAAATTCCTACAAGATATTTGCCACCAAAAAAATAAATTACGGATACAATTACCAAAAAAATCATATTGTATTTTGCAGTTAAATACACCGCAACTTCGGCTCGCTTTACTTTTTTTGCTCCTAAATTTTGTCCAACTAAAGTGGCTGCCGCACCTGCTAAACCCCAAGCGGGCATGAGGGAAAAAATTAAAATCCTAACTAAAATTGTATAGGCGGCAATGGCTTCACTTTCATATACAGCAACAATTCTGGTTAAAATTAACCACGCTACACTATCCATCATAAATTGTCCCATTCCGTTGATTGAAATTTTAAAAATTTTCCAAATGGTTTGGATTTTTAAAACCATATTTTGGGCACTTATTTTTAGTCTGTTTTTACCACCAAATAAATGATATAACTGAAACAATACACCAATACTTCTGCCGGTTGTTGTGGCAATGGCGGCACCCTGTAAACCATAACCCTCCCAGTTGCCTATTCCAAAAATAAAAATTGGGTCGAGGATGATATTTAAGCCATTTGATAAAATTAAAGTTTGCATAGCTAAATGAGCTGTTCCCGCACCTCTAAAAATTCCGTTGAGTAAAAACAATAATAAAATTGCTGTATTACCTAAAAAAATGGTTTGGGTATAACTGCTTCCTTGTGCAATCACATCATCATTTCCCCCCATGATTTTTAAAATATCTGAAGCAAAAATGTATCCTACAATACTAATAATAAGGGATAAAGCTAAACCTACTACCAACAATTGAAAAGCCACATCACCGGCTTGCTTGTCTTTTTTTTCACCAATTCGTCTAGCAATTAAGGCTGTGCCCGCCATACTTAAACCCATACCAACTGCGTATACTAAAAATACAACGGATTCTGTTAATCCAACAACCGAAACGGCATTTTTACCTAATTTGCCTACAAAAAATATATCTACGATGGCAAATAAGGACTCCATAACCATTTCCAAAATCATTGGAGTAGCTAATAAAAATATACTTTTGGGTAAACTAATTTTTGTAAAATCAAAATCTCCGCCCTGAATAGCAGTTTTAATTTTTGCGATAAGATTTTGAAAACCAGACATTTTACTTATTCTCTTACTTTTTGCGTTTTGTAGAAATTTTTAACTAAGTTAGGGTCTAATTTATTCTCTTCCAATCCTTTTTCTATATTTCTACTACGACAAATATCAACAGCCCAAAAAATAGCACGTAACATAGATGAACTATCTGCGATGCCTTTTCCTGCGATATCGTAACCTGTTCCATGATCTGGAGATGTGCGCACAAAAGATAAACCTGCAGTATAATTGGTACCCTCGCCAAATGCTAAGGTTTTAAACGGAATTAAACCTTGATCGTGGTACATGGCTAAAATAGCATCAAAATTATGGTATTGCGCATTGCCAAAAAAACCATCAGCAGGGTAGGGACCAAAACAAAATATATTTTCGGATTTTGCTTTTTCGATTGCAGGAGAAACAATTTCTAGGTCCTCCTTTCCAATTAAACCATTATCACTAGCATGCGGATTTAAGCCTAAAATAGCAATTTTTGGTTTGCGAATGTTAAAGTCCTTTTGTAAAGATTGATTGATTAAGTGTAGTTTTTTTACAATACTTTCTTGGTTAATTTTTTGAGCAATTTCACCTACAGGTATATGTCCGGTTACCACTGCAATTTTAACCTTTTCAGAAATCATAAACATTAAAGCTTCTTTACCATCTTTTTCTGCTAAATATTCGGTGTGACCAGGGAATCTAAAATTTTCGCTTTGTATATTGTCCTTATTGATAGGAGCAGTAACTAAAGCATCGATTAAACCATTTTTTAAATCGTTTAAGGCTTTTTCTAAACTAACATAAGCAGCTTTACCGGCAGCTGGAGTAGCTTTACCAAACTCAACCTGATCTATACCGTCCTGAATTTCAAGTAAGTTAATTTTGCCAGATTTTGCTTCGTTTATATTCTTGATATTTAAAACATTAAACTCTGTTTTTTCAAGTTTTTGCTTATGTTCCGAAAAAGATTTTTTCGAGCCATAAATGATAGGTGTAAATAACTCTAACACTTTACTATCCTCCAAAGCACCCATGATTACTTCGTAACCAATTCCGTTTGTATCACCTTGTGTTATGCCTATTTTCATTAATTTCCCTAAACTCATAAAGTAAAAAATTGGATTAAAATGTAAATTTAAAATAAATTAAAAGCCTAGCAAATTTAAGTGTACACCAAAAGTGCTTTCTAATAATTTTAAATTGAACCGAATAAAAAAGGAGCTCGAAAGCTCCTTTTTGTTTTATGCATCGATATTAGCATATTTAGCATTCGCCTCGATAAATTCTCTACGTGGCGGTACTTCATCACCCATTAACATCGCAAAAGTTCTGTCGGCTTCTTGCGCATTTTCAATCGAAATTCTTCTTAAAGTTCTAAACTCTGGGTCCATGGTAGTAGACCAAAGTTGCTCGGCATTCATTTCACCTAAACCTTTGTATCGTTGAATGTTAACGCTAGATTCTTTTCCTTCTCCAGCCATTTCTTTAATCGCCAATTCTCTTTCAGCTTCATCAAAACAATATCTTTCTTGTCGGCCTTTTTTAACCAAGTACAAAGGAGGAGTTGCGATATAAATATACCCTTTATCCACCAATTCTCTCATGTGGCGGAAGAAGAAAGTTAAAATTAAAGTAGCAATATGGGAACCATCTACATCGGCATCACACATGATTACTACCTTGTGGTATCTTAATTTAGCAATGTTTAAAGCTTTACTATCTTCCTCTGTCCCAATTGTTACACCTAAAGCAGTATAAATATTTTTAATCTCTTCGTTTTCAAAAATTTTATGTTGCATTGCTTTTTCAACATTCAAAATTTTACCTCTTAAGGGTAAAATAGCTTGAAATTTCCTGTCTCTACCCGCTTTTGCAGTACCACCTGCGGAATCTCCCTCCACTAAGTAAATTTCGCATTTTTCAGGATCTTTTTCCGAGCAATCCGATAATTTACCTGGTAAACCTGTAGAAGACAAAACACTTTTACGTTGCACCATTTCCCTTGCTTTTGATGCAGCATGGCGAGCTTGAGCAGCTAAAATTACTTTGTCAACTATTATTCTTGCTTCGTTTGGATGTTCTTCTAAATAATTGGATAAGGCAATACTTACTGCTTGATCCACTGCTAAAGAAGCTTCTCTGTTACCTAATTTGGTTTTGGTTTGTCCCTCAAATTGAGGTTCCATTACTTTTACCGATACAATAGCAGATAAACCTTCTCTAAAATCGTCGCTATTAATCTCAAATTTTAATTTACTTAAATAACCCGCTTTTTCAGCAAATGCTTTAAGTGTTCTGGTTAAACCTCTTCTAAATCCAGTTAAGTGCGTTCCTCCTTCGTGAGTGTTGATATTGTTTACATAAGAGTGGATGTTTTCTGAGTAGCTGGTGTTGTAACTCATCGCAACCTCTACTGGAATATCATTTTTTTCACCCTCGAAATAAATTACATCATTAATTAATTTTTCTCTACCAGCATCAATGTATTTAATAAACTCAACTAAACCTTCTTCTGAGTAAAAAACGTTTTCTTTAGGATTGCCTTGGGCATCTTTAGAGGATTCTCTTAAATCGCGTAATGTAATTTTAATTCCCTTATTTAAAAACGCTAATTCGCGCATTCTTTTGGCTAAAATATCATAAGAATATACCGTTTCTGAAAAAATTGTATTGTCGGGTAAAAATTCTATGGTTGTACCTGTTCTATCTGTTTCTCCAATAATTTTAACATCATACAATGGTTTTCCCATTGAATATTCTTGTTGGAAAATTTTTCCTTCACGGTAAACAGTTGCTTTTAAGTTAATGGAGAGTGCGTTTACACAAGATACACCTACACCATGTAAACCTCCAGAAACCTTATAGGAATCTTTATCAAATTTACCTCCAGCGTGTAAAACGGTTAAAACTACTTCTAAAGCCGACTTATTTTCTTTGGAGTGATGAGCTGTTGGAATACCTCTACCATTATCATGAACAGTAATAGATTCTCCTTCGTTAATAATTACTTCAATTGTATCACAATGTCCGGCTAAAGCCTCATCTATAGAGTTATCTACAACTTCGTAAACTAAATGGTGTAAACCTTTTTGAGAAGTATCTCCAATATACATGGAGGGACGTTTTCTTACGGCTTCTAAACCTTCTAATACCTGAATACTGTCTGCGGAATAATCCTTATTGTTCTCGTTCAAATCGCTCATAAAATCATATTTTTCAATGTGGACAAATATACTTTAAAATGATTGGAGATGGAAGGAAAAAACGGTGTGATTCCAAAGTTTTATTAACAAAGAAATTAACAACGACTTAGTTTTGGATTGATTTACACGATTAGTATTTGTAAAAAGTTTAAATTGGGTTTTAAATTAAGAATAGATTGAGTGAAAGTTGAAGCTTTTTGTTTTAATATGCTGGTTATACAAATGTAAAATATTCAAATGATCCTTGTTTTGATTATCCATATGTTAAATCGGATTAGAACGCATACTAAATATTCAGTAAGTAAACTGAATTGTAATCACGAAATCATATTAAATGCTTACTATCTTTTGCAAGTCAAAATAGGAGGGGAGCTATTAATTCAATATTTTTTACTGCAACAAACTGTTATAAAGGTTAATATAATCAGGAATGATATTTTTTAAATCGAATTTCAAAGCCTGTTGTTTGGCATTTTTAGCGTAAGTTTTATAAGTGTCGTCATTTTCTAAAATTTCGATACAATTTTTGGCCATTTGCTCATAATCACCAATGTTGTTTAATAATCCTGTTATGCCATGAATGTTAATTTCGGGTAAACCTCCTGCATTTGTGCTTACAACTGGTAATTTACTCGCCATGGCTTCCAATGCTGCTAATCCAAAACTTTCATGTTCGCTGGCAATCATAAATAAATCCGCTGCACTTAAAGCCATTTCCACTTCTTTTATATTGCCAATAAAATAAATATCTTGCATTACATTCAATTCCCTTGCTAAAGCTTCCGCATCATGCCTTTCTGGTCCGTCGCCTATTAACATTAATTTACTGGGTATGGTTTGTTTAACAATTGCAAAAGATTTTATGATATCTTGGATACGTTTTACTTTTCTAAAATTGCTGATGTGAACCAAAACTTTTTCGCCATTGGGTGCAAAAATTTGTTTTTTACAAATAGAATTTGTGGTTTCGTATTTTTCGTTACAAACAAAGTTGTATATAACTTTTATTTCTCTATTAATTTTAAAGTGCTTGTAGGTGTCGCTTTTTAAGCTTTCGGAAACACTAGTAACCGCATCGGATTGATTGATGGAATGTGTAATAACGGGTTCGTAACTGGCATCTTTGCCAACTAAAGTGATATCTGTGCCGTGCAAAGTAGTTACAATTGGTAAGTGTATGTTTTCGGTTTGTAAAATAGATTTTGCAAATAGGGCGGCAGATGCATGAGGAATAGCATAATGCACATGTAAAATATCTAGTTTAACTTGTTTACAAACTTCTACTATTTTACTTGTTAAGGCGGTTTCGTAGGGCTGATATTTAAATAAACTGTAATGGTTTACAACAACTTCGTGGTAAAATATGTTAGAGGCAAAAACATCTAGGCGAACGGGCTGACTGGATGTGATGAAATGAATTTCGTGACCTAAATTTGCTAAGGCTTTACCTAATTCTGTTGCTACAACACCACTACCACCAAAAGTTGGATAACATACAATACCAATAACCATTTTTTCAATTTTTAAAAAACTAAAGTTAAGGATAAAAGTAATTAAGCGAGGATAAGGCTAAAATAATTTTTGTAATTTACAATTTTTTAGCAGCTTTAATTAAGCTCTAAAACCTACAAAACATAAATCGTCCACTTGGTCTTGATTGCCTTTCCAATCAAAAAACGAATAACTTAACATTTCTAATTGTTCTTTTTCGTTTAAAGGAGCCATTTTAACAAGTAGGTTTTTTATACGACTTACTTTGAATTTTTTATTGTTTTCGTCGCCAAATTGATCTTGTAAACCATCCGAAAACATGTAAACCATATCACCTTTTTGTAAGATGATTGATTGTTGAGTAAAAGGTTGGTGATGATCAAATTTACCAACAGGTTGTTTGTTGGGTTTTAAAATTATAATTTCATTATTTCTAACAATATACAAAGGAATATTAGCTCCACTATATTTACACTCCAAAGTAGTTGGATTAAAAGCCAATAATGCTACATCCATTCCATCATAAATATTTTCCTTACTTTTGCTAAAAGTGTTTTCGATATAATCATTTAAATTATTTAAAATATCTTTGGGTTCTCTTAATCGTTTTTCGTTTACACTACTATTTAATCCATTGTAACCCAACATACTTACAATTGCACCAGGAACACCGTGCCCTGTGCAATCTGCACAAGCCAATAATATTTCTTGATCAGATGGGTGTAACCAATAAAAATCGCCACTTACAATATCCCTTGGAAGATAAAAAATAAAGGAATTTTTTATATAGTGTTGTAATAAATCCAAAGAGGGTAGGAGAGCATTCTGAATTTTTTCGGCATACTCAATACTACTTGTGATTTCGTTTTTTTGAGTTAAAATTAAATTGTTTTTATTTTGTAAAGATTGATTGTTTTTTTGTTTTTGTCGGATAATTAAAATAAGAGTTAAAGCTACAATCACAAATCCTAATAAACCAAATGAAAGTATAATAACTTGATTATTTTTCTTTTCTGTATCCGCTTGTTCTCTTAGTAAATCTAGTTCGTTTTGTGCATTTTGGATATTTAGTAAAGCTAAATCCCTTTGCGATTGATTTTGTTGCTTGGTAGCAGAAATGTAAGAGTTGTAGATAAAATCTCGATATTTTTCGGAAGCCTCAAAAGCTTTTTCATAGTCGCCAGTGCTGGAAAAAGCAAAAATCATTGTTTCGTATAATAATTTAGCATTAAATCCTTTGTTTTCTGGTTTTTCTCTTATTTCTTTTGCTTTTTCAAATAATTTTTTAGCCTCGGTAATTCTTCCTGTTTCAAAATACATTTTTCCTAAGCGGATATTTGTAATGTATTCGATATCATCATGTAAATTTCCACCTTTCTTTCGGATATTATAAACACTATCTAATGAAGCAAGGTACAATTTTTCTGCTTCTACATATTGTTTTTGGTTGTGTTTGATAAACGCTTTTAATTCGATAAAAAAGTACGACCATCGGTATTCGTTTATAGGTAAAGTTTTTTCTATTTCTAAAATCAATTTATAACCTTTATTCGCAATCTCCTCCGATTTTTGATATTTTCCCAATTTGTTTAGTAAATCAGAATAGTCCAATAACATTTTAGAGTATTTTAATTTATCGTGATACTTTTCAGCAATTGGAATTACTCTTTCTATCACCTGAATCGATTTTTCATCCAAACCTATATTGGTGTAGTATAAAGCTAAACTACTATAAGCATCAATGGTACAAGATGTATCTATATCCATTTCGCAGTGCCAAATAGCTTGTTTGTGCCAAAAAATAGATTCGTTAGTTATATCTTGTTGTAGTAATCTACACAGCTTTAAAAATGGTACATTTTTGTTAGGTATATTTGTGGGAAAAGTTTCTTCGTGTTGCAAACGTATACTTAGTGCTCTAATATATAATTCTGTAGCATATTCATGTAAATTACTCGAATGCGCTAATTTTGCACTTTCTAGTAAGTTTAAATAGGCATTATAAAAATCATTTTTCCCCTCGTTTACTTCAGATAAATGAATGTAATTGTTGATTTTTTGTTGAGTTTCTGCAATATCAATATAAGTATTTGCATAACTCTTTGGGGAGAAAATGGATAGTAATATAAAAAGACTTGAAATAATGTGTAAGCTAAAGGTCATTTTATGGAATAATAAAACTATTGTTAATTAAAAGTTAATCATTAGCCAAAGTAGGAGTATTTTTTTAAAAATCAAAATTTAATACCAACTAATTGCTTAAAAACTTTTATAATACACCTTTAGTGCTTGGTAAAATCAAATGTTCAGGGTCTCTTTTAATCGCAACTTTAATAGCTTTAGCAAAAGCTTTAAAAATTCCTTCAATTTTATGATGCTCATTTTGTCCTTCTGCCTTAATGTTTAAATTCGCTAAAGCAGTATCCGAAAACGATTTAAAAAAGTGCATAAACATTTCGGTAGGTAATTCGCCAATTTTTTCTCTTTTAAAATCTGCATCCCACACCAACCATGGTCTTCCTCCAAAATCTAATGCTACACTACACAAACAATCGTCCATGGGTAAACAATAGCCATATCTTTGTATGCCTAGTTTGTTACCAATAGCCAATTTAAATGCTTCGCCTAATGCCAAGGCTGTATCTTCAACAGTATGGTGTTCGTCGATATGCAAATCTCCTTTAACAGTAATGGAAAGGTTAATTCCAGAATGTTTAGCTATTTGATCCAACATATGATCAAAAAAACCAATTCCAGTATCCATTTTCCCAACTCCAGTGCCATCTAAATCAACTTCAATTAAAATATCGGTTTCTTTAGTTGTTCTTTGCACTTTTGCTTTGCGTTCGCCGGCAGCTAAAAAAGTGTAAATATCTTTCCACTGTGTAGTTTCTAAAACAATCGTATCTTTTAGTTCGGATAAAGTATTTTCAATTTCGCTATTTCCTTTGCCCTCGTTATGGTTTATCCAAATCGCTTTGCAATTTAAGTTTTTTGCTAATTGTACATCAGTAATTCTATCGCCAATTACATAGGAATTTTCAATATCGTATGCTCCTGTTAAATAGGATTGTAACATGCCTGTTTTAGGTTTCCTGTATGGCGAATTTTCATGGGGGAATGAACGGTCGATTAAAACCTCTTTAAAAACAATTCCTTCGTTTTCAAAAGCTTTTATCATTGCATTTTGTGGCGGCCAAAAAGTATTTTCAGGAAAAGAGTTTGTTCCTAATCCATCCTGATTGGTAACTATAACCAACTCAAAATCCATTTTCCTTACAATTTCTCCCAACCACCTAAATACACCAGGGTAAAATTCTAATTTTTCTAAACTATCTAATTGATAATCCAAAGGTGGTTCAATTACTAATGTTCCATCTCTATCTATAAATAAAATCTTCTTCATAATTAAATCTAATGTTTAATTAATACGAATTAAAAATCTGTTTAATAGTTTTTTAAACGTATTTTAATAATCGGATAAAAGTTGTGAGTAAAATTAAAATAGCAATAATGATAATTACAATTTTTTTACTTCCTTTAAAAATATATCTACGTTGTCTGATTTCTTTCCGATAGGAAATAATTAAGGCAATCACAAAAGCAATTACAAAAAGTGCTACAAAATAAATTCGTCCTTGTGTAAACATTTTAGTTTAATTTAGTAACTAAATTTTTAAAAACTTCCCAATCTTCAATGCTTACTCCACCAGGTTTTACACTTGGATTTTGTAAAACAAAAATTAAGTTATTTAAATCGTTGGATAATCTTAATTTCCCACTTTTACGTGCTTCGTAATTTTTATCAATTAAAAAATCTAGAACTTTTGTTTTTTCCTGAATTTCTAATGCATTTAATATTTTTTCTAAATCTTTCGTCATCTTAATTTTCTTCGCTTTTACATTTTTCTTCTGGTAATGCACCACAAAAACCACAAGGCTCACCTTCTTTGTTTAAAAGTGGATTTTTGGAGGCACAAGTTCCTGCAAATTCTCCATTTTTTTTAAAAATAATTTTTATCGCTATTCCAGCAAATGCTAAAGCTAACAAAGCAGCTGCTAACATAATTAATTTAAAAGTTGCCATATTTATTTTTTTTCAAAGCTATCACTTAGAGATTGATATTCCAAAAATAGCCAGCTTTTATAGTTTAATTTTACATTTATTATAAATTACTTGAACCAACTGCTGTACAAAACATAATTATTGGCAATGCGGTTGATTTCTCCCTGAATTAAATTCACATCTACATTTTTTAAAAATTTTGCTGGAACTCCTGCGTAAATTGTTCCACTTGGGATATGTGTACCTGCCGATACAACTGCTCCTGCGGCAATTATACAATTTTCTTCAATTACTACACCGTCCATTACAATTGCGCCCATTCCAATTAAAACATTATCGTGAATGGTACAGCCATGAACCAGTGCGTTGTGACCAATAGAAACGTTGTTGCCTATCGTTGTGCCGTGTTTTTCGTAAGTTCCATGAATACAAGCTCCATCTTGTACATTAACTTTATTCCCCATTTTAATAAAGTTTACATCACCGCGAATAACCGAGTTAAACCAAAACCTACATAGATTACCTCAAATTGCCGCTCCTACAATAGTGGTGTTTTCTGCCAAATAACAATCTTCACCAAACGAAGGCGTAAAGTTTCTAACGGTTTTAATTAAAGCCATGGATAGTATTTAAAGGATTTATAAGTACCCCGTACTGGATTCGAACCAGCACACCTTGCAGCACAAGCCCCTCAAGCCTGCGTGTCTACCAATTCCACCAACGGGGTAATTGTACTTTGTTTGCAAATGTATAAAAAATTAAATTATTAATAAATAAAGTATAATTTTAAGGTTTAGTTGATTTTGAATAAAATTATTTCTACTTAAGTTAAATAAACTTGCTAAATCATTTATATTTTATAATTTAGTTGCAATTTTTACTTTAACATTATGGATTATCAAAAAATAACTCAATTTACGATTGAGGTTTCTAAAGTTGTGGGAGAATTTTTACTGCAAGAAAATAAAAAATTAAAGTTACAGGATGTTGAATTGAAAAGTAAAAATTCCTTAGTAACTTACGTGGATAAAACTGCCGAAAAAATGATTGTGGAAAGTTTAGGAGATTTGGTAGAAGGTGCGGGGTTTATTGGTGAAGAAGGATTTAGTGATAAAATAGGTGAGGAGTACAATTGGGTAATTGATCCTTTGGATGGAACTACGAATTATATACATGGTTTGCCCCATTATTGCATAAGTATTGCTTTGATGCACAAAAATGAAGTGGTGGTGGGTGTTATTTATGAGCCAAATTTAAACGAATGTTTTTATGCTTGGCAAGGTAGTAAGGCATATTTAAACAATCATGAAATTAAAGTAAGCGAAACTCAAAATATATCCGAAGCGTTGTTTGCAACTGGTTTTCCCTATTATGATTACCATAAAATGGATGGCTATTTAAAAGTATTAAAAGATTTAATGTTTAATAGTAGAGGAATTCGCAGAATGGGATCTGCAGCTATAGATATGGCGTATGTTGCTTGTGGCAGATTTGATGCTTTTTACGAGTACAGTTTAAATTCGTGGGATGTGGCAGCTGGTGCTTTAATTGTAAAACAAGCTGGAGGAGTAGTGAAAGATTTTAAAGGAGGAGAGGATTTTGTGTTTGGGAAAGAAATTATAGCTTCTAGTCCGATGGTTTACAAAGATTTACAATCATATATCGACAGAGATTTTAATCATGCGCAATAGTATATTTTTAATTCTTTTTTTTAGCTTAGGGTTAGCTTATACTCAAAACACTGGTAATTTAAAAAACAAAGTATATGTTTTAAAATTGCAAGATGAGATAAATGCACCGGCATGGCGAAAAGTTAAATTGGCACTTGCAGAAGCAAAAGATCATAAAGCAAAAGTTTTTGTTCTTAATTTAAATACCTACGGAGGACGAGTTGATTTTGCAGATTCTATCCGCTCTGCTTTATTGTCGTTTACAATACCTACCTATGTTTTTATCGAAGAAAATGCAGCCTCGGCAGGCGCTTTAATTTCTATTGCATGCGATAGTATTTACATGTCGCCTGGGGCAACCATA
>JACCDH011275237.1_pt1 | contig 23811 bp, 19 predicted proteins | sample 7442481 | NCBI WGS metagenome assembly JACCDH01 (sample SAMN15323433, study PRJNA562643) | freshwater metagenome | isolation source: river surface water | place: USA:Blue River Watershed | collected 2017-08-15
AGCGATGGTAAAAAATATTTCCCATTGGTTAAATTGGAAAAACAAAACAACACGGATTTATACGATTTTTGGATTAAAAAATAATTTATGCAATTTATTGATACACACGCACATTTATATCAAACCGAATTTGAAAACGATTTAGATAACATACTTTTAAATTGTAAAAACAATGGAATTGAGCAAATTTTAATACCCAATGTAGATGCCGAAAGCTGGCCTTTAATGTTGGATTTGCACAACAAATATCCTAAGCAAATTAAAATGATGTTGGGCATTCATCCGTGTTATGTACAAGAAAATTATGGTGAATTATTATCCCAAATGATCAGCGATTTTGATGCACAAAAATATGTAGCGATTGGAGAAATAGGAATTGATTTATATTGGGATAAAAGCACTTTACAAATACAACAAGATGCTTTTGAGGATCAAATTCAATGGGCAAAAAAAGTAAATTTACCCATTGTGATTCATGCTAGAGAATCGTTTAATGAAATTTTCGAAATCATCGACCAAGAAATTAACGAGAATTTACGAGGAGTTTTCCATTGTTTTACAGGCGGCGAAACCGAGCGTGATAAAATTTTAACTTACCCCAACTTTTATTTTGGTATAGGCGGAGTAGTTACCTATAAAAACAGCAATTTACCTACTGTACTTCCAGCTATTCCAAACGAATTGTTGCTACTAGAAACCGACGCGCCATATTTGAGTCCGGTTCCACATCGTGGTAAAAGAAACGAACCCAACCATCTAATCCACACTGCCCAAAAATTAGCTGAAATCAAAAATTTAACACTACAAGAAATAGCTCAAATCACCACTCAAAACGCCCATAAATTATTTAGCTTATAATTTAATTTTTATAAGAAAAATCATATTCTCAAGTGATAATTATCACTTAAAAAATATACATCATAGTTTAACTTTGATAAAAATTATTGAGTTAAACTTAAAAAATTAAAATTATGAAAAAAAATATGGGAACCATGGATAAAATTATCCGTTTTGTAATTGCTGTTTTAATTGCTGTTTTATACTTTACCAATATCGTTTCCGGAACATTCGGAATTATTTTATTGGTAGTAGCAGGAATATTTGTACTAACCAGTTTTATCAGTTTTTGTCCGCTATATGCCCCATTTGGCATAAATACTTGCTCAAAAAAATAACTTAAAAGGCTGTTCGTTATGAGCAGCCTTTATTGTATGCTTGAATTACGATGAAAATTGAATACACCTTACAATAGCATCACTAATACTTATCTTGTAATCGATATTATAAAAAAGCAATTCTGTAAAAATGATTTTTTATAAGTAAATTTGCCAGGAAACTAAATAATAATATATATGAGTGCAAGAAGTATTCCTGTAACAGTTTATGCAGAAATGACACCCAATCCGGATGTTATGAAATTTGTAACCAATAAAATTATAAACCCCGGTGCACCTCTTGATTTTTCGTCCAGCGCACCTGTAAAAGGCGCACCTATTGCAGCAGCATTATTAAATTTCCCATTTATTGATAATGTTTTTATCGCAAATAATTATATATCAGTAACTAAAAACGATAAAATTGATTGGGATATGGTTGTGATGGAAACCAGAGAATTTATCTTAAATTACATCCAAACTGGAAAAGAAATAATTCAACAAGAAGCCCTTCAACCCCATGCAATTAAAGAAAATCAATTGCATGAAAAAAAGGGAGAAGCAGTTCAATATAACATTTCTACCAGCGAATTAGACGATAAAATTATTGAAGCATTAAACGAATATATCCGTCCGGCTGTAGAATCCGATGGAGGCTCTATTGATTTTGTGAATTTTAAAGAAGGAAAAGTTACTGTAGCATTACGTGGCGCATGTTCTGGCTGTCCGTCCTCCACCGTAACTTTAAAACAAGGAATACAAAGTTTACTTACCCGAATGTTTCCAGAGGTAACAACTGTAGAATCCTTAGCTCATTAAACTTTAACTTAAAAACATACAACATAATATCCCCCAATTGGGGGATTTTTATTTTCTATCCATCCACTTAAGAAGAATATTTTTATTGATTCCACAGGATTTTACCAATAATTATTTCAAAAAAATAAATTACCTCTCACAGAAATCTCAGACGAACACAGAATTTACAAATTTATATATTTTTTATTACGCTGATTACGTTACACTTAACAGATTTACACAGATAATTTTATTTTCAATAAAATTTAAAAAGTTGATGGAATTAGTTTTAAGGAATATATAAAAATTGGTTTCCAAAAAAACGAAGTTTTTGATTCTGTGAAATCTATCAAACGTAGTGGAATCTGTGAATTAAATTATTAAGTAATAAACTCTGTGAATATCTGTGTATTCTGTGAGAAATAACATTTTTACTGTCTTAGGTATAATAAAGAGGAATCGATACATATTTTGAAGAAAATCAAATTTTAACCAACATTTAACAGGAATTTATACACAATTGTTCGAAAATCAAATTTACTTTTATAAATTCGTAATTCTCAAATTTTATATTTTATATTATTATGTTTAGTTCCCGATACAATTTACTATATTTCATTTTATTTTTATGCTTTTCAAGTTATGCTCAAACCCCAGAAGTTAGACCTTTTGCGGATGGTGTTGCTGGTGTTGTGGGTAATAAAATTATATTAAAAAGTGAAGTAGAGTTCCAAAAAACGCAAATGTTACAACAAGGAATGACTGAAAACAGCGAATTGTATTGTTTAATTTGGCAAGATTTATTGTTTAACAGTTTATTAATGCATAGCGCACAAGTGGATAGTGTTGAAGTAAGTAATAACGAAATTGAGCAAGAAATAGATAGAAGATTGCAATATTTTATGATGCAAATGCGCGGTAGTGAAGAGGAATTTAAAAAGAATTTTGGAAAAACAGTATTGGAATTTAAGGATGAAATCAGACCATTAGTTAAAAACAACATTTTAGCTAGAAAAATGAGAGGTGAAATTACCGAAAAAACGGATGTAACACCCAAAGAAGTAAAAACATTTTTTCAGAGTATTCCTAAAGATTCACTTCCTGTTCTTGAGGAAGAATATAAAATTTCCCAAATTATTATTCAGCCTAAAGCCAATGATTCGGAAAAAATGAGAACTGAAAGAAAATTGAGAGAAATTAGAGAGCAAATTGTGAAAGACGGAAAAGATTTTGGATTAATGGCATTGGTTCATTCTCAGGATCCAGGTTCGGCTAGAGAAAGAGGTGAAATTGGTTTTATTACGCGCGAACAATTGGTTCCAGAGTTTTCGGCTGTAGCGTTTAATTTACAACCGGGCGAAATTTCGGATATAGTAGAAACAGATTTTGGTTTCCATATTATACAAATGATTGAAAGAAAAGGGAGCATGGTAAATGTGCGACATATTTTACGTATCCCAGAAGTTTTTGAAGTAGATATGCAAAACGCAAAATATTTAGCAGATAGTTTATACCGAGCTGCATCCAACAATCCTGCTAGTTTTAAAAAATTAGCTACAAAATATTCGGATGATGAAAATACCAAAGTAAATGGTGGACGTTTAAGTAATCCGCAAACTGGAGATGAATATTTAACACTTTTACAAATGGGTGAAGAATATGCTGAAATTATCAAAAAGATAAATAAAGGAGAAATTAGCAAACCTGTTTTAGAAAGAAAAAGAGATGGTTCTCAAGTTTATAAAATGGTATATTTAGAGGACAAAATAGATGGACATATTGCTAATTTCGACCAAGATTACAACTTTATTAAAAAAGCTGCTTTAGAGGACAAAAAAGATAGAGTAATTGAACAATGGATACACACAAAAATTAAAGATTCCTATATTCGTATTCCATCCAACTACAGATATTGTAAAGATTTAAATATTTGGTATCAACAATCAAAAAACTAAATAAATCTGTTTATGCAAAATAATCCTCAAGATATTGAGCTTTTAAAAGAATTAGCCCAAAGTAACTTACAATTAAAAAAAAAAATTGAAAAGGTTATTGTTGGACAAAAAGATGTAATTAATCAGATTTTAATTTCTATATTTTCCAACGGTCATGCTTTATTAGTTGGTGTTCCCGGATTAGCAAAAACTTTATTGGTAAACACGATTAGTGAAACATTAGGTTTAAGTTTTAATCGAATCCAATTTACACCTGATTTAATGCCTAGTGATATTATTGGAAGTGAAATATTTACAGAAAAAAATCAGTTTGAATTTATAAAAGGTCCGGTTTTTACCCAAGTATTATTGGCTGATGAAATTAACCGAACACCACCAAAAACTCAAGCCGCATTATTGGAAAGTATGCAAGAAAAAAAGGTGAGTTACGCAGGAAAAAACCATATTTTACCACAACCATTTTTTGTATTAGCTACACAAAACCCAGTGGAACAAGAAGGTACATACCCTTTACCAGAAGCACAATTGGATAGATTTATGTTTAATATTTGGGTAGATTACCCCAGTTTTGAAGAAGAAATTGCGATTGTAAACCAAACTACCAGTAACTATAAAAATAAAGCCGAAATTGTTTTAAATGCCGAAAAAATAATAGCTTACCAAAGTGTTATTAGAGAATTGCCAGTTTCCAAAGCCGTAACTGAATACGCTGTAAAACTTTGCGCATCCACTCGCCCTAACACTGCTCATAGTTCTGCTATAACTCAAAAATATCTAAACTGGGGCGCTGGTCCGCGTGCCTCTCAATACCTTATTATAGGCGCAAAAACTCACGCCGCTCTAAATGGTAAATTTTCGCCTGATATTGAGGATGTAAAAGCAGTTGCATTACCAGTTTTACGTCACCGTTTAATTAAAAACTACCATGCCGATGCCGACGGTTTAAGTATGGATGATATTATTAAAAAATTACTTTAATATAAAAAAATGAATCATAAAATTGCCCCTTCCCTACTAGCCGCTGATTTTGCAAATTTGCAAAGAGATATTGAAATGGTAAACCAAAGTTCAGCCGATTGGTTTCACTTAGATATCATGGATGGTGTTTTTGTTCCCAACATAAGTTACGGAATGCCCGTGATGGAAGCTATACAAAAACATGCTAACTTACCATTAGATGTGCATTTAATGATAGTAGAACCCGATAAATATATAGCTACTTTTAAAAAATTAGGCGCACAAGTTTTAACGGTGCATTACGAAGTTTGTAATCATTTACACCGAACAATTTATGCCATTAAAGAAGAAGGAATGTTGGCTGGTGTTGCCTTAAATCCACACACACCTGTTTCGGTGTTAAAAGATGTAATTAAGGATATCGATTTGGTTTTAATCATGAGTGTTAATCCGGGTTTTGGTGGACAAAAATTTATAGCCAACACGATTCAAAAAGTTCAGGAAGCGAGAGAAATGATATCAAACAGCGGATCACGCGCTTTAATTGAAGTAGATGGTGGTGTAGGTTTACAAAACTATACCGATTTAATTAAATCTGGCGCAGATGTTTTGGTTGCTGGAAGTAGTGTTTTTAGTGCCCCAAACCCTATTGAGGCGATTAAAAAATTAAAAACAATTTAAAATGATTGTAGTGAGTTGGATTTGGAAAATTTGGTTCCTCATCTACATGTTTATTTCTACAGTTGTATTTTATCCGTTTTTATGGATAAGTATTGTGGTGTTAAAAAATTACCCACTTACTTTTAAAATTTACAAAATTTGGGGCAGTAGTATTTGCTTTTTTCTAGGAATTTACCCTGTTTTGGAAGGTATTGAAAATTTACCTAAAAACAATGGATATATTTTAATCGCCAATCATAGCTCACAATTGGATATTATTGTTCCTTATGCATTGCTTTCCAATCACTTTGCATTTTTAGCAAAAAAAGAGTTGGAAAAATTGCCTTTATTTAACATTAATTTTAAAGGTATGAATGTTACTGTGGACCGTAAAAGTATGGTTTCGGGGATAGAATCTTTAAGTGCTTGTGCAAATAAATTGGATGAAAATATTAATTTGTTAATTTTCCCCGAAGGAACAAAAAACAAAACTGCTCCACAGTTGGCGCCTTTTAAAAACGGACCATTTAAACTTTCAGTTCATAAAAATGTGCCTATTGTTCCTTTAGTATTTTTACACAATTATAAAAGATTTCCTGCCGATTTTAAAAATGGAAAAGCCAGTCCGGGAATCAGTAAACTCGTAATTTTACCGCCTATATACCCTGAGCAAATCGAAGAAAATTCTGTTGAAGCATTAAAAAAAGAAAGTTTTAACGCTATACAAAATTATATATCACATCAAAATTTATCGTAAATTTAGCATCGCTTATAAAAAACAAAGCAACCTAGTTACAATTCTACGTTTTATCCACGAAATCAATTTCATTTGAAATCAGAAGCTGAAATTTTACAAGGCTGTAGAGACGGCAACAGAAAACACCAACAAATGTTGTACGAGCAAATGTACAGTAAAATGATGGTGGTTTGCTTGCGCTATGCCAAAAATGAAGATGATGCGTTGGATGCTTTTCAGGATGCTTTTATAAAAGTATTTAATAAGTTGGACCAGTTTGACGGACAAGGCTCGTTAGAAGCTTGGATAAAAAGGATTATGGTAAATACCAGTATAGATCATCTCCGAAAACTAAAAAAACACCAATACACCATCACCATTAACGAAGAAATTACAGGAAATTTACTAGATGATGAAATTGAGGAGGATTTATTAGATAAGGTTAATTTCAACGATTTGTTAGGGGCAATTCATGAATTATCACCTGGATATAGAAGTGTTTTTAACATGTATGTGGTAGATGGTTTTTCGCACCAAGAAATATCCGAAAAACTAGGTATCAGCATAGGTACTTCTAAATCTAATTTATCCAAAGCAAAAGGAAATTTAAAAAATATTTTGATTAATAAAATTGAGGCTTTACAACAAAAATGAGTAATTGGGACAATATATCATCGATTATAAATACTGGCAATGTACCGTTTAAACCGGAACATTGGGAGAATTTATCTAATCGTTTAGATAAAATCCAATTACAGGACGAAAAAATTAGAGAAAAATTAAACGAAAATCCTTCTTTAAAAGCGCCTAAGGATGTTTGGGAAAATATTGCCAATAAAATAGATACCAAAAGCTTTACCTCTTCGGATTTTAAAATTCGCGAAATTTTAAATGGTGCTTCAAAAGCTTATAAACGCAAACATTGGTATGCTTTTTTAGCATTGTTTTACGCAAATAAAGTTTGGTTAAAAAAATGGTCGGTTGCAGCAGTTGGCGCAGCAGTTACTTTTTTAAGCGTGGCTTTATGGAATGTTTTTGAACCTGCAAAACAAACAGATAGTATTGCTGAAAAATCTTTTAAGGATTCATATCCTTCTAAAAATCATGAAACGAATAAAAATACGATAACTATTCGTACCAAAAACTTATCTCCTCAAGATAATAATAATAATAATAATAGTGCATCAACAAAAATTCAATTGAGCAATACAGATAATTTATCTGAAAATTTGAACACAAATAACAATAGTACTTTATCTAAAAAATCAAATACAATTCCTACTTCAAACACTAACAAAAACGCTAGATTTTTATCTGTAAACCAAACCCATAACACAATCCATAACAAAGCTAATCTTAAGGATATAATTGATGAAAATAAAAGCAATGAATTAACTGAAAATGAATTGTTTGATACCGAAAATTTAAATGAAAACTTAAATCAAAATTCCTTTTTAAGTTCTTCAGAAATGTATCCAAATGTATGGACTAAAGTAGAAGGAATCCACAACAAAATATTATCCTCTATTACCTTTAACAATTATCCTATTAAAGTAAATGTAGAGTACGAAGCACCAAAAGAATCTGCAGCACAATACCACATTGGCTATTTAAATATTTTAAATCCTTTTCAAAATGCTCATATTCCTGGCTTAATGGGCGAAAATTACTTGCAATTCCAATCTTCTATCCACTGGAAAAGGATTTTGGTTGATAATTTATTTAATAGTTTCGAAATGTTATATCCCCTTCAAAATAATTTAAACTATCAACATAAAATAAACAACAACTGGGCTTTTGGTGTAAATTATCAAAATAAATTAACCCAAAATTGGCTGGAACAAATTGCTGGTATTGCAGTGAGTTACAATAAAAATATAGGTGGCGGTAACTTACGATTAGGCTTAGGAAACAATTTTCATCAGGAACAAATAATTGCTAAAAATTTAAGTTTTAGAGAACAACTTGCCTTAACCAACGAAATAAATTTTACCGAAGTTAGAAATGGAAAGTTAAAACCTTTACAAAAAAATAGTCTTAATTTTTCGGTAGGATATTTTCACAATAAATTTTTTGTACAATTGATGCAATGGGAAAAAGTTGTTTGGATTTCTAATTCTATTCTATCCGATTTTGCATATCAAAAATTAGAAGCTGGGTATAATTTTAACGAATTTAAAAATTTTAGAAGTACAGTATTTGGTGGGGTTTTTAATGATACCGAAAACAGTTATTACGCAGGAGCATCTGTAGCATATAAAAACCGTATTGCCTTTAACGCGTTGGTAATGCCTTACAATTACACCGAATTAAGTTTAACTGCCAAATACAAAAATATTCGTTCATCCGTTTTTTGGAGAAGTGATTTATTAAATCAATCCTTCGCTTTATCCAATCAAAGTATTTATACTGGATCCACAGGTTTAAACGTTTTTTGGATATGGTAAAAAAATTATCAACTTTAATTTTCCTTTTATTTATTTTGGCTTGTGATAGAAATCGGATTTCTGATGAGGAAGTATTAGATGAAAATTTTGTCCCCACCACTACTCCTTTTAATTTAAGCAACTTAGAGGATGGAAATATTTGTTTTTATCGCAATAACTTTGTAAGATTACTGGCGCAAAACTTTGAAAACGCTAAAGTAAATTGGTACAAAATAGAAAATGACGAAAAAATATTTATCAGCTCCGAAAATAATTTAACACTTAGTTCGAGCGGAATGTATGAATGTAGCATTCTATCCGAAAAAATAGATACCCTAATACAATTAAGTATAAAAAATTGTATTACCAAAATAGAATTCCCCGATTTTTTTAAACCCAATTCTACAAATTACAGTCGCTGGCGACCAGTTGGTTATGGAGTACAACAATGGTTTTTAAACATAAGCGACAAAAAGAAAAGAACGGTTTACGAAAGTGCTAGTTTTGAAAACACCAATTGGGATGGTAAAATTGGTAATAACCCTGCTCGTGCTGGAACTTATACTTATTATTTAACAGGAACTTATCGTTCAGGTTTTATTTTTGAGTTTAAAGGAACTTTTGAATTGGTGCGTTAATGACAAAAAAATTACAAATTGCTTTAATTGAATTAGATATAGTTTGGGAAAAGCCAATCGCTAATCACACTTTACTAGAAATTGAGTTTAAAAAATATACCGATTGTGATTTGATTGTTTTACCCGAAATGTTTACCACAGGATTTACTCAAAATACTGCTGTGGCCGAAAAAATGAATGGTTCTAGCATACGATTTTTACAAAAATGGGCAACTCAATTACAATGCGCTATTGCAGGGAGTTTATTAATTGAAGAAAATAATCTATTTTATAACCGATTTGTGTTTGTTTATCCTGATGGAAAGTTAGAGTATTACGATAAAAATCATTTATTTACCTATGCGAACGAACACGAAAAAATTGAACCCGGTAAAAATCAAAAAATTATAAATTATTTGGGTTGGAAAATCAATTTATTGGTATGTTACGACCTAAGATTTCCAGTTTGGTGCAGAAATACTCCTGATAATTTTTACGATTTAACTCTAATTGTTGCCAATTGGCCACAAAGCCGAATTTTTGCGTGGGAAACTTTACTTACCGCCAGAGCCATCGAAAATCAAGCTTACTTTATAGGTGTAAACCGAGTTGGTAAAGATGGTAAAAATTTAACCTACAACGGAAATTCAAAAGTTGTTGATGCCCTAGGTAAAAATATAGAAAAACAAAACAAAACCTATATCTTATCCCACGAAAACCTAGAAAAAACCCGCCAAGATTTCCCCTTTTTTAAAGATCAAAATCAGTTTAATATTTTAAACCTGAGTTCAACTAAAATTTAAATACTTAATTTAAACTCTATTATTCGGGTTTTTTAATCACCATTGCAGATGCTCCACCTCCACCATTACAAATAGCTGCTGCACCATATTGTTTATTTTCGTTTAACAATTGATGTACTAAAGTAACCAAAATTCTAGCTCCAGAAGCACCTAAAGGATGACCTAAAGAAACTGCGCCTCCCCAGATATTAATTTTATGATTTGGAATATTCAGTAATTTTTGATTCGCTAAAGAAACCACACTAAAAGCCTCGTTAATCTCAAACAAATCAATATCTTCTAATTTTAAATTCGCTTTTTGCAAAGCCAAAGGCAAAGCTTTTGCAGGAGCAACTGTAAATTTTTCGGGTTCAAGCGCAGCATCTGCAAAAGATACAACTTCTGCCAAAACTGTTAAATTGTATTTTTTTACAGCATCTTCCGAAGCAACAATCACAATAGCCGCACCATCATTTAATGTGGAAGCATTGGCAGCAGTTACCGTTCCATCAGTCTCAAAAACAGGTTTTAAACCAGGTATTTTATCTAAAAATACTTTTGTAAATTCTTCATCAGTATCCACTTTAATAGCATCGCCTTTTTTTTGAGGAATAATCACAGGAGCAATTTCGCTGTTAAAAAAAGCATTTTCCCATGCTAAAGCACTTCTTTTATAGGATTGTATAGCATATGCATCTTGTTCCTCTCTAGAAATTTCATAGTCCTTTGCACAAATTTCGGCGGCACAACCCATGTGTTTTTGATTATACACATCCGTTAAACCATCTTTCACTAATCCATCTAAAACCTGTATATTACCTAATTTTTGACCGTCTCTACCCATTAAATAATGGGGCACCATCGACATATTTTCCATCCCACCAGCAACCACTAAATGATTATCACCCGCCAAAATACTTTGTACCGCTAATTGCACAGCTTTTAAACCACTTGCACAAACTTTATTAATTGTAGTAGCCGGAATATAAGGCGATAAGCCTGCAAAAATTAAAGCCTGGCGAGCCGGTGCTTGTCCAACATTTGCCTGTAAAACATTCCCTAAAAAAACTTCATCAATGGCATCTTTAGGAATCGAATAAGTATCTATGGCATTTTTTAATGCCTCAGCAGCCAAAACAGGAGCCGATACATTTTTAAAAACTCCACCAAAACTTCCTATCGGTGTTCGTTTAGCAGCAACAATATATACTTTCATACCTTTAATTTTTAAAATTGAAAACCCACAAAACTCATTACGCTAGCTTTTCTATTTTGTTGTATAAACGCACAATTATTTTACAATTCCAACTTTAATTTCTTTCCCCACAGTTACTGCTTTTATATCATTGTTGTACATTTCGGAACAATGCACCGCAGGTAAATAAAACTCGCCTTTGTAAGTTGCATTCACTAAAGTTTTAAAAATTTTAGTTTCATTTATGTTTAAAGTAAAGTAAGTTAAAACCCTATCGTCTTTAATATCCTGAAAATCAAACACACTTCCTCCTACTTCTCTTCCGCCCTCTTCCATTCTCAAATTTCGTATTTCCCAAGAGGAAGGAAAAATTTGTGTTAAAGCTAAATTTTGATACATCCCAAGTAATCCAGGATGCGTAACTTGCGTTTCTACCAAAATATCTTCCCCTTGTTTAATCTCCTGAATATCGATTTTTCTACCACTCATATTGTAGTAATTTACCACTAAATTTAAGTTGCTATTTTCTGCTTTTTCGGTTCCTTTTAATGGAATTCCAGAATGTATTACTTTTCCAAACACACTTCCCGTAGCCGAATTATTTTCGATAGTAATGTTATATTTTTGTTTATCCTTAACCGCAATAGGCACCTGAACAATAACTGAAGAGGAATTAATGGTTGAAATTAATTTTTGATTTACATATAACTTAGCGTTAATTTTTTGATTTAACTTATGTTTTATAACAAACTGTGCACAAGCTAATAAGCTATAAGAAGTTGTTTGCGTACTATACCAATTGTTAGTACTTAATTGTTGTGCAATTTCTTTTAAAATCGCCATTCCTTTTTGTGCATCGCCTAAATTGTTCAACAACTCCAACAACATCGCTTTATCTCTTAATTCGCTTCCATAAGTGTAATAATATTGCATTTCCTGATTTGGCGTTTTTTTATATTTTTCTAACAATTCCAAAGCTGTTTTTTTATTCCCCGACAATTGATAAGCCGAAGCTAAAACCACTAACGAAACCTTGGATAAATCCTTTATCTCCTTAAAACGATTCATCGCTCCCAAATTCGCTTGTCCACCTAAAGCCAATGTGTATAAACGATAAGCCTGAGCATATTGTGCCGAAGAACGATAATGTATATTTGCATCATCTTTCCATGAATTTGCCATTTGTTGTTGATATTTTGCCCAATTGCTTAAAAAGTTTTTAGGCACTTGATACCCTTTGGTTTGCGCCATTACCATAAAATGCCCCGCGTAACTTGTTCCCCAGTCATCCGCATACGCATTTCCTCTCCAATAGGACAAACCACCCGAACTGGTTTGAAATTGATTTAATTTGCGAATTCCCTCATTGATATTGGATTGAACTTCCTGAATTTGTTGCGGAGTTAAATCTAGTAAATCCTGCAAAAATAACTGCGGAAATACAGATGATGTAGTTTGCTCTACACATCCATGTGGATATTGAATTAAATAATCTAATCGTTTTTTAAGATTAAGCGACGGTATGGCTGATAACTCCACCATTACCGTATTAGTACCTTTAATTCCGCTGGTAACTAAACTTGCTTCAATTTTATTTTGCGCTTGTACAAAAACATCTTGAACATTTTGCACCATAGGATTATTGGCTTTAATTAAAATATCCGTTTCATAAAATGCTTTTTCGCCATTTCCATCCACCTCTACTTTAATTTTTCCTTTTCCAATTTTATCCTTTGTTTTAATCGTAAACTCGACAGTTTTACTACCTAAATTACCAAACTGAATACTTTGCGTAGGAACATCAACAACTTCAATTAAATCGTTCACAATTAGTTTCACCTGTACATTTTTCACTTTTTTATCCATAGCAAAAACCGTTACAGGAACTTTAATGATTTCATCGGGCGATAAAGTACGTGGAATAGTTGGCAAAACCATTAAAGGCTTTTTTACACTAACTGCTTTTTCGCTATTACCATACGCTCCGTCCTCTACAGCAACAACCATTACCCTTACCGAGCCTACATAATTTGGCATTTTAAAACTAACAATATCCTCGGAATTGGCAGCTAATGTTTTGGCTTTAAAAAATTTTACTACTGGTTTAAATCTTTGTAAATCTTTATCTCCATTGGGTTTTATGATATCACTACCTCCTAATGCCAACAATCCTGCATAAGAGCCTGTGTAGGCACCTAAAACATATTTATACATATCCCAAGTTAACACGCCCAAGGCTTCTTTTGCGTAAAAATGTTCGTAGGGATTGGGTGTTTGAAAACGAGTTAAATCCAATAAACCTTCATCCACAATGGCTAAAGTATAGGTCATTTTTTTACCTTTTTTTTCCTTGATTTTTATCGTTGCGATTTCGTTCGGACTAAAACTTACAGGCGTAATAATTTCGGGCTCCAAAGTGGCTTTTGGATTAAATACTTCTAAAGCCTGATAACCATATAATCTTAAAGGTGCATCATTTTTTTTGCTGGCATAATTTTGAATTAAATGAATGGATACGAAGGCATTAGGCGACATTTCTTCGTTGGTTTTAAATTTAATCACATCACCATTTGCCATATCATGCCAAAAATGATGAATAATTTTTGAACCATTTTCTATACTCACCAAAGCTTTTCCTTTTTTTGCATTCGGTATTTTTATAAATACCTCTTCAGCAACTGTATATTTTTCTTTATCTAAATTAAAAGTTAACATTTCTGCTCCACCCGGACTGTTACTTCCGTCGGCTATCCACGAGCTGTAAGTTGTATAAAATACATAACCTGAAGAATGTCCTGATTTTGGATGAGTAATACGTATATATTTTCGTCCCCAACTAGGTTTATCAAACTTCAATTCGTACATAGCTTTTCCGTTTACGGTACTCACTACATCCCTTTTAATTCGGTTTTGTTGCTCTCTGGAAATATACGAAGATAAATATTCCTCTTCGCCATTTTCCCACCACCATCTCCACGATAATTCAAATACTTCAATTACTAAATCTTTAACATTTTCCTTCGTTCCGTTTTCATTTACCGTTGAAATAGCTATTAAATTAGGTTTATCTGTTAACAAAGCACCATTCCATCCTTCACCTTTTGGCACTTTGATACCCACATAATTTCGATAAGGCGAAAATGGAATTTTATATTGATCGATACTAAAATCGCCACCATTTTCAAATACTCTTGTTTTTAAAACACAATTTAGCATCCCTGGCGCATAATCATCCACCTCAATTTTAGGTTGAATAAGGGCAACACCTTCATTATTTAACTCGCCTTCAAACAACAACACCGTTTCGCTTTCGTAGCTTTTAGCAGGATCATCAAAAGTATAATCTTCTAAATTTTTAAAAGTTGTTTTACCAGATGTAACTGTCATTTCCACATCCGCTTTTAGGTTACTTCCTGGCGAACCATGTAACCAATTGGCTTTTAAATTCCCTATATTATTAGATTGATTACTTAAAAATTCTTTTTTAAAATCATATTCAATTTTTAATCGGTTAGGTTTTATGTTTTCAATTTTTAATGATTTATAATAGGTATTTCCACCCACCATTACTTTACAATTCCAGTTCCCTGTTTCATCATCAGGTAAAGTTCTACATCTAAAATCATACACTCCTCCTACATGAAGTTTTTTAACCATACGCTTGTACATTTGTCCTTTTGCATTGGTTATTTCCATTACAACGGGATGATTAGCAGGTAAAACTTTGTTTTTATCTTCCAATACAAAATTTAAATACAAACTATCACCAGGGCGCCAAACTCCGCGTTCACCATAAATAAACCCTTTAATTCCTTTTTTATTTTGGGTTCCGCTAACATCAAAAACGCTGGTAGATAACGCAGAAACTTCATCTAATTTTAAATATCCTTTCACGCCATTTTTTTCAACAATCACCATAAATGGCTTAGGATTACTGTTATAAACAAATTCCCCATTTACATCCGTAACACCTTCGTAAATAACTTGTTGCTGTAAGTTTAATACTTTAATTTTAGCATCTTTCACGGCTTCTGTAGTTTTTAAATCACTTACAAAAACAATCGATTTAGGTGTATTACTTCCTCCTTTTACCACAATTCCAAAATCCGAAACCAAAATATTTTTACTAATTGTATTTTTATCGCCTTGGTAATACGTTGGATGACAAGGATTTTCTCTTTCTTGCCAATCGTAATATTCATCATAATAATATTCGTCATCGTAATAATCCCAACTGTATTGTGGTGGCGTGTTGTAAAAATCTTCTTCTTGCTCTAATTTATTTTCAAAAGCTGTTTCATCAAACGGAATTGGTTCATCACAAGGATAAATCGAATGTTTGCTGTTAAAGGATATTACCACACAGTAAATCGCCCCAGATTCCTTTTTAAACAATTTATCTAATTGAATTCCAAAGGTATTCCATGCGCTGTAATCTATATTTTTTTTGGATTTTAATTCAATTTCACCTCTGTAAACAATTCGCCCTACTCTTTTTAATTGTTCATCTCCTTCTACTGTATTAATTTGTAAAAATTGCGGTACATTTTGTTCAAAAATCTGTATCACTTTTACATATACCTTTTTAAGATTAACCGCTTGAAATGGCACGGTTAATCCTTTATCATCTGTAGGAATAATATTCCCGTTCCCCATAAAACGAACTGCCGGTTTGTAATTGTTAAAACTTAAAGTGGTTTTGTAGTTTTTTTTCAATCGATATCCCATAATATTTTTAAAGGCTTTATCAATATTTAACTGTACATTTCCTTTACAATTTTGATTGGGATAAATAATTAATTCGTTTCCTTCAATTACAGTTTGAATGCTGTAGCCATTAGATAAATACACTAAACCATTTAAATTTTGTGTTTTATGAATAGGATCTGAGAAAAAAATAGATATTTTTTGTTGTGTTCCTTGATCTACTTGAACACTAAAAACTGTAAAATCTTTAATCGATGGGATATCAATAATTTCAGTTTTGTCTTGTAATTTCCCAAATTTACTACCTGCCCATTGTAACTCAATTTTACTTTTGTTGTTTTTTCGTTCGATGGATATAATAGTAAAACTGTGTTGATTATTTACTTTAGAGTATATCCATTTTACATTTAGTTTTTTACCTTCTTGGGTTACTTGTAAAAAATCTTCTAATTCATTTTCGTTCACAAAATCGGCAAACTCTACTGTACCATTTAAATTTTGCCAACGTAAATCGTTTTCTTTAACAGGAGTTAAGCCATTAATTTGAGAAACATAGTTTTGCTCAACTGTAGAAAATCTAAATTTAAAAGTTTCGAATTCTTCTGGAAGATTTTGAATAATCTTATTTAAAAATATTTTAACCTTGTATTTTTCGCCGCTGTTTAAAGGTGATTTTGATTTAAACTCCAATCGTTTATCATTTACCCAAACTAAATCGCCTTCTACCTCCGGACTAATTTTAAAAATAGATGCATCCGCTTTGCTATTTGGTAAAACACCATTTACAGGATTGGTAAACTGAATTACAACATTTTGTGTTTTAGAAATTGTACCCGATGTAAACGAACTTATATATTTTATAAATCCCGCATCTGGATGATCATACTCTTCATCATTTTCCGAACATGAAATAAATAAAAGAGAAAATAAAAGGAAAATCGAGGCGATTGATAAAAATTTCATAAAGAAAATAGTTTTTTTTAACAAACCACCAAATTAGAGAATAAATTACATTTTAATCCCAATTTTTCATTTTTTATTTATGAACTAAAAAAAGTAGTTTTCAACAAATAAAAAAGCAGATTATTTAACCCGATTGTATTATGTATTTTCATGGAATCAGAAAATAATAGCGATTAGTATTTAAATACTTTGTTTAGTATATAATTCGTAGTAGGAGTTTTTTAAAGCTAATAATTCGGAATGTGTACCTTGCTCTAAAATTTTACCGTCTTCTATTACTAAAATTTTATCGGCGTGCATAATGGATGTTATACGGTGACTAACAATTAAAGAAGTTTTATTTTGCATAATTCTCTTTAAGTTGTTTAAAATTGTTTCCTCAGTTTCGGTGTCAACAGCAGATAAACAATCATCTAACATCAACAAGTTTGGATTTTTAACTAAAGCCCTAGCTATGGAAACCCTTTGTTTTTGTCCGCCCGATAAAGTTACCCCACGTTCGCCCAACAAAGTTTGATATTGTTGAGGTAAATCTAAGATGTTTTGATGTACATCGGCATCTTTTGCAGCCTGTAGCACACGTTCTTTTTTAATATTTTCGTCCTCAATTTCATCGTGCACTCCAAAACAAATGTTATTTTCGATGGTGTCCGAGAATAAAAATACGTCCTGAGGAACCATACCAATTTGCTTACGCCAGTGAAATAAATTAATGTTTTTAATATTTTGATTATCGATTAAAATTTCACCCGAACTTACATCATACAATCGATTAATTAAATTTAAAATAGTTGATTTTCCCGAACCAGTTTTACCAATTATACCCAAGGTTTGTCCGGGCTGAATCGTAAAAGAAATATTTTGTAAAGCCTGTACATTATTTTCGGGATAAATAAAACTTACATTTTTAAACTCAATTTTACCATCAAAATCAATAATTTCTTCATTAGAATTTACAATCGCAGGCTCGATATCTAAAAATTCATTAATACGTTTCATACTTGCCGAAGCGCGTTGAATTAAGGATGTAACCCAACCTAAACTAGCTACAGGCCAAGTAAGTAAGTTAATATAAATTACAAATTCGGCTATATTTCCGTATGTAATTTTGCCATCAATTACCGCTAAACCACCAGCATATATAGTAATAAGCGTACTTAAAACGGGTAAAAACATAATTACTGGCTGAAACAAGGATTCGGTTTTTACCAAACTCATCGCATTTTCCTTATAGTTATCCGCCTCTTTCTCAAAATCTTTAATAATATCTTCCGTTTTGTTATAGGATTTAACTACACGAATTCCACTGAAAGTTTCCTGCGTTAAACTAAAAATATTGGACAATTGTTTTTGTAGAAATTCGCTTTTTAAATTGATGTATTTTGATACATAAAAAATAACCACCGACATGATTGGCAAGGGCAATAAAACATACAAACTTAATGTTGGGTTAATATCCACCATAGTCCATATCACCATGATAAACAACATAATAAGGTTTACTAAATACATGATAGACGGACCCAAATACATACGCACTTTACCCACGTCGTCCCCTATCCTATTCATGATATCACCCGTTTTATTTTGCTTATAAAAACTTACATCCAATTCCTGGTATTTTTTATAAATTTCGTTTTTAATATCATATTCGATAAATCTGGAAACCATAATTATCGTGTAGCGCATAAAAAAGGTAAACACACCTTTTAATAATGCCGATACCAATAAAAAAATACCAAATAATAAAAAGCTAAACAATAAGGTTTGGTAATACTCCTCTTGCAAAGCAGTACCCGAAAATAATTTATAAACTTTTAAATTTTCGATAACTATATCAATAGCCTGACGGAAAATTTTAGCTGGATATAAGTTAAACCAATTGGAAAAAATAATAAATACAACCCCTGCTAGCATTCTCCATTTGTAGCGAAGTATATATTTATTTAAAGATTTTAACTCTCCCATGAAAAAAATTTAATTTGCTTTGATGCAAAACTAAGTTAGAAAGAATAAATGAATAGAAGTTTAACTAAGCATTAATTCTTTGTATCGCTTCTTTAATTTTTTGCTGAACAGAATCCTGAACAGGAACTAAAGGTAATCGTAAATAATTTTGAATCAAATTTAACTCGCTTAACATCCCTTTTACACCAGCAGGATTTCCATCTTCGAAAGTTAAATTCATCAAATCAAACAACTGATAATGTAATTTTTGTGCGTTTACATAATCGTTTTGTAATGCAAATCTTACTGCATCCGACATGATTTTAGGGAATGCATTGGCAACTACACTAATAATACCAACCCCACCCAAACTAATTAATGGTAAAGTTAAAGCATCATCGCCCGATATAATTTTAAAGCCTTTTGGAGCACCGTGAATTATTTGTTGCATTTGCATTAAATTTCCACTCGCTTCTTTTACAGCTACAATATTATTTACATCTTTTGCTAAACTTAAAACCGTTGCCGCTTCTAAATTAGAACCAGTTCTGCCTGGTACATTATATAAAATAACAGGAAGTTTTGTGGATTCTGCAAAAGCTTTATAATGCTGAAATAAACCGCGCTGATTAGGACGATTGTAAGGAGGTGAAACCGATAAAATGGATTGAACTTTTGATAAATCGTATCTGGATAAATTATCCAACAAAGTTTGGGTATTGTTTCCCCCATGACCTAAAACTATGGGTAATCTATTATTATTTACTTCCACAACATGATTAAAAACTTTTAATTTTTCATCTGCTGTTAAAGTTACAGTTTCGCCAGTTGTACCTAAAACAACTAAATATTCAACACCACCTTCAATAATATGATTTACTGTTTTTTCAAGCGCATTGTAATCTACCTCTAAGTTATTTGTAAAAGGCGTTATCAACGCTACACCCGTGCCACTAATGTCTATTTCCATACAATTTATACTATTTATTGATAATATGTAAATACCTATCAATATTTTTAATTAATTCTCTAACTGTTTCCCCTTCGGGTAAATTTATTGTAAAATCTAAATGTTTTGCATACGGTAATTGCGTATAACCTACTTTAAATTTTGATTTAGATAAAGTAGTAACAAACCTTATACTTTTATCCTCCATTACAGAGGTATCAATTAAAATATCAAAAGGTATATCTACAAAATTTTGAACCGTTGAAGATATTGGTCGTAAATGAGCATTTATATCTTTAAAACAAAAATAATCCATACCCAATTTGGTTACAATATCTCTATGTAAATCTTTAGCTCTAAAATACCCTAATGTACTAATCTTAATATCATAGGTTTTTAAATGATTCACATAACGTTTAACCAAAGCGGTATCCTCTTCATTATCTGCAAAGTAAACAATACCAACAGTTTTAGCTTTTGTAATATTACAAGCTACAACATCTCTGATACTTTGAGGTAAACGCTCAAAATGATAATCACTCAACCTATTTTTTAAGCCTTTAATCATTCCGCAAATTTATCTATTTTGTTGGTGTTTTTAAGTAAATATTAAAAATAAATTAAGTTATTTTGAAATTTACTGCTTTACATATGGTTTTTGGTTAGTAATTTCTAAATAACTTTTGGGTCTTCTATCCAAATGCCAAGTAAATTGTTTTAACTTTTTATCCTCTTTTGTAAGCTGATTTACAGGATAAAATGTTGCTTCTGGTTGAACTAAAAACACTATTTTACCAATTTTACCTTTGTTAAATCTAATACTTAAGTTACTACAAATGGCTTTATTCACGCCGGAATAAGTACTATCATTATCCTTTGCATAATATAAAGTTTGTCCGTTCCCTAAAACAGTCATCGTATGTATTTTACCGTCTTTAAAATCGGCTATCATATTCCTTCCAACAATTTGATCATAAAATTCTTCTTCTTTATCTTGTTCGTTGATGATAGAAGCATTTGAAAAGAGATATAAATTTTTAATTTTATTTCTTGCAGTTAATATCTGAATAGTATCTCCTTTCATTTGGCTTTCCTCCGACCATAATATGGGGTTTCGATACATTCTCATGATGGAATCCGATAAGCTATAGCTTAAAGAATCGCAAACACCTTGCATATCTTTTTTAAACATTTTTACATGATGATACGCATAAAATTCTTTAATCTTTTTTTTATCAATTGCCTTAATAGTATCACAACTTACCCACAAGGTATCTCCATCTAACACCTGTGTTAACCAAGGTTGTTTTGTTACAAATAAGTTGGAATCTTTTTGATTAAAAAATGCGGTATTTCCATACACACTCAATTGATTAACCGAATCTAAAATATGAACATTTTGAAATGCCCAACTAATTTTCTTTTTTTTATTTACGTAAATACTATCTGCAAAAATTGTATTTTCTTCTCCTTTTATCCAAGCTTTTTTTACAAAATGAAAAATTTCATTTTTATCATTATGTAAACCTCTTTCGCAATATATTTTTTGATCTTTGGTATGGATATTTGTTTTTCCATAAAACCTAGTAATTTCATTTGGCGAATCAATGATAATTGTATCTCCCCATATTTTATAGTCTGGATTATCGATATAAACCTTACCAATCAAATCCATAAATTCGGTTTGGGTATTGTAATATCCTAATTTAGATACAATTTTAGTTTCAGCATTGGTAATTGTGGCGCCATTTAAATAAAAAATTTGTTTTTTACTGTCGTCAAAATTCAACACATTAGTTAAAATAGTTAAATCCTTTTGCGTAACCTTAACATTTTTCCCTTGTAATTTACCAATTCCTGTAAAATTATTGTACACCAAGGAATCGCCGTAGGCTTTTAAATTATTGGTTTTTATAATGTATACTTTTCCCCACGCCCAAAAGGCATTACTTACATTATCCACCTCTGCCGAGTCGCAAAACAACTGCATATCCTTGTTTTGCAAACCTACATTTCCTACTAACTTTTGATGATTGGCACTGCGGCCTTCGGTTAATTTTTTAGCATGTAAAATTTTAATAGTATTACTTTTTTGTGCGTACGTGGATGTAGCTACAAAAAGTAATACTATTAAAAATACTAATAATTTACGCATTAATGCTGGAGCGAATAATAGTTTGTTTTCTATCCGGACCAACTGATACAACTGTAATTGGCACTTCTAATTCTTTCTCTAAAAACTCGATATATTCCACCAAAGTACTTGGTAAACTTTCCATGCTACCCAATCCAGTTAAATCTTCATCCCAACCTGGTAACGAAATATAATTTGGAGTTAAATCCTGTCCTTCAATAGAGTACGGGAAATGCTTAATGGTTTCTCCATTTAAATTATACGAATCACAAACTTTTACTTCATTAAATGTAGATAAAACATCTGCTTTAGTCATAATTAAATCCGTAACGCCATTTAACATGATCGAGTATTTTAATGCTGGCAAATCTAACCATCCACATCTTCTAGGGCGACCTGTTGTAGCGCCAAATTCATGTCCGGCTGCTCTTAATCTTTCACCAATCTCATTATCCAATTCTGTTGGAAAAGGACCGCTACCCACACGTGTACAATATGCTTTAAAAATACCAAACACTTTACCAATAGTATTAGGCGCAATACCTAAGCCTGTACAAGCACCCGCACAAACAGTGTTGGATGAAGTTACAAATGGATAAGATCCAAAATCGATATCCAATAACGAACCCTGAGCACCCTCTGCCAAAACAGTTTTACCTGATTTTAATGCAGTACTTAAATAATGTTCCGAATCAATTAAAGGAATTTGTTTTAAAGCCTCAATTGCTGCTAACCATTTATTTTCTTCCTCTGTAATATCGTATTGATAATCGTATAAAGCCAATAAATCGCGGTGTTTTTGTACCAAAGTTTTATATCTATCTAAAAAATCTGGCAATTCGATATCCCCTACTCTCAAACCATTACGTCCGGTTTTATCCATGTAAGTTGGCCCAATACCTTTTAAAGTAGAACCAATTTTAGATTTTCCTTTAGCATTTTCGGAAGCAGCATCTAAAACACGATGCGTTGGTAAAATTAAATGCGCTTTACGGCTAATTAATAAACGCTCGGCAACATTTACATTGTGTACTTTTAAACCATCAATTTCTTTTTGAAAAATGATGGGATCCATTACCACACCATTACCAATAATATTTACAGTTCCTTTATGAAAAATTCCTGATGGAATAGTATGTAAAACATGTTTAATACCATCAAACTCTAAAGTATGCCCAGCGTTTGGTCCACCCTGAAAACGAGCAATTATATCATATTTTGGTGTAAATACATCCACTATTTTACCTTTCCCTTCATCACCCCATTGTAATCCTAAAAGTACATCAACTTTATTCATTTTTGTTGTTTTAGATAAACTGTTATAATTAATTTTTCTTTTTGCTTAAACATTTTTCGTCTTTACATTCCCCATAAACTGTAAGTGAATGGTGCGATACTTCAAAATTAAACCCTTCTCCTAAACTGGTTAAAATAGGATGTAATCTTGGATCACAAAACTCCACTACCTTTCCACATTTAGTACATATCAAATGGTCGTGTTGTTGAAAACCATACGAACGTTCAAACTGAGATAAATTTGAGCCAAATTGATGTTTCCTAACCAAGTTACAATCCATCAATAAATCCATTGTATTGTACAATGTAGCTCTACTTACCCTATAATTTTTATTTTTCATATTTACATACAACGATTCAATATCAAAATGATCGGTGTAGGAGTAAATTTCTTCTAAAATAGCATATCTTTCTGGAGTTTTTCGGTGTCCATTAAACTCCAAATAACCAGAGAAAATCTCTTTTACGGTTTCAAAAACAGACTTTTTCAAATTATTTACGGGTTAAAAACGTGCTAAATTTACTAAAAATTCAC
>JACCDH011444274.1_pt1 | contig 23780 bp, 21 predicted proteins | sample 7442481 | NCBI WGS metagenome assembly JACCDH01 (sample SAMN15323433, study PRJNA562643) | freshwater metagenome | isolation source: river surface water | place: USA:Blue River Watershed | collected 2017-08-15
CAACCTTTTTCACTAGGCTCACAACCGTGACCAGAATCATTGCCGGAGCCATTGGCTCACTGCAGCTAAAGCCAGCTGCCAAGGCAACCCGCCCAACCTCGGACCGAGTAAAAGAGAGCTTGTTCGCAAAGCTCGACGCAATGGGTGTAATCGAGGGTGCAAAAGTTCTAGATCTCTTCGCTGGCACCGGTGCTCTTGGGCTTGAGTCGGCCTCTAGAGGTGCAGCCTCGGTTGAGCTGGTTGAACGCGATCGAAATGCATTTGCCTTCCTTGAGCAGAATGTGAAAAGTAGCCTCAGCTCGTTTGAAAAGCAGGGAATCTCCAACAAAATTCAAGCCCACAACCTAGATGCCCAGCGCTACCTCAAGTCGGCAACTGCAGAGTTTGACCTGGTCTTTATTGACCCGCCCTACGACTTTCCCAACGCCGAGATCGAGCAACTGCTTATTGCCATCGCTGACCTTTTGAGCGACAAGGGGCTAGTTGTCGTGGAGAGATCTAGCCGCAGTGAGCAGCTCGAGATTGAAGCGCTAGAACTTCAAAGCTCAAAGACCTATGGCGATACCGCAGTTTGGATCTTCGAAAAACCTTAGATTGAGCGCTCGGTGTGGCCGGTGTAGACCTGCTGTGGGCGACCAATTCTGGTGGTGGTGTCAGCGTTCTGCTCGCGCCAATGTGCAATCCAACCTGGCAGGCGTCCCACGGCGAACAATGGTGTGAACATCCTGGATGGGAAGCCCATCGCCTTGTAGATAACGCCGGTGTAGAAGTCAACGTTTGGGTAAAGTTTGCGCTCGACAAAGTAGGAATCTGCCAAAGCGGCAGCCTCAAGTTCTTTTGCGATGTCCAGTAGCGGGTCGGAGACGCCTAGCTCTCTAAGAACCTCGTCTGCGTGAGACTTCACGATGGTCGCTCTAGGGTCAAATGACTTGTAAACGCGGTGACCAAAGCCCATTAGGCGAATACCGTCTTCTTTGTTCTTTACGCGCTCAACATACTTCTGAACCGAGTCACCAGACTCGTGAATAAAGGTAAGCATGTCCAAAACAGCTTCGTTTGCACCACCGTGCAGCGGGCCAGACAATGCGTTGATGCCTGAGGAGATCGAAGCAAACAAGTTTGCGTGAGACGAACCAACAAGTCTCACGGTCGATGTGCTGCAGTTCTGCTCATGGTCAGCGTGCAGGAGCAGCAAAGTGTCTAGTGCCTTGGTCAGCACCGGGTTTGCAGACCACTCTTGGCCCTTGTGACCGAAGGTCATGCGCAGGAAGTTCTCAACTAGCGAGAGCGACTTGTCCGGCTCAACAATGCTCTCCCCCACCAAGGACTTGTAGGTGTAGGCGGTGATCACTGGAAGCTTGGCCAAAAGTCTGATTGTCGAGAGATCGACCTGCTCTGGGTCTCTAGCGTCAGTTGAGTCGTTGTAGAAAGTTGAAAGAACAGAGACTGCCGAGGAGAGGATCGCCATCGGGTGAGCTGAGTGCTCGAAAGCCTCAAAAAATCGAACCATGTTTGGGTGAATCATCGAGCGCTCGCGCAGCTTCTCGTCGAAAGCTTCTAGCTCGCTTGCAGTTGGTAGCTCGCCGTAAATCAATAGGTAGGCAACATCCAGAAAGCTCTTCTTCTCCGCAAGCTGCTCAATTGGGTAGCCGCGGTGACGAAGAATGCCCTGATCACCGTCGATGAAGGTGATTGCGCTTTTTGTAGAGGAGGTGTTTACGAAACCCTGGTCATAAGAACTAAGTCCAGTAGTTGCGATGAGCTTTGAAATATCAATTCCGCCAGGACCCTCCGTCGCTTCAATTACAGAAAGTTCTGCCTCGTGGGCACCGTATCGAAGGGACACCTTCTCGTTAGAAGTCAAACGCTAGCTCCTTTGTGAGGGTTGGCTTTAGCCCTAGCCTAGAGCATTTTTGAGGCGGTTTGCAGCCTCAAAAACCTCTTGGTCAGTCGCAGTAATTGAGAAACGGACAAAGTTTTTACCCGCCTCGCCATAAAACTCTCCCGGGACAGCGACAATGCCCAATTGAGCAAGTTCGGCAATGGTTTCCCAGCAGTCTTGACCCTTGGTGACCCAAAGATAAAGCCCAGCCTCGGAGTCGTGAACCTCAAAGCCATATGCCACTAGCGCTGGCAGCAAGACATCTCGACGCTTACGGTAGATCTCCTTTTGGGTTGCAACGTGCAAATCCTCACCCAAGGCCGCAACCATGGCCTTTTGAACTGGCATCGGGACCATCATTCCGGAGTGCATTCGAAGGTTCACCAAGCCTTTTATCAATCGCTCATCACCGGCTGCAAAGGCAGCGCGGTAACCGGCCAGGTTTGACTGCTTGCTCAGTGAGTAAATAGAAAGAACGTTAGTTAGATCTCCGCCGGTGACCTCAGGATCGAGCATGCATGGGATGTAGTCATCCCATGGTGCATTCCAGCCCATTTCGGCATAACACTCGTCGTTGACGATTACGGCATCGAGTTCGCGTGCTCTAGCCAGCGCTCGCTTCAGAAACTCAACCGAATGCACAGAGCCATTCGGGTTTCCTGGACTGTTGAGCCAAATCAACTTGGTGTTCTCTGGCCATTCGTTTGGCTCGTCACCGACGAAGATCTCCGCACCTGCAAATGCGGCTCCCACTGCATAAGCCGTGTACGCGAGGCGCGGCTGAACAACAAGGTCTCCAGAACCAATCCCAAGCATGATCGGCAACCAAGAGATGAATTCTTTAGAGCCGATTGTGAGTAGGACTTGCTCTGGGGTTAACCCTGGCGACTTTCTGCGCCTCGCATACCATTCGCAAACAGCCGCTCTCGCAGAAACTTCACCCCAGGTTGTTGGGTACCCCGGAGAGTCCGATGCGGCATCGAGGGCAGCTTGAATCACCTGTGGAGTTGGGTCTATTGGGTTGCCGACGGAAAGATCTATGGCACCTTGAGGGTTCTTAGCCGCGATTTCTCGAAAGGGCTTGAGTTTTTGCCAAGGGTACTCCGGCAAACCTTGAAACACTATTCGCCCTGAGGTGGCAGTGCTGAGATTAGTGGGTGATCTCCTGGAACTGGGCCGACCTTGGCAGCGCCTCCAGGGGATCCAATCTCGGAGAAGAAGTCGACGTTTGCCTTGTAGTACTCGCTCCACTCACCGGGAAGATCGTCTTCGTAGTAGATAGCCTCAACAGGGCAAACTGGCTCACAAGCACCACAGTCCACACACTCATCCGGGTGGATGTATAGCATGCGGTCGCCCTCGTAAATACAGTCAACTGGACATTCATCGATGCAAGCCTTGTCCTTGACATCTACACATGGCAGCGCAATAACATACGTCAATTGGAGCTCCTCGGACTATTAGTACAAATTCTATTCGGTGTTGAGAATCTCGACGACTTGGAGAGCTAAATGCACACAGGATGTGAAAAGAAATTAAAGCCTCAAGAATGTCAGGAACACGATAGTGGCGAAGGAAACGACAATTGAGAGCCTATCCCGCAGAATCCAGCGAATCGGATCACTCTTCATCCAGCCATGTCGTGATGCCCTTAAGAGTCGGAAGAACACTAGGCCGATTGCAGGGACAACTAGCCATAGCGCGGGCCCTGGTCCAAATAAAGCAGCCTGTGCGCTCAGCTCAATGTATAGAGAGAGAGTTATCAGTGCTCCAAAAATAGCGCCGACCGCAATTTCCGAAACAAGCTCTGAATCTTTAGGAGTGTAGTTCCTTGACTTGAGGTCCGTTATTCCGGAGTTGTTGAACTCCGAGGTTCGCTTGGCAGCCGCCAACCCGAGGAACGAGAAGAACAGAAAAGATATAAACCAGACAGAAGGCTGGCTGGCGAAAATCACGGATCCGAGAATTACTCGAACCACATACAGGCCAGCAAGTGCAAATAAGTCTACGATCGCCACTTTCTTGAACTTTACGGAGTACAAGATGTTTCCAGATAAGTAAAACAGTAAGACACCTGTAGCAAGAGGCCCAAGTGACAAGTACGAAATGGCCAATGGCCCAACCACCAAAAACAAGGATGCAAACAGGGCGGTTAATGCATCTAAACGGCCAGCGGCAATGGATCTGGAGGATTTAATTCCGTGCTTTATGTCTGAGTGTAAATCGAGAATGTCATTTACAAGGTAGGTGCCACTAGCAATGAGGGACAATAACAAAAAAGCTAAAATTGAATCCTGGAAAGCTTCAGTCCATGACTCGCCACTCACGAACAGAGCTGGAACGAAGACAAGCAAGTTCTTGGACCACTGTTCTGGCCTCATCGCTGACCATAGAGACTTGACAACATGTGCGTCTTTTCTGGGTATCAATAATGAATTAATCACACCTGTGACTTCAGCATCGTCTCTAACATTTCCAATGAAAAACGCGTCTTCCAAATCGATGGCATTCTGCTCAGCCCACTTTTTTATAGCGGTAGCTTTAGCGACACCAGTCAGGTTCAATTCGTTTGAAGACATGAGATAAGAATCGATCCAAGGGAACGCTGCCTGAAGAAAAGGCATGTACACATCGGAAGCGGCGGAACAAATCACAATTTTGGAGCCTTCGACCTTCCGGTCCTGAATCCAAGTAGCCAGCTCTTGCCTTTTTGGGATTGACTCCAATTCCAGATCCTCAATTGTGGCAAGGGCTACGGATCTCTTGACACCCTGCTTTTTGAGGCCTGAGCGTGAGGATATTCCCGAGAGGAACAATTGGATTAGAAAAAAAGGCCTTCTTAATGCGAGTCTTGCGATACCCGTCCTGAATAAATCTAAGCGTAGAAGCGTATCGTCCAAGTCGATAAAAATGGCCCCGATGGGGCGCTTACCAGATGGCGCTGACTCATCGATCTGATTGATAAGACTCACTTTTTGCCTTTTTTAAAGAATGCCAACAGCCCCAAAAGTGCAAATTTAGGCTCCGTTTGGTGTGGCGATGAACCAGATTGAGTCGTGGAATTGGACTTCTTGGCGAGGTGCCTAAAGGTCTCAGCTAGCGCTTCTGAACTGGATCGCGAGGTCGGCTGGGAGTCGTCGAAGTAGAGAGATTCGCCATACATCCGGATCTGATAGGGTGCGAATGGTCCCAGTCCTGACAGGCGTAAAAAATTTGCAGTCAGCGAGAATACGGTTCTATTAATCCTCAAAAACTTTGGACTAAGTCCGGCTGCAGTAAGCGCATAATGCAGCGATTCCTTCATTGATGAAGCACCGTGGCCGCCGAGGTTGAAGATCCCAGATTCATTGTTCTTCGCAACCCTACAAACAAGTTCTGCCACGTCGTAGGGGTGCACAAATTGGTAGACGTTACTGCCGGCACTTATCACGGGAATGGGAAGCCCCAATTGGCCCCATCTGAACAAGCTGGCAAAGATTCCACCGCGGCCTGGTCCAACGATTGTGCGCGGGCGAATAATTGCATAGGTGACCGTCGGGCGGTCAGCCCAAAATCTCTCCCCATCGGCTTCCGCTTCCATTTTTGATTTCCCATAGGACTCGAAAGGTTTTAACGGTGTTGACGTCGATACTGAGGGCACAGAGGGGACACCATATACCGCGGATGATGAGACGTAGATGTACTGCCGAACGTGGACGTTTTGGGACCACTCCATAAGGATTCTATTTCCATCGACGTTTGTTGACTTATGGGCAGCTGCGTCCCTCTTCAAGGGCAAAGCGGCGGCGGCATTTATGACCACATCAAATTCCCCTGGCAGCCTATCGAAGTCACTCCTCCTTGTAAGGTCGCCCAAAAACTCGTGGACGCCCTCTGATGGTTCTTGAGAAGGGAACTTATCAAACGAATAAACTTCGAAGCCCTTATCGACCAAGCTTTCACAAATCACAGACCCAAGAAACCCAGCCCCGCCTGCTACCAGAACTCTTATTTTATTCACCACTTTTTTCTACCAAACTCTCCAGAAGATGCATCAATGGGCCTTGAGGATTAACCTTCGGGTGACTGGGCAGAAGGGATGCGTCAAAAACCCGCACAAGGTGACCTGCCCCGCGAAGCCAGCCTGATTTGTCCACAAGGTTAGTCTTTCCTAATGGCATGGACCCGAAAACATGCACGGTCGAAGTGGAAATTTTTTGATGGGGAACCTCAAGTGCCTCCCCGCGCAGCAATGAAGTTAGCATTTCAAATCCTTGTCGAGATCTAGCTGCAAAGTTTTTGCTCTCAAAGAAATATGGATACACGTTGCCGCCAAACCTAAACAGGCCCGCCTTCCCCTCGCTTGCATGCGACACGTAGTAGGTGGCTACATTTTGAATAGCCGCCTCTGCGGAACGCTCAAAACCAACCAATTTTAGGATGCCCTTGAGAAGGGAAGCGGTAGAAACCGCAGCCCCAAATTTGAATTTGTAATCCGCTGTCCACGCTTGATGCGGATCGATATCCCGTCCATCGTTTATAACGTCTTTTGAGATTGCGACAATTCTATGCATTGCGTGGAAAGCAAAGTCGAATTCCCTCGCCTTGGCAAATCCACTTCGAATGATAATTGCGGGGGTTTCTATCGTTCCCGCTGCAAGGTACAGCTGTTTTCCCTTGAAATGTTGCTCGATTTTGCAAGACGAACACATTGCATCGACGATTACACCGCCTTCGACTAGCCTAAAGCGCTGAACACTTAAGCCAAGTGCCAGAGCTCCTTGCTCTTTGGAAAGCCGCGGTGAGATCATGTTTCTGTCGACCGATTGCTGCTCATACTCGGAATCACTTGTGTATTTGCGCCACCTGGGAACTACCGCGTACTCGAGTCCGCAGTTTTCCGCACCTGCCTTAAGTGGACTATGAATGTAGACGCCTAGATTGTCCGCAGTTTGGGTTTCAATTGACAGTAGAGCTTCGATTTTCTCCTCTGACGACCTCCACTGCTCCCTGCTGATTCCCAGGACATCAAGCCACTCACTTCTCACGACGCTGGGAAGCCTATGGTAAAGGCCAGAGTTGATAGCACTTCCACCTCCGTAGGATGACCCCTGTGAAAAAGGGATCATTCGTGGCCCAAAAATGATTTCCTGGCCCCCAAAAAGGAAACTCTCCATCATTTGATCGACTGAGTGATGTGGTGTTTTGGGGTCAATGGGTCGACCTTTTTCAATTACCAAAAATTTTTTATCGGAATCCAATTGATTAATTGCAACCGCACCGCCGGGGCCGGAACCAATCACAATTAAATCAAAGGCTTGCTCTTCGAGAGGAGACGGATGCTGACAAGGTGGGTTTGACTCAGAGTAATCTTGCTCTCCGTGCAAGGCCAGAAAGCTCTCGGCCAAAACGAGGACACCACCAAATAAAGGGAGTTTTTTTAATGCTCCCTTGAGGGTTTTTGGAAGTGCATTCAAGGCCAAAGCAAGCCTAATTCCAAGACCAACAAGCGGACTGGCCAACTTAATGTGGGCCTTTACCTTTTTACTACGTGAAGACATGAAGAAATTAACTTCTTTCCCTTTTCATTATTTTGCCATCCAAAAAAACGTCAAGGCAGCCAATGCGATTGCCAAAGAGAAATACTGAGCTGTGCTGACTGTCTCCCCGAGAAACAAGTGAGCGCAAATTACCACTATCCCATAGCTGAGAAGCAATGCTGGCATAGCTGCCGACAGCGGAAGAGACGAGAGTGCTTTCTGCCAGGCAAGCAAGCTGACGCCAAACAGGACTGCCGAAGCAATAAAGTAGGGATTGAGCCAAATGGCACTTTTAGATGACGCGGATAGCTTCATTAGAAATTGAGCTGCCGCGTTGAGGATAACCGTTAAGACCAAGTAACTCACAAAGGAAGTGTAATGCTCGTGACCATCGCGAAGGTTCGGGGACTTACCATAACCCCGTCATGGTACTTCTTCGCAATATGGTTGCTGTTGTATGTGGTTGTAGCTTCTAATCACGAGCCGTGGGTAGATGAGTTGCAGCAAATCAACATAGCTCTCAGCTGGGGACAAGAACTTAGTCTGCTAGAGATCTCCTACCTCGAGGCAACTCCCCCCTATTGGTTCGCCCTGTTGAAGGCAGTGGGGACTAGTTTCGGAGTTGCCGAAGGACTCAAGTTGCTGGGTTTCTCGATTGCTGCATTGACTGCCTTCTTCTGGTACCGCATCGAATCCATACCTCTTTGGGCGCGCGTTGGGCTGTCATTTTCGCTCGTTGTATTCTTCGAGCATTTAGTAGTCGTGAGGGTTTACGCGGCCACACTGCTTCTTTTAGTGATTTACCTCTGGATGAAGAGAAATTCGCGAATTGATGCATATCCTAAAAATTGGCTCGAAACTTTAGCGATTTGCCTGCTAGGAGCTTCCTCTATTTGGGGAGCATATCTTGGCGCCTTGATACTGCTAATGGGAATTGTTGCTGACGTTCGTCATATTCGAAATTGGCAGGTTTGGTTTAGTTTCACGGTGGTTACGTCAATTAGCCTGGCGGCCACCCAAATTGGCCAGGGACGCAATTGGCCGGGACGGGGTAATGATGAAAGAGATACTACAATCCTTGAACTCTTAGGGAACCCAGTAGTCGCACTTAGAAATTCGCTTCTCCCTATCCCTAATGCTGAGCTGCAATCAGGAACCTTTGCCCTGAGCTCGCTCGGCGAAACCACCTCTGCTCTAACTGCCCTAATGATGCTTATGCTGCTCGCCCTAGTTTTCTTGAGGTTAGAGCGACCAGCCCTTGTTCTTTTCCTCGCTTCATCAGCACTGATGACAATCCACATGAGCTTCATTTACTTGGGAGGACTCCGTCACTGGGGGTACTACTTTTTGATGCTTGGTGTGGCAGTTTTCTTTTCACGTTCAAGGAATTCTCGACTTGAGAAGATTATGTTAGTGCTTATTCTAAGTGCTCAAGCGGCATCGACGATGGTCATCGCGGGTCAAGACGTTTTCCGGAGTTTCAGTGTTGGCCAGTTACTTTCCCAAGCCCAGCTACCTAGCCACTCATTCATTGTGGCATTAGACGATCCGGCAAATGTGATGGCGAACTTCAATCTCAAAGGAGAGTACATATATTCAGTCAAAGGCGGTGAACGCAGGCCGTATTGGCTCCTCAACGACAAGGGCCAGAGATTGAATACTGAACTACCGTCGTCTTGTGACGGATCTCGATCATTGTTTGCGATCTCATCTGCCCCTCCTTCAGCGGCAACTTCTGGTTCAGTGTCAGAGTTGACCCATGGCTTCAACTCAACTGAAGATAAGCTTTGGGTAATCACTTGGCCCATATGTACAGCAGATTCTTGGGAAGAGGCACTTGCCATTGCAGAAAAATAGTCTTGGATTCTCCACCACCTGGGGACGTGCAGCCCTTGTGTTGAGCGCAGTGGTTTTAGGCACATTTGTTGCCGCAATCGCAAATCGATTTCTCGATACATTTCTGGCTTCAGCCCTGGTTGGTTCGGCATCAGCGGGTTTGATCTGCCTCGGAATGTATCGAATGGTCCGAGTCGACTACCCCGTAGCCTTCGAGAGATTTGCCTCTGTCCTTTTGGCGATATTTGTGACGTTCTCGTTCCTAGCAACCGTGCCAATAAACGTGGACAGGTCCTTTTCTGTTTGGCTTCTAGCGGGCTTGGAGTCGAATCGAGACTCTTCGATTTCTGCTTCGGATGCTGAATTCCTAGCCTCACAGTACTTTTCACCCGGCTCGGGAGAAATCTCACGCCGAATAGAAGAACAGTTAAACATTGGGAATATCGAGCTGAGGGAGGGGAATTTGAGCCTCAGTAGTCAAGGGGAAATTCTGGTCGCCCTGTTCCGAGCTACCGCTTTATTTTTTGATTTAAACCCTCGCTATACCTTTCCAGCTTCCGAATAACCAGAGTGCAGGGATAAAAGGTATTCTCGAGGTCCAACCGCTCCGATGATTGAATTCTTCACAACGTGCCTTCGGAGTTCGAATCCAAGCGAATAGTCCTGCCTCAATTCCAGAAGCCATGACCCGAAACCCCCCGCAGCGAGGTGTGTTTCAAAACTGACGACCTGCCTAGCACGTATGAGCTTCTCTGCTACCCATGTTGCATGCGGTTCCCCCCACACTGGAACATAGAAAAGTTCAAAACCGCCTTTTAGGAGATGTTCTATCTCAGACATAGCAAGGCTTCCAAGATCTCCTGTTACCAAGACGCACTTCTCAGGCAACTCGACAACACCAGGGACCAAGTTGCGTGAATTCGTAGTTTCTGGACTCGCAACTGACAACCTGAGGTAACCTGGGCCATCGGCACTAAGGAGGGTCTTCATGGCTACCTCCAGCCCTGATAACGTCGTTGGTGAACATATCGTCAAGTTGGGGAACTGCCTCATCAAGCCAAAGTCCTGAATTGCATGATGCGAGTACCCGAGAGCTCCATATTGAACACCCCCTCCTGCCGAGACGAGCCTTACCTTCCGGTTTTCATAGGCAATGTCGTTTCTTATCTGCTCAGCGGCCCTAAAGGTAGTGAAATTAGCGATTGAGTAGACGAAGGGCATAAACCCCTCAGCCGCGAGTCCCGATGCAATTCCCATCGACGACTGCTCTGTTATCCCAAGGTTCCAAAACCTTTCCGGGAATCGCTGAGCAAATTCCTCTACAGCGTTGAAACCTAAATCAATAGTCAACAATCCGATAGATTTATTGACTTCAGAAGCGGAAGTTAGGAGATCGAAAAAAGCTTTCTTCATGAGTTTTGGCTTACTTCGGCTAAAGCCTGTTGAAGTTGATCTTCACTCGGAGTTTTGTAATGCCACTCTATGGAGTTTTCCATGAAAGAGACTCCTTTGCCCTTTACTGTCGAGGCAATAAGAACCATTGGGCTTGCGCTCGCACGCTTACCGAACCCGAAAGAGTTCGTCAGCGCTTCCAAGTCGTGCCCATCAACCTCAAAAACTTCTAGGCCAAGGGACTTCATTTTCTCAGTTAGTGGCTCAACCGAAATTGTTTTCTCTGTGGTGGTCAGACTCTGCATTTGATTTCGGTCAACAACCAAAGTCAAATTACCCAGTTTCAGGTGCGCAGCGATTAGCAGGCTTTCCCATGTAGTCCCTTCTTGCAGTTCACCATCGCCAACCAAAACAATCACATCGTGAGGTCGCCTTTGCTCTATGGGAATTGAAAGAGCCATGCCAACGCCAATAGGCAGGCCGTGCCCCAAAGAACCAGTAGATACCTCTACACCGGGAATTCTCGAACTGGCATGTGTCATGTAATCTGACCCCGCCTTTCCGAAATTAAGCTCCAGGTGCTCGTCCTCGAAGAACTTGAATTCTCGTAATGTGGCGTAAAGTGCGGCAGCAGCGTGCCCCTTGGACAGGATAAATCTTGTGCGATGTTGGGATAATCTCAGGCTTGGATGCAATCCTTCCAACGTGCCGTAAGCAACGGTAAGGATATCGGCGATAGACAACGATGGCCCCGCATGCGAGGCCCCGGCATGATGGATCATTGTCAGAGTTGCACATCGAATACGTCGCGCGCTAGCTTTCAGCTCTGCGAGGTTCGGCCGCGTTCTTTCTCTACTAATTCTCTCACCCCGAGTTCCAACGTGGTTTTAGGATACCAGCCGGTCAGTTCTTTGAGTCGAGTTGAACTGACACGCAAACCAGGCACATCTGGTAACTGATCGTATCTGAACTCTGTTTCTGGAAATCCAGCCTCCCTGCAGATCAAGTTGGAAATGTCCCCAAGTCGCCTCGATTGACATGAGGCAATATTGAAGTCACCTCCGAGTAACGATTCCGCGGCTACGTGTATTGCCTCCGCAGCGTCAGATACATGCAAGTAATCCCAATATTTCTGAGGATGTTTGATTTCTATGGGGCGTCGTGAAACCGCGCCACTAACGAGCTGATTGATCAACCACGGTCTTTGATCCGCAGCGCCGTAGGTGGAAAACACTCTTGCCCAGGTCGAAAGGTTCCCTGTAGCTGACGACCAGTCCATCAACGTCGACCTCACGCTGACTTTGGCCTTGCCATAGTCTGTAAGAGGGGCTAGAGGGTCTCGTTCAGAAATCTCACCTAGGCGTTCTCCATATTCTGCTTGAGAGCCAAGCCCTACAACATGGACACCGCTTGTTCCGCCAACAGAGTCCAAGAGGTTTTGCAATAAGCCAACATTCTCAAACTGCACGCGGCCATTATGGGCAGAACTCTCCACTCCCGCCCACGAAAAAAAATAAAGAGTCCTCGCCCCAGACTCCGAGATGAAATCTTTCAACGAATTCAGAGAATACGGATCTTCATTTTGATGAACTCTGTCATGAATTTGATAGCTCGCCTTGGAGTATGTCGATACTTCCAAGCCCTTATCCGTCAATAGGTTTACTAGGCAGGATCCTATGAAGGAGGAAGCTCCAAAAACTGCCACACGATCGTCAACTTGCATCAAACATCCATGGCGCACGACCAGCTTCTATCAGCTTTGTCATTTGGATAACTTCTCTCTGTGTGTCCATTGCTTGCCAAAAACCATCATGAACATAGCCGCTAAGTTGACGATTTTCGATGAGTCTGGCAATTGGCTCTTTTTCTAGCGCTGAAAGCTCATCCAGATAGTTGAAAACACCTGGATTCATAGCGTAAAACCCGATGTTGATCGGCTCTGAAACAATTGGCTTTTCCACAAATGAAATGACTTCGTCTTCTTCACCTAGTCTTGCATGACCGAAGCGACTAGGAACTGTGGCAAGACTCATAGTTGCTGTCCTGCCAGACCTGACGTGCGAGCTCCAGAGGGCAGAAATGTCGATGTCCGCGACTCCATCCCCATATGTCAAGAAAAAGGATTCCGACTCCAAGAATCTTTTCGCCTTGAGAAGTCTGGCGCCCGTTTCGGTCATGGGACCTGTTTCGACCACTGTGACGTTCCAATCTGGACCGCCCTTGCCAGAACTTTCGACGCGGATAGAATCCCGCTGGCTCAAATTGACGGTGAAATCCTCTGCTCGAGTTGAGTAGTTCAAAAAATAGTCCCGAATAATGTCGCCTTTATAGCCGGCGAGCACAACAAAATCCTTTATGCCCCAATGGCTATAGATTGACATGATGTGGTGAATGATTGGTCTACCACCAAGATCTACCATTGGTTTGGGGCGAAACTCAGTTTCTTCCCGCATTCTCGTGCCAAGACCGCCTGCGAGGATAACAGCTTTCATTCCGGGCGGCATTATTCTTGTCATTGCACTCCTATTGTTTCTCCATCAATCTAAGGTCATCATGAGAGTTTTAATCACAGGACACACTGGACTTAAGGGCTCACTCTTGTCACTGATCTTGTCCGATCTCGGACACGAGGTTGTAGGTATTTCAAATTCCTCAAGACCTGGCTCTCTAGCTGACATGGGGATTCTAGAGGGGGCTCTCATTACACATGAGAACATTGACATTTGCGACTTAGGGCGCCTTTCGTCGACCATAATCAAATACAAACCAGAGGTTGCATTTCATTTCGCAGCTATCTCGACAATCAGCGAAGGTGTCGCCGAGCCAGAGAGAACTTTCCAAGTTAACGTCTCCGGAACCCTAAACTTCATTGAAGCGATGGGGCAAATCCCTGACAGCCGATCTCTCGTAATCACAAGCGATAAGGTTTATCTACCCGACTCAGGTTTCGAACCGCACTCTGAGAGTAGCCCTCTCGGCGGTAAAGATCCTTACAGTGCATCAAAAGCGGTAGCGGATTTCCTTTCCCAACAGTACCTGCAAAGCTCAGCATCTGAAAAGATGATCATTGCACGCGCTGGCAACGTTATTGGCCCATTTGACATGGCGCCACACCGACTGATGCGGGATGCGCAAGAGGCAATGACGACATCCCGTCCATTAGCCCTTCGCAATCCATCATTTGTCAGGCCCTGGCAGGATGTGCGTGATGTGCTCAACGGATACCTAACGATTCTGAATCACTTCGACTTGTTCTCTAGTGGTGAAGCCGTAAACGTTGGTCCGAAGAATCTTGCGCCGGTTTCTGTGGCCGAGCTTTTGTCTGAATCAGGTGATTTGCTGACAACCGTGGAGGAGCCTGAGGCCCGTTCCATGGAAGTCGCAAACTTACTTGTTTCGTCTAAGAAGTTAACGTCGAAGACCGGCTGGACAACTGAGTTTGATCCAAAGCAGAGTTTCAGGGAGTCATTAACACTATTTAGAGATTTGAGTCGGGCTACTAACCGTGAATTCAGAATGTCAGAAATTCAGAGTTTTCTGCGTTCCCCATCCTCGAGCTTGCTTGAGAGTGCAGAAAGGCTTGGAAAATGAACCCCATCTTGACAGTTGGCATACCAACCTATAACAGGGGGCACCTCCTGGTTGACTGCCTAAAGAAACTTGGACCAGTGCTAGCCCACTTTGATGGTCAAATCGAGCTCGTAATTTCCAATAACTGCTCGACTGATAACACCTCTGAAATTCTCGATTCCTTCGTGAGGACGTCAGGCGGAGAGTTTCCAATTCGAATCGTTGAGCAAACGGAAAATGTCGGCGCTGTTCCCAACATTTTCCAGCTTGTAGATGCCGCAAGCACTGATTACCTCATATCGATGGGAGACGATGATTCTCTGAAGCCTGATGGACTGGCAAAGCTACTGGAGATTTTGAGTGCAAGTAAGCCAACGCACTTTATTGAAGGTGCTTGGCCATGGCGACTCGTTCAAGAGGAAATCGAACTGAATCAAAGCGATGTTTCAAAATGGGGATACGAAATCGGATTGGCTTGGGGAAGTGTTTATCATGTCCCTTCATGCCGACTTGCTTTGGCCGATAGCCGACTCCGATCGAGCCTTGGATCAGGAATCTGGGGGCAGATAGGGATGGCCCTGGTTGGAATCCGACTGACCGGAATATCGGCTAGGGTCCTGCCGTTTTCCTGGGGGCGAATTGAGCTCGAAAGACCTTTTCGGTATGACTACGCAAACCTTCTTTGGTCTCTCCGAGACCTGATCCGGTGCCACTTGCTTGCAGCGCATAGCGAAAGCGACCTTACTGAAGTTAAGAACTTCCTGTCTCTGTCAAACTTTGGTTTTAGATCACACCTCTTGGGCTTGGTGGTCGAAAGTGCTCGGTTACGCGGAGAAGCCTCCGAGAAGGCGTATTGGAGCGAAATAGTTGAAGGCGCGAAAGCGTCAAAGTCTTTTGCTGCGCTGTTTCTGGTCCGGCTAACCATGAGCCTAACTGAAGGTCGGCTCTCAAGAGTGAGCAGATTGCTCTTACCTTTGGCAAGGTTTATTCGGCGTGCAGGTTCGCAACCAGCTATTTGAATTTGACGTTGGTTAGGAAATTCTCCAGGGCCTCCACCGCTGAGTTTTTTTCAAACTTACTCAGACAAGTACTCGGAGTCCTCAAGACGTCGAGGGACTTTTTGGGGATACCCGAATCGCTTATTGCTAACTCCAAAACAAACTCCGGCCGCGTGGTCCACCTGACGTCATCGCAATTTGCGAGGCTGGATTTTAAGCCTTGAAGATTAGTGGAGACTACGGGAAGCCCCATTGCAAGATATTGTATGACCTTGTTTGGCAGAGCGAAATTGCTGACATCTTGGGGATGCATTGGGTTTACACCAACATTGAAGATTGAGAGATACCTTGGAATGTCTGAAAAGTCGATGAACCCAGTGAAAATCACATTGTCTTCCAAGCCGAAGCTTCTAACCAGGTTGCGCAGTTCACTTTCCTGCTCACCTCCACCCACTAATAGGAGCTTAATGTTTGGGTATTTGTTCTTTATCTTTGCTAAGGATTGGACAACCTCTGGGATTCCTGAGAAGTAAAAGAAGGAACCCAAATAACCGACCACATAGTCTTTGGGTCCAATTCCCAAAGATTCAGCAATTTCATGGCTGTAGGGCTCAGGTGCCCATTCGGAATTGAAAGTCGGGGGAAAATGAACGGCGACTATTTGGCCGTCCATCCCTCTAATGCCGGAAACATAACTTCCCATTGCAGGATTGTTCACTGAAACTGCCGCTGAGAGCTTGAATACGATTCTCTCAACTAGTTGAATCGCAGGGTTCCAGATTGATTGCCTTATCTTGTGACTCACATCTAGAGCTCTATGCACCACGGGAATGCCCCTGGCGCTAGCCCACAAATTCAGCTGAATACCGTAAGTCGGCACTGCATAGTTGAGAATGACATCAAATTTTTGCTTTCGCAGCCTCCACAAAACGGGCCAAATCGAAACTAGGGCGACGAGCCTGTCGATGCCACTTATCCCGCTTAGCCATGGGCTGTGCATGGTGAGTTTGGCGTCGTCATAAACCCTGCCCTTTTGATTCCAAGTTCGACGATTCCCACCAGGCCGTCCTCTATACCCCTCTGCAAAATCTATAAAGGTGATGTCATGGCCCCTAGTGGAGAGAATCTCGGGAAATTCATGAACTTCATAGATGACTTTCTCCACATATGAAATCTCGTGTACAACCAAGATTTTGAGTTTTCTGGAGGGGGCTTGTGTCACTTTCGAATACCAAGCCATTCATGGGCCCGAGGCGCTGTCGATTCAATGAACGCAAGAACTCTTTCGGCAAAATTTTCCACTAAATACTCAGTTGGAACACTTCGCACTGATGACCCGCTAAGTGCAATACGCACGGATCTGCTCACCGAGTCCACGTCGAGTCCTGCCATAACTATGCTCCCTGATTCAAGAGCTTCTGGTCGCTCCATGGAGTCTCTTAAGGTGACGGCTTTGAAGTCGAGGATGGCGGACTCCTCGCTGATGGTTCCAGAGTCTGAAAGCGCCACCAAGCTGTTCTGCTGAAGCGATATGAAGTCAAAGAAGCCCAAGGGATCTGTCACGACAACGCGGCTTGAGAAACTTAGGCCCCACTCTCCTAATTTCTTTCGAGTTCGAGGATGGAGCGGCAACACAGCATCCACGTTGTACTCTCGGGTTAGTGCCTCGACAGCATCAATCAGCGCCTGGAGCCTATCTTTATTGTCAACATTTTCCTGACGATGTGCACTTACTACAAAGTAACGCTGGGGCTGAAGATTCAAAGCAGACAGAATGCCACTGGTTTCGATTTCAGAACTGAATCTTGAAAGTACTTGCTTCATTGGCGAACCACTGAGGCATATGAATCTCGGATCTATGCCCTCATCTAGTAAATTTCGCCTCGCGTGCTCAGAGTAAGGAAGGTTGAAGGTTGATACGTGGTCCACCAGTTTTCTGTTGATCTCCTCCGGGACGTTCGCATCAAAAGATCTGTTTCCGGCTTCGAGGTGATAGGTGGTGAATGTCATTCTTCGAGCTATGAGAAGTGCTATGGCCGAGTTAGTGTCGCCAAGAACGATTACAGCATCCGGGCAAAATTCGGCAAAGACTTTCTCCACCCCAATTAGCGTTTGAGCCATTGCCGTTCCGGGAGTTGCGTTAGAAATGCCTAAATGAACATCTGGCTTTCTTAGCTTTAGGTCTCGAAAAAAAACATCACTTAAATTTGGGTCATTGTTCTGACCGGTGTGAATCAAGAGATGTTCTGTGTGTTCATCCAGTAAAGGAATTAGGGCGGAGAGCCTGATGATTTCAGGGCGTGTACCGACAACTGTGGCCACTTTTAGTTTTATCGCCATTCGGCCAACTCCTTCTGGATCTCTGGAAGTTGATTTAGAAGCGAGATAACTTGATCTTTGTTCAACCTCGTCGTGTTGTGAGAATTGTATGGTTCAAGGTCAGTTTCTCGCTGCCCACCTTGCTCGTAGTAAATTTCATAGTTCAAATCTCGCGAATCTAATGGCACTCTAAAGTAACCACCCAGATCCTGAGCAAACGCCCTTTCCTCTGAGCCTAGAAGCGACTCGTAAAGCTTTTCTCCATGGCGGAACCCGATTATTTCCACCGGATGATTCGGAACACCGAACATCTCAAGCAGTGCTTCTGAGATAGTGCCAAGGGTCGCTCCAGGAGCTTTTTTGACGAACAAGTCACCCGATGCTGAATTTTGAAAAGCGAACTTCACGAGCTCCACCGACTCAGTCAGGGACATCAAGAACCTAGTCATCCTCGGGTCGGTGATTGTGATTGGTTTTCCACTCTTAATCTGTTGAATAAAAAGAGGCAACACCGAACCTCTCGAGTACATGACATTGCCATAGCGCGTGACAGCCACTCGAGTGTCCGAATTGGGGTTGGAGCGCGCATGCGCCTGGGCCGTTTTCTCCATGAGGGCCTTGGTCATGCCCATAGCATTGATGGGGTAGACCGCCTTGTCCGTGCTTAGACAGACGATGGACTTCACATTTGCAGCTTCAGCGCAGGCCAAGGCGTTTTTTGAACCAAGGATGTTTGTTTTGACCGCCTCAATTGGAAAGAATTCAGCGGATGGCACTTGCTTTAGCGCTGCAGCATGAAAGACAAAATCAGCTCCACGAGTCGCCTGCCACAGAGCGTCGTAATCGCGTGTGTCGCCAATGTAGAACTTAAGCCTGTCCTCGCCGAAACCGTGCCTCATAGCATCCTGCTTGGCTTCATCTCGGCTGAAAATCCTTACCTCACCAACTCCAACGGACAAGAGGTGACGAGCCATGGTCGATCCAAAGGACCCAGTCCCGCCTGTAATGAGCACAGTCGAATTTTTAAGGCTTTCATCCAAAGTATTCATTTCATTCTCTTTCTTCATGTTGGTGCTTAGCGAAGTTGGGCTCCCATGGATTCACCGGTTGCCCACTCAAGATTCTTGCAATTCGATTTGAGGCTAGACCATCACCATAGATTGTTTGCGTTGTTCGGGTTTGTGGCTTCAAGGCCGCCGACTCTTCGATAGAGGCCATTTCTTTTGCGATGGTGTCGGAATCAGTGCCTACCACCTTAAGCAGTCCAGCGGCAATAGCTTCACCTCGCTCGGTACCAGCTCTAGTCACCAACACCTGGACTCCCAAAGTAGCTGCTTCTTCTTGGATCCCCCCGCTGTCAGTGACAACCGATGAGCTCCTATTCAGCAACATAACCATTTGAGAGTAGTTGAATGGATCAGAGAGGTAGATGTTTTCGACGCCGGACAAGCTGTCTCTGACTACTCTTTGGAGAACCGGGTTCGGGTGCATGGCAAAAACGACGAGCGCAGTTCGATGTGCCAATGCAAATTTCCGGATTCCTGCCAAGATACCTTCGATTCCTGCCCCTGCATTTTCTCGACGATGCGCTGTCACTAGGTGTAATGAGTTGTAGGAGTCAAGCAATCCCGCAAGTTCGCCAAGGCTGCTGCTCACCAATGTGAAGTAATCCTCATCCGTCCTGAGTCTCTCGGCGACAGAAAAGAGAGAGTCAACGACGGTATTTCCCGTGAGGAAAATCGAAGATTTGTCAACGTGCTCCTGAGTTAAATTTTGCACGGCAGTGACACTGGGTGCGAAGTTGTATCGCGCAATTCTGGCTATCGCTTGCCTGTTGAACTCTTCTGGGAACGGAGCATCCAGAGTGTATGTGCGCAGTCCAGCCTCAACGTGTGCCACCTCAATTCCGGCGAAAAAGGCGGACGTTGCGCCAACCAGGGCTGAGTGAGTGTCTCCGTGCACAATAACCAAATGAGGTCGCGACGTAGTGAAAAATTCATCAAAGTGAGCGAAAAGGCGACTAGAAAGCTGCGACAGCGTCTGCCCTGCTCGCATTACATTCCATTGGATATCAAATTGAAGTCCAGGAAAGCTCTCCAGGCCCAAGACGGAAATCTCGTGTTGCCCAGTAAAAATGACCGTCAGCTCAACATCCGGATTAGATTGAAATTCTAATATGACCGGGGCTAACTTAATCAATTCTGGCCTCGTGCCGAAAACAACAACGTAATGCGGTTTTTGCGATCCAGTCACGACAGCAACTCCAATAGCTGCTTTTCCATGGAACCGACTACTTCCTGAGCGCTACCTCTTTGAGCACCAGCTGATTCCAAGACCAACAAAAGTGCCTTCTCGATTTCATCTACGGAGGTCGCTGAGGCAGCAACGCCTCCGGCGCTAACGCAGAGCTCCGCCAGCTCTGGGTTGTTAAGTATGCCAACTATTGGCAAGTTCAAATTCAAGTAATCGTATGTTTTGTAAGGAATAGTCTCCCGACTTCGACTGTCCGTGTGCTGGATCAGAAGTAAGGCACGCGACTTAGCAGCTTGCGCCAATGCCAGTTGTCGAGGCAGTGGTTCATCGTGGACAAAATCCGCTCGGGCAAGATAATCGTTTGTGTTGTCCAAATATATGTTGCCAAGATTTCGCACTGTAATCTTGCCGCGGACTTCTGGCTTTTTCTTATAGATGTTGTCCAACGCATCGAAGAGTAGGTCAAGATTCCTAGTGCCATAAAGCGTCCCTAGGTGAACAATCTCAAATTGCCCACTTCCCGGCGCGAGTTCTGGAGTGGACACGTCAAATTTTGGGGAGCCTGGGTAGATACGAAGAATTTTTTCCGAATAGGCAGGGTGACGCGACCGCATCTCATTGGCAGCACCATCAGTCACCATGACTATCTTGCTCGCCCGCTTGACCAGCCAAGTTTCGAGACCTTCCAGCACCCGTCTTGCGCGCGAACTCATGACCATTTCAGTCCCAACGAAGGGGTCTTGAAACTCGAGTATCGGTTTTCTCTTAGTTAAAAGCGAGCTTGCGATTGTAAGCGAAACCTGTGAACTCGAAGGGCCGCCGGATGCCACTAACGCAGCAGAAGGATTCGAAAGAATTAACTTTCCAATTACTGGAAGTGCGGAAATAACCCAGGAATACCTACCCCAGCTGTCCGCTCCAGCCAAGGAGCGAAAAACGATGTCAAAGAGCTTGCCGAAGGTAGTCGCAATCAAACGAGAGCCAAACGGCAGCCTTGAGGGAGCGCCGGAGTGAAGCTTTTTGCGCCTTATTTCATCATCGAAGTCACGCTTTGAAATTGAAGGAACCTTGAACACTGTGAGGCGATCATTAGATTCGAGAGACGAAGCTAAAGATGTCACGAGTGCCACGTTTTTGCCCATACGTACTAAGGACTGCACTTTGTCATCGGCCCACTCTGCAGGGCAGCTTCTGAAGTCACCCGACTCATAGGAGACAATAAGAATGTCGAAGTGGCGCAGCCGTTCTTTGCCGCTAAGTTTTCCCATGCTGCGACATCTCCAAATAGTCAGAAATCATTTCTTCTACCATCTCACGGATAGAGGGAACTTCAGGGTAGCCACCCATAACCCACAATCTAGAGGAATAGTCTGGATTCAATGTGCTGAGGGTCCTGTCCCTCGGCCCGCTCTTTGACGCCACCGCATCGACACGCACGTCTGAACCCAAGAGCTCCTGGAAAATCTTCAACAGTTCGTACTTGGATACAGCATCGCGCGGGATGAGGTGCCAAGTCCCAGGCCGGTGTTCATTCGCTTCGACGATGCCCCTGAAAACTCTTGCTAGCGCTTGTGTCGTCACGCCATTCCAGCGGTGATCGACAAAGCCGCTTACGAAAGGCTCCTTTGATTGAGACACGAACCACGAAAATAGTCCTGAGAACGAATTGAAATCAACTCCGATTATCGAAGACCGGATAATCATTGCAAGCGGCTGCCCTTGTTCGCCCAATATTTTTGTTCGACTGTAGAGATCGATTCCCTTCATCTCTGAAGATTCCGTGTACCCACCTTGAATGCCGTCGAACACACAGTCAGTGCCCACTTGAATTACCTTTAGGTCCATGGACTCTGAGAGCTTGTTTAGCTCCATGGGTAACTTCACATTGAGATCGTGGGCGTTCTTTTCGTCGGTTGAGTCGCCTAGCGCCTTTTGAGGTATCCAACCAACGCAATTCACCAGCCAATCACCACTTTTGAGATTGAGTTCATTTGCGATGACCTCAGACGCTTGGCCTGTAAATGAGAATTGAATGTCTCCACCAGAGCGAGCGCATCTAACAACTTCAGGGCGGGAATTAGCCAAGAATTCTCGAGATACCTGCTGGCCGAGCATCCCATTCGACCCCAAAATTACTACTTTTGGCGGAGCCACTGAACTGCCCATCCCCCAGTTGCAAACGTCAAAGGCCCAAAGAGCCCATTTACCGATCTCATGAAATCTTTAATTAGTGATCTCATAAACCGTAAAGCCTGCTGGGTCCTCATAAATCGTCGTTGATCCCTCAACGCTTAGTCCTCCAGTTGCAACGATGTAACGAGTTCCTTCAGGGGCCAAGTCGCCAGTCAGAATTGAGCCGGGTCCGAACAGTTCGTAGCCAATATCCTTAGAATCAGCCCAGATCGCCACATTGGTAGCCTCAAATCTGCTTGTGGCCACAATCCAAGTTTCACTCAACATTTCTTGCGAAAACTCTTTACTCAAGTACTTTCCCGCAATGTCTTGCGCATTCTGTTGACCTCGAAAACCTTGGTACTGGTCCTGGATTTGATAACCCGTGCCCACCATAGTGGCGGGCAAAACAAGGACCAATGTCCAAGGGAGGGCTCTGGGGGCGAAGGCAAAAACCAACAGAGATCCGAAGGAGAGAAGGGCAACTGCGTTGAAAACATCCTGGTTTACAACAAGTCCTGCCAGATTGGGCGCATCAGCAATCTGAATAGTGAGGCTTCCAAAAAATCCGGAGAATGCGGGCGTGATAAGGACAAAGCTGACGACTGCAAGGGGGAGCCTCAGCCAAATTGAAGTCTTCTGGGCATAGCCAGAAACAATAGAGATGAGACCGATTAGCGGGGCAAAAACAAACAAGAAGTCGTAGTACCTCTCGAGCACTCGCGTAGTGTGATCATCTCCACCACCGGTAATCCATCCCGTAAACAAAACCACTTGGATTACGAGTGTGAAGAGCCAGATCAGTCCGAGCAACGCCGCCGAAGAAGTCTTAGTTAGTTCCTTGGTTTTTACTAGCTCCAAAACTCCAATCATGATTCCAATAATCGCAATGCTCATGAGCGCGAAATTTGTTAGAGCGTGAATCCAGAGCTGGGCTCCGAACAAGTCCAGAGCGCCTTGAAGAGGAGTTGATGTCGCCTGAGCAGCAGCGCCGGAAGGCGCACCTGTCAATTCGCTCAATGTTCCCGAATTCACGTAAACACCAAAGAAGCCCAGCGACTTAGGCCCAGCTACCAGAAGGCCCAGCACGAGTCGGCCCACAATTGCGCCGAGAACAAGGCTTCCTGCTGCTTTTCCCAACCCCTTAAACCTGTGCTTAGCATTGGTCAGCCCAATAACGACTAAGAAAATCCCAATTGCCATTGCTGACAGCCAGGCATGCGGCTTCACAAGTGATGTAACACCGATCAAAGCTCCAACTACCGCCCAGTCCTTCCAGGCGTAAGTTTCGGCAGCCTTCAATACGGCGGCAAATACCAAGCTAAGAAAGAAGAAGTACATCGACTCCGGCAAGAACATAGATGTGTAAACGCTTAGCGGTGACAGCCCAGCCAAGATTGTGAATGCGAAGGCAATCCAATAGTTCATGTATCGCTTGGCGATGATGAAAATTACTGTCAAGAAGCCGACAAAGAACACAAGGTTCAGTAGTTTGCCGCAGGTGTAGAAAGCGTCGCCACAAAGGTTTGTTGAGGAGTAAACCAGGTTGAAGAGATAGTTAGAGAAGTCACCGGCTGGAGATGGATCCCATGGGGCTGCCTTGCGAGCGTTGATCGAGTAAAGGTACTCGTCACCCAAGATTGCTGGGTTCACCATTGCAACTCTTGAGTAAACCCAGGCAGCTACCGCCAGCATTGAGCCGGCAAATGCCAAGTTTTTCCAGTCTTTCACAGCAGCAAGTAGGTTCTTCAAACCAATCCTCGATTATCTCTTTTGTCTTGGAACCCTAGGTTCCGATTGAACGTCGTAAGACAAGAATGAAAGTAGCAGCTGAACACC
>JACCDH011226144.1_pt1 | contig 23771 bp, 22 predicted proteins | sample 7442481 | NCBI WGS metagenome assembly JACCDH01 (sample SAMN15323433, study PRJNA562643) | freshwater metagenome | isolation source: river surface water | place: USA:Blue River Watershed | collected 2017-08-15
AAAGGAGCGCCTTTGTCACCTGTCACTTTACCAGTGATAGTCAAGCTCTGAGCCATAGCGACTCCGAAGGAGCAGCAGGCAAAAAGCAGACCAAGTAGCAATTTTTTTCTCATACTTGTTAAAAATTTAATTATGAAACAGCAACTATTTAGTATACTGAATTTCAAATATAGTTATTAAATTGTTAATTTTGATGAGCTGACAGACTTTTTTGTTGAATTTTTTTAGATAACTACCATTAATTAGTTACATAAATAATACATTATTTATATTTTTAACGTATAATATATTACTAATTATGCTTAATTTTCTAAAATTAATTAATCAAAAATCTAATTTTTTTTAATATATCGATCAAAATTTCTACTATTTTGAAATATTTTATAATATTATTATTTTTAAATATATATTTAACTTGTTCCGGCCAAAATACTGAACAGGTTACTTATTATGACAAAATTCAGCCCATACTCCAAAAACATTGCGTTAATTGTCATCAAGCAGGTTCAATTGCCCCATTTGGACTTGATAACTGGGAGGATGTAAACGCGAGGGCAATTATGATTGCCGCAGTGACCACTAGTAAGTATATGCCGCCATGGAGAGCTGATTCAAGCTTTCAACATTACAAAAATGAAAACTACTTGAATCAAAACGAAATTGATTTGATTAAAAAATGGGTGGAGACAGGAAAAGAAAAAGGAGTATCTGTAAAAGTTAAAAAAGCCAAGCCAATTAAAGAACAAAAATCGAACAACAAACTTGAAATTGGATATCATAAATCATTCATCGTTGAAGGTGATAACAGGGAAGAATTTAGATTCTTTCATTTGCCTTCAAAGCTTGATCAACCCCGTTTCATAAAAAGTATTGAGTTCGTTCCAGGTAACAAAGGAGTTGTACATCACAGTAGAATCATGATTGATACGACCAATGAAATAAGTGGCATTGATGGAATGTCAGAAGAAGATCCTTCCATTTTAAATTTTCAAAAAAAACCTTTAGCTGATCCATTTTTGTTTGGATGGGTTCCTGGCAATAACAAAATTACATTTCCACCAGGAATAGGAAAACGTTTTTATGCAAATTCGGACTTTATATTAAACGTACACTATGCACCAAGTCCAATAAAAATTAAAGACTCTTCCTCTATAAAAATTGAATTTGCAAATGAAACAATTGAAAGAGAAGCATTGACTTTAACTTTAACAGAAAATAATATTTCAAATCAACCTTTTGAATTATTACCTAATAAAATAGCTACTTTTTACATGCGCTCTGCAGTTTTAAAAGACTCCATTTCATTGATTTCAATTATGCCCCATATGCATTTACTTGGTCAATCATTTAAATCATATGCAATAACACCAAATGGTGAAGTTATCCCTTTGGTTAATGTGCCGAAATGGGATTTTAATTGGCAAACAACCTATACATTCAACAAATTTATTTTACTTCCAAAAGGTAGTGTGATTTATGGGCAAGCAGTTTATGATAACACTTTAAACAATCCGTTGAATCCAAATAATCCAGCGAAACTGGTGAAGTACGGATGGGGAAGTAAAGATGAAATGATGAATTTAGTGATTTACTATGTGCCATATCAAAAAGGAGATGAGCATATACAACGCTAATTATTTTTTGGTGTTTAATTCAATCAAACAACCTACCGGTGTAGTTTTATTAATCCAAATTGGCGTATGTGCTAAAACAGCATCAATCGCATTAATAAGATAATGCTGTTCAGCTACTTTTTTATTTTTTCCCCAGCTAATGAACCAATCATCAATAGCCCCTTGATAAACAATTTTTGAATTAACGGTTACCACTACTTCGGGTGTAACCGTTACACCATGTTGTTTTGCGAAAGTAGTATTCGTATACGTTTTATAGGGTGCTATTAACTGATACTTTTTTATAAAATTAGAGACCGCTTGTTTTTGTTGTTTATTTTTTATATCCAAAAAAATGAGTTCGAATAAAATAGGTTGTCGCTCATATTTTTTTGCAATTTGATTTAGCGTATAGGTGTATTTCTGACTTATAGGACAGCTCGTACTTAAAAAATATTGCACCAAGATATTATCCTGACCTTGATTTTGTTTAAAAGCAAAAAGCAAAACAAAAACAAAAATATATTTTAATAAATGTTTCATGCGTGAAGTAAAGTTATCATTAAGTCATTTATATTTTCAAGGATTTAAAAAAATATTCCTCTGTTACTTCATTTACTTGTCCTGGCTGCATAGTTCCCAAAGCAATATTTTCAATGGATACACGAATTAATCTTAAACATTTATGATTTACTGCAGCAACCATTTTTCTAACCTGGTGAAATTTCCCTTCGGTTAATGAAATGGTTATCCAAGTAGTTACCACATTTTCATGTAAAGGCTTACCAACTTCATTTAACCATTCAGGCTGGTTTACAATACTCACTTCACAGGGTGTTGTTTTAAAACCACTTCCATTTTTAGCGCTTATTTCAATACCTGCAGCAAGCTTATTGGCTGTTTCTAAACTCATTTTATTTTTTACTTGCACTAAATATTTGCGTTTATGTGGAATAGGTCCTTGAAAAAGAAGTTTGGTAATTTTTTTATTAGTTGTCAATAATAATAAGCCTTCTGAATTTTGATCCAACCTGCCAATTGCGTGTGTGCCTTCGGGGAAATTAAAATCCAAGTCTCCTAGTAATCGCACATCGTGACTACTCACAAACTGAGATACCATATTAAATGGTTTATTCACTAAAAAATATCGATGTACTTTCATATACCAAGGCAATTTAATTAATATTGCATATGCAACAAGTTTCAAATGACCCTCTTCACGGCAAAACACTTGAATATATTGTAACCGAGTTGGTTAAATACTTTGGTTGGGAGGATTTAGGTCAACACATTCCGATTAATTGTTTTAATAGTAATCCTAGCATTAAATCAAGTTTAAAGTTTTTAAGAAAAACACCTTGGGCTAGAAAAAAAGTGGAGGAACTATATATAAGAATGATCGAAGCCTAATGTACAATAAATGATAGATGCCTAATTATATTATTCGAAAAATAAAATTAGGTGATTAAAACACCTCCCCAAGGTTCATAAAAATTCCTTTTGACCCGCCTTGTCCAATTCCATAGTCTAACGCAATGCTTGTATTAGAATGTTTATTAAACTTCACTCTGATACCAGCACCATAACCAGTTAATAAGCCTTTGATTGGCTGACCTGGTTGTGCAGAAAGGCTTTGAACATTTGCAAAAACAACGCCTCCCAAAAATCCATTCTCCGTAATTCCAAAACGATATTCTGATTCGGCAAATAAAAGTTTGTCTCCTCTAAAACGCCCTAAAACATACCCTCTTCCAAAATTATTATAGGTATCATTGGCAGTACTTGGTAAATCCAAATAAGGAGGCCTTCCCTTTAAAGTGATTTGATTGTATGTCCAAAAAGCCAAAATATTTTTACTTTTCATCGGGAAAGGAATATACTTCCTATAATCAATAATAAGAGATTGCCAGTTTTGATCACTACCTAAAAACTTAACATTATTTCGATAAATAATATTAAAATAACTACTATTGGCAACAGGTGTAACATTATTCACCCTCGTATCATATAATAAGTTTAATAAAAAACCTGTTGAATTTGCATTGTTCGTAATACCGTATTCATAAAAACCGTTGATTGGTTTTTGAACGGTGGTTGTATCTGATATACGCCAGTGGTAGTCGATGTTTATACCTGGACCAAAAAATAAATTTGGTGCTATTTTTTTTAAGACAGATTGATACATTTTAATGTATGCGTAATCCAGTTGATCATATAAATTTAAACTACTCGTACTGCCTAAACCAAAATCCTTTTGTGGAAATTTTAAAAAAGACCAATTAGTGCTAAAATTATATTGTCCGTTTTTTGACCAAATATTTGTCGCCAATTGCGAGATAACTTGTTTGTTTTGGGTATACTTTAATTCTGCAAAAACGGTTGACTGATTTTGTAAGCCCTCATTTTTTGCAAAAATATAACTTGATTTTACCGCAGTAGCCATGCCAGTAGCTAAACTATATTCAACACTTGGTATTAAAGTTAAGTGCGCTTTATATGCTGATTCATTTAGTCCGCGCATTTTATTTACTTTGAAAACGCGATAAATACCATCCACAATGTCGACCATGGAGTCTTTCCCTGGTTGCTTATACAATGCTAAAGTGAAAATATTTTTAGCGTGTACTTTTTTAAATTGATTTGTAGAATCCTGCGCGGTTAATTCCAAAAAAGACAATCCAACGAAAAATAAAACTAGTGAAACTCGAAAAATTTGCATGTACCTGAATTGAAAACTAAATGATTACGCAAAGTTAATCAAACTTATTAGATAACATTAGATATATGATGGATGTTTGTATTATAAAAAAGAAGAACTTTGAGACAATGAATAGACCAGCACAAATTAGTCAACTTAAAACTTCCAGTATTTGGGATATTGTAATTATTGGAGGAGGGGCTACCGGTGCTGGTGCTGCCTTAGATGCAGCAAGCAGAGGTTATAAAACTTTATTAATTGAGCAATATGATTTTGCAAAAGGAACATCAAGCAAATCAACAAAATTAGTGCATGGTGGTGTTCGATACTTACAACAAGGAAATATTAAACTTGTATTTGAAGCATTAAGAGAAAGAGGTAGGCTTTTAAAAAACGCACCGCATTTAACTTCTACCCAAGCCTTCATAGTTCCCGTGTATAGTTTATGGCAAAAAATATTTTATGGTGTAGGCCTTAAACTTTATGATGTATTAGCTGGTAGTCTGTCCTTAGGAAAAACAAAATTGCTAAACGCGAAACAAACCATTAAACATTTGCCTTCCATCAATCCGAATAAATTATTTGGTGGTATAATGTATTATGATGGTCAATTTGATGATAGTAATTTATGTATTGAAATACTAGCTACTGCAGCAAATAATGGCGCTACCGTTATAAATTATTGTAAGGCTATTGGCTTTATAAAAGACAATCATAAAATTACGGGTATTGAAATAATGGATACCTATACCAATGATGTTTATAAAATAAATGCAAAAGCAGTTATCAATGCAACTGGGGCATTTACCAATGAAGTAGTTGAAATGGATGATCAAAGTCAACAGGACTTTGTTACTCCATCACAAGGCATTCATTTTGTAATTAATAAAAATTTATTTGAAGGTTCGGCTGCCATGATGATACCTAAAACCGATGATGGCCGTGTATTATTCGCAGTTCCATGGCATGGAAAAGTAATTGTAGGCACGACCGATACCCCGATTGAAAAAAGTAATATTGAACCAAAAGCACTTGAAGAAGAAATCAAATTTGTGCTTGAACACATTAATAGATACGGAACTCAAAAAATTACAAGAGCTGACGTAAACACCATATTTGTTGGCTTAAGGCCTTTAATTAGTACAAAAAATAAAGGTAATACCTCGGGTGTATCAAGGGAGCATGCATTGCATATATCCTTATCTGGTTTGGTAAGTATCATTGGCGGTAAATGGACAACCTATCGCAAAATGGCCATACATGCCATTGACAACGCAGCTTTTGTTGGAAAGCTTCCAAAAAAGAAATGTATAACGGCCAATTTGCCAATTGACTTATCCATTCAAAAAATTAATGCAATTCATCAAATAATTGAATCTAATCCCGAATACGCCAATAAAATTCATACTGATTACAATTATCAATTAGCTGAAATTATTTATGCTATTCAACATCAAATGGCGACCAATGTGGAGGATGTTTTATCAAGGAGAATTCGCCTATTATATTTAGACGCGCGCGTAGCTATGCAGGTGGCTCCCACCGTGGCAAAGGTCATGGCTAAAGAATTGAAAAAAGATGAAAATTGGATTCAACTACAAATAGCTGATTTTAATGCCCTTGCATCAAAATATATTTTAGCTTAAAATTCATTCATGAATTTAAATCCTAAAGTATTGTTAACGCTTAAACTTCATTAAATTTGAGCTGTCAAATTGGGATTATACATCTATTTTTAACTATCATATGAAAAAAGCGATAAAATTTACGGCTGTTTACTTTTTGCTTATAGGCATTATAGCAGGCTGTTCAAAAATGGATTTATCAACCCTTGAAAAAATAAACGCAAGCTTATCTGACCCATTTGCTGCCACCAAATCGGCATTTGGAACAAATATTGACTTTTCAAATTTAAGTAACTACGCAAATCAAACTAAGCCGGCTTATATTACCAATGATAATTCAGGTACTGATACCATAAAAAATAATATAGCTACACTTGGCCGTATTTTATTTTACGATAAAAATTTAAGTACCAATAATAAAATATCATGTGCAAGTTGTCACAACCAAGCATTTGCATTTAGCGATACTGCATTAGTGAGTCGTGGCGTTGATGGAGGAGTAACACTGAGACATTCAATGCGTTTAGTGAATGCTAGATTTTCAAATGAATTAAAGTTTTTTTGGAATGAACGAGCTGCAAGCTTGGAGATACAAACTTTAATGCCAATCCAAGACCATGCTGAATTAGGATATAGTGGGGTAAATGGTCGAGGAAATTTAGATTCATTGTTTAAAAAATTATCTCAATTAAATTATTATAAGGAAGCTTTCAAAGCTGTTTATGGTGACACTATTATCAATGAAGCAAGAATTCAACAAACACTTTCACAGTTTGTAAGAAGTATTCAATCATTTGATTCCAAGTTTGATGCAGGACGAGCATTGGTAGGCAATAATAATAACCCATTTCCAAATTTTACACCTACTGAAAATGCAGGCAAGGCACTTTTCCTAAGTCCGCCAGTTTTTGATGGAGTGGGTAATAGGGTATCGGGCGGAGCAGGTTGTAATGGTTGTCATAGAGCACCCGAGTTTGATATCGATCCAAATAGTAGAAATAATGGAATAGTTGGAATTATTGGTAAAGTTGGTATTGAAACCAATAACACAAAGTCACCTACACTGAGGGATTTAGTAAAGGCAGACGGCACCCTAAATACAAGTATGATGCATACTGGACAGTTTACAAGTTTGGAAGAAGTTGTTGGACATTATAATAACGTACCTACTAATAGATTAAATAACAACTTAGATGTCAGATTAAGAGCTGACGGTATTCCAAATAAGTTAAATTTAACCGCAACCGAGGTTGCACAATTAGTGGCATTCTTAAAAACATTAGGTGGTTCCAATGTTTATACTGATAAAAAATGGTCTAACCCATTTTTAATTCAATAATAACTATCATAGCAACTCGCAGAATCAGTTTTGCGTTGAATGCTTTTATAAACCGTTTTTTTAAACGCTTTTGTGAATTGCTTTTGTAAATCGCTTATTTTGAAAAACTTTTTGCTAATCAATAGCGCGATTTAAAAATTGCACTAATGGTGAAAGCGTTTTAAACACAGTTAAGCTTTGCTTCACCATATTTTCATTAAATATATCCTTGTCAGCTATAGGAACAATAGCGGTAAAACTTTTTAACTTTAAAAATTCAATAGCTGGATTATCAATATCATACCCTTTTGGTGGTCTTGATAATTTTGCCTCGGTGGTCAAACTGCCAAAAGTATTTTTGAATTTCTCATTCCCAAGTATGCTTTTAAATTCCTTGAATGAGTAGTCAATTTCTTGTCTTAGTTTTTGCAAATCAGGCGCCTCAGGCATCCACAATCCGCCCCCAATAAAGGAAGCTCCTGGCTCAAGATGAAAGTAATATCCAGCTGCATTTATTTTTTTTGCACCCTTACTAAAGCTTGCTCCAAAGTTATTTTTATACGGTTGTTTATTTTTACTAAATCGCACATCCCGATTAATTCTAAATACACATTGTTTAGGCACTAATTCATTTAAGGTTGGATCAAATTTTTGAATGCCTTTTAAAATTTCATCCACAAACACTAAAAAGTTTTCCTTGGCAGCATCATAGTTTTGCTTGTTTTTCAAAAACCATTCTCTGTTATTGTTTTTATGTAATAACTTTAAAAACTGTAAGGTAGACTGCTGTATCATTATTTTGATAATTTAAGGAGGATGGCTAAATTTAGGCACAAATTATCATTTAAAATAATTTATGAAAGAAACTACAAGTCCTGTCATAACCATTGATGATTATATCAAGCTTCAAGAAAAAGAAAAGCGTGCTGGACTTGAAAAATTGAGAACAATCATTAAAAAAGTAGTTCCTAAAGCAACTGAGTGTATTAGTTATCAAATGCCTGCATTTGAGCAAGGTGAAAAATTAGTGTACTTCGCAGCTACTAAAAATCATTATGGATTTTATCCAACATCGAGACCCATTGAAGTTTTTAAAAAGCAATTGGATGAAAAGGGCTATAAATATTCTAAGGGTTCCATTCAATTTCCAATGGACCAACCCTTCCCGGTCAAATTAATTCAAGACATCGTAAAATTTAGACTGAAAGAAGTGGAGGTAAAGCTTTTAGCTAAATCCAAAGTAAAAAAATAAAGGATTATCTTTGACAAAATATAAATACATGTTACCAACTAATTCGTTTGCAGCTTTATCTGCTACTACACCTTTAGAAGCTTATTCATTTAATCGTCGTGCTGTTGGAAATAATGATGTGCAAATTGAAATTTTATACTGTGGCGTATGTCATAGTGACTTGCACCAAGCAAAAAATGAATGGGGCGGTTCGATGTATCCAATGGTTCCTGGTCATGAAATAGTAGGAAAAGTAATTAGCGTAGGCAGCGCTGTTTCTAAATTTAAAGTTGGCGACCTAGCTGGTGTAGGTGTTATGGTTGATAGTTGTAAGCATTGTGCAAGCTGTCATCAGGATTTAGAAAATTATTGTGAGGAAGGAATGACCGGTACATACAATACAAAGGAAAGAGATGGTTCTGGTATTACGATGGGTGGGTATTCCACTCAAATTGTAGTAAATGATCATTATGTTTTTCATATTTCTGAAAAATTAAATTTGCCAGCAGTTGCTCCATTACTTTGTGCAGGAATTACCACTTATTCGCCATTGGTTTTTGCTGGTGTGAAAAAAGGTATGAAAGTGGCTATTGTAGGATTAGGAGGACTTGGTCATATGGGTGTAAAATTTGCAGTTTCATTTGGTGCTGAGGTAACTGTAATTAGTACTTCACCGAATAAGGAAGCTGATGCAAAAAAATTAGGTGCTACCCACTTTTTATTAAGTACGAATGAGGCTGATATGAAAAAGTATAATAACTACTTTGATGTTATTTTAGATGCTATCTCAGCCAATCATGATTATACACAATACTTAAACTTATTGGCTTTAAATGGTAAGTTGATGGTGGTAGGTTTACCAACAGAAACACCAAAAGTGAGCCCTTTTTCTTTAATTACAAACCGTCGAAGTATTATTGGTTCTTGTATTGGAGGTATGAAGGAAACACAGGAAATGTTAGACTACTGTGCTGAACATAATATTGTTTCTGATATTGAAATTATACCAATGCAAAAAATTAACGAAGCATATGATAGGATGTTGAAGGGCGATGTTAAATACCGATTTGTTATTGACTTAGCGAGTATCAAAGCTTAAAAAAAATAATCGTAATGATAGAATTATAAGACTATTCAAGACATTTACATGATAAAAAAAACCGACCAATTATGGTCGGTTTTTTTTATTTCAAAATATCATTCATAATAAGCAAGTGATGATTAGTGTGAATACTAAAAAATTTTAGTGTATTAGACACATTTAAATTCCCAAATATAGGATGAGTGAAAAACTGATTTTTATGACACTCTTTTATTTCATTGATGGCCTGTTTGGCTTTGGCAATACTTTCTAATAAATGTTGTTCCGTTATATTTTCAACGGGTAAAACTGATTTAGGAGCTTTCGCACGACCTCTTGGAAATTTTCCATTTAAAAAAACCATTATTTTAGTTAAATTAAACTTAGTCGTATAATTGTTTGGATCAGACTTCACAATGGTTTCCGCAATCTTAATAATCACTAAACAACTATGTTCAATATGCCAACCTATATTAACATTTGAAACAACATTGTTGATCTTATCTGCATTGGGTATTTGCAAGGCCAACTGATCAACTAATTTTAATAACTTATCCATGCTACTTGATTATGATGCTAAGTCGTTTTCTTTGGTGGTAACGCAAATGCTTTTGCTTCATGCGTAAATTGACCATTATGTGCACCATCGCAGAATGGCTTGTTTTTACTTAAGCCGCAACGACATAATCCAACTACTTCACGACCAGCTAAGTCATATTGATTGCCCTCTCTGTCTACAATTGTAAAATCGCCTTCTACTTTTAATGAACCATTGTTATTAATGGTGATTTTTGTTGCCATATAATTAAATTTTTATTGTTAGCTAAAATAAGTTTTTATAGTGAATTAAGCTACTATTTAACCTAAAGTTTATGTATTTACGATTGCAATGATTTCCATTAATTAGGGACAAATTACTCTCGGTTAATTTTGATTGTTTTTTCAATCCAGTCTCCCGTTACGGTAACACCCGTTATTTTAACAGAATAGGGGCTTTGACTATCAGATGTATAAAAACTAATATTTGCTATACCATTGGGATTCGTATAAACATGCCCATTCCAATAAACAGTTGATCTGGTATCATTTAGTACGCTTGAATTAATAAATAAATCTTCATAATCAGGAGCCGTAAAATTCGGAGCTAAATGGTATGATTTTGAATTGTATTGAATAGTCCCATAATTTTCAAGATGATTACCAAAGTTTGAAATACGATGCGTATTTATAATAATGACCCCGTTAGTTGACCTTGATCCATAAAATGCAGCTTCTGGACCTTTTAATACTTCAATAAAATCAATGATGTCTGTAGGAATTTTTGAAATTTCCGCTAAAACAGGACTTGCATCCATTTGCATACTTGAATCAACATTACCAACTTGGCTATTTCCACCGGCAACCGTAATACCATCAACAATTAATAATGGCTCGTCCCTAGCGCTAAATGTAAATGAGGTTACGCCACCTAAAGTTAAATAGCCCCCTCTTAAATGCAAGCCTGGTATCATAAGCATTGCATTACTTGCACTATACCCAGCCATTTGTTGTAAATTTTCACCAGTAATTATTTGTGAAAAATTACTTACTCGTTTAGAGGTGTTATACTTTTTTGATTTGATAGAGGATTTTACAATTACGTCTTTTAACCATTCTTTTCCAACTCTAACAAATGAGCTATCTAATTTTAAGGCTCTATACTTAACAACTAACTCTGTTTGTTGGGGTGTAATTTTATTTTTTAAATGTAATGGTGTCGAAATTTTTGGAAATTTTGATACAAGGTCTACTTCGATTTTGTCATTCATTACATTACCCTTTAGGTTGCTTACTTGAATAGTAAATGGAATGGTATCATAATGCAATGGAATTTTGAAATTAAATTCACCATTCATATTGGTTGTATCCGTCTCAAATAAGCTAATTTTTTTATTGGTATATAAGGTAACGATTCTATTAGGTATTGGTAATTTTTTTCTATTTGATATTTTACCATGTACGGTTTCAAATTCAACTTCATCAACATCATATAATAAAGCTGGAATGTTTTTATTGATATCATAAACGTATTTACCTGCATAAATAGGATCCCTTGTTAACATGATTAAATCATTCAATGCATTATTGGTATTAGATAAAGCTACGATTGGGCCGTTTTCATAAATTGGCTCTTTTACAATACTATCATCGGTAACAGCGATAGCTAATGCTGAAAACATGGGGTGAAAAACAGAATCACCAACATACAATTGCATAGTAACTTTATCTCTAGCCTTGTAACTTGGCTTATCAGTAACCACACTTAAATTACCATTAGGTTTTGTAATAAATATTCCTCTTTCACTAATTATTTTTTGCTCATCATTTACTAGTAACAACTTTGCCTCTCCTGCAGGAAAATATTGCTTTGGTATATTTAATTCATACATATCCTTTCCAACACCAATAAAACAAATACTATCCTTACTTAAACCAATTAAATAAGAGGATGCACCTTTTTTGTATAATGAATCCCCTTGCGAAATCACTACTTTATAATTAGCTGGTGATTCTTGTTTTATTGCAATTTGGCTACCAGCCTGTTGTACTTTGGGCAATGTATAATACAATGTTGTATTAGGCAACTGTATATGAGCTATGTATTTTTTATGTTGTCCGACATAAAAATTAAACTTACCTAAACCGGTAAGGGTGTCTGTATTAAACCAAGTTATAACCGAACTATCAGTGTTATCAGCAATATAACCTTTAATCCCAACTGGCTTCCCTTTGCTATTAATAGCTTTTACGCCAAATTGTGTATTAATGCCTGATATAACCGATGCTCCTTCAGGGAAAAATGTAATAATCGGATTTTCATTATTATTAGAGGTATCAGGTTTACTTAATGGCTCCAATTTTAATTTTGAATTATATTTTGGATTAACAATGTAAATAGGTTTTACAAAAATAGAATTCAAATCTGTTTTTAACATTGTGCTCGTATAAGCCCTAATCCAATAGTGCCCTTCAGCAATAGAATCAGATAATCTTATATACCCTTCCGTTTTTTCAGACGGAATATTTAATAGCATTTGAGAAACTGCAGTGTCTTTTTCGTCGACGATATCAATGTATAAATTTTGGCTATGGGAATAAAATTTATTGGATACATTATTGAATACCCAGGCCTTTAACCACATATCTTCACCGGCACTGTAATACCATTTATTAGTTTGTACAACTATTTTTTCAGACTTATCTTTTCGGATTGCTTTTATTAAATTACCTGCAATACTATCAACTTTAGAAATATTTTGAGCAAATACATTTGAACTTATTAGAATCAAAAATAATTTTATGAATATTTTTTTCATGGCTATCTAAATTCAAACTAGTTAAGCTATTTATATAGTTTACTAAATTTATTATATTTTAGATGCAGCTATTATTTTATTTTACAAGCGGTACTATTTTAATTTATTCCACAAACAGTGCCTTTTTAATAAAATTATCATTTCAATAAAGTTGACAGCTCAAAACTGTTTTGAACAGCTTGTTTATTGTTAGAATATATATTGATTTTATTATATGGAGAATTGGGGAAGAAAATGTCAGTCATGACCATTAATCCTCCATCAGCAAAAAACTCAATGGACGTTTTATCAACAATAGCATAAAAGCTTGTGCCTTTTGAAGCAGCAAGTCTGGGTGCAAAATGTTTAGCTCCAAATTCATTATTAAAATCCTTCACGCCTGCAAACGATCTGTCAATGAAAAACTGATTAGTGGAGGAATCATAACCAAAATCTAAATGTTCCCCTAGCTCATTAGAAAGTGAAACAGTAAAAGAACTTAAATTATTTTCACTAAAACTAATTTTGTATGCCTTTGCTTTTGAATGGTTCATTAAAGTCCCAAATCCGTTTTTAAGTATTGCTTTTTGCTGAGGTAAACTTTTAATATAGGGTCTAGCATCAGAAGTTAAAAAGGTTTCTCCATTTACTATTTTAATGGCTAAATGTCTAGGTAGTGTGGTTGCACTTCTCCAATTGATAGTTGGCACTTCGCGCGCATAAATCCAATTGCTCATCCAACCTATTGATATTTTTTCTGGACCATTATCGGACCAAGTTACGCCAGCATAATTATCGGCTCCATAGTCCATCCATTTTGTTTTATTTGAATTACTTGTAAATGTGTGGCCATCAAAATCACCAATAAAATATTGTGTTGCAGAACCTTTATTGGGTCCTCCTGGATTAATACTTGAAGTAAGTACCCAATAGTTTTTATTTTCATTATTTAAAATGAATAAATCAGGGCATTCCCAAACACCATCATGATTACCCATTTGTTCACCAAAATCTGATTCCTTAGTCCATTGTATTAAATTGGCAGAACTATAAAAAGACACTTTGTTTTTTACGGCCACAACCATAATCCACTTTTTTGTAGGTTCATGCCAAATGACTTTAGGATCTCTAAAATCTTTAATCCCTGGATTTTTAATAACAGGATTTCCCTTGTACATTTCCCAAGTATAACCATTGTCATGGCTATATGCAATACTTTGATTTTGGAAATCAATACTACCCGATTGCTCCCCTTGCATATTATGTTGTGTAAAAATGGCAACAATAGGTGCCTTTCCATTTTTGCCAAAGCGGGATGAATTTTTTTTATCTACAACTGCACTTCCTGAAAAAATCATACCAATACTATCAGGGTATATTGCAATTGGTTCCTGTTTCCAATTAATTAAATCCTTACTCGTTGCATGACCCCAATGCATTGGCCCCCATACATTGGAATCAGGATTATGTTGAAAATATAAATGATATAAACCATCCTTATAAAACATACCATTGGGATCATTCATCCAACCTTTTTTAGGGGTAAAATGCAAATTTGGTCGATATAATTTTTCAGCTTTGTCAGCAGCAGTCTGAATGATTGATTGGGAACTTTTTATTGTGATAGCCTGTGCATTATTTTGCGCAGTTACTTTCAATATTGAAAAAGTTATGATTGCAAATAATGAAATAATTTTTTTGATATTTTGCATTTACATTAATTAATATGATGTGAAATATGATCTAAAACCTGAAAAGCGGTTTCCGCCATTTTGTTACCCTTATTATCCAACAATGGATTAATTTCAGTTATCTCGATACAACAAACCTTTTTGGTGGCTAATATTAATTCAATGATTTGAATGACTTCATTTGGAAAAAAGCCATGTGGCACTGGTGTTCCAGTTCCATAGGAAATATTATCGCAATCCATGGAATCCACATCAAATGAAATATAAATTAAATCACAATCTAATAATTTATCAATTGCTTCTTTAACGCAAATATCCAATCCGCGATATCTTAATTCTTCAACTTTTACTAAACGGATATTATTTTTTTCGATCGAATATTTTTCAGCATCTTCAAAATCGCGAACGCCAAAATAAATTAAATGATTAGGCGTTAATTTTGGACCAGCTATACCAATATTTTTCAAATTAATCCAATGAGCAATAGTTGCGTCGCCAGGTTCATTTATTTGACAATCTAAATTATCCAGGCCCATAGCAGCTGCCAATGGCATGCCATGAATATTTCCTGAAGGAGATGTATAAGGAGAGTGTATATCGGCATGAGCGTCAATCCAAATAACACCTAATGTTTTATTAGGATTAGCCGCTTTAATACCACTAATTGTACCTAATGCCGATGAATGATCACCTGATAAAACAATTGGGAAAAATCCATTCGTAATATTTTCACAAACAGCATTGGAAACCCTTTCACATTGCTCAACAACATGCTCAATTCTTTTAGCGAAGTTGTTATTGTATTTATTGTAAATAGATTCATTATGCGTTTCAACGTCTTGAAACAAATGACGATGAAAGTAGTCGTTGTTTTGATTAATAGCTGCAATTTCAAGTGCATCAATCCCCATATCTGAACCTCGGGTACCCGCACCAATATCGGATCTGTTTTTAATTATTTTGATAGCCATAAAAGCAATTTTATCAGTTATAAAAGTACACTAAATTCCACACGCAAAAAAAATCACTAACAAAAACAAATGGAAGCATACCTAACAAAAAGGCCACTCAAAATTGAGTGGCCTTTTTCATTTATATATAAGATATGCCTTAAACTGATTTTTTTACAAATTTTGTAAGTATTACAATCGTGTCTCCATTTATTTTACCCTCAATTTGTTCCGCATTATCTGGCACTAATCTAATTTTTCGCACAATCGTTCCTTTCGGTGCCATAAAACTCGCTCCCTTTACATTTAGTTGCTGGGTTAATACAATTGAATCACCATTCTCAAGTTCAGTACCATTACTATCTAAATGCTTAGCAGAAACTTGATAGGCAGATTCAGCCCAGGTAACCACAGTTTCGTCTAATTCAACGGATGTGATAATTTCGTTAGCCCATTCTTGGTCTTTGAATCCGTATAAAATTCTATAACTTAATGCTTGCACACTTGGTTCAGTGTTCCAAATACTTCCAGCCAAACATTGCCAATGACTTCCAGCGTCGCCACCTTCTAAAATGGAAATACATTGATCACATAATGCCACTTCGTTTTCAATAACGTCACTATTTTTTGGACTAACCGCATAAGCAAATGTTGCTTCATTCGTTGTACATAATTCACACAATCCTTGTGCTCGATCCTTTAAAGTATTAGATAGTCTTGATTTCATAATTTTTTAAATTTTTAATACTATTAACCAACATAAAACATATGGTTATTCACTATTACAAATAGTAAATACATTAACAGCAGTTATTTTCGTCTTCCAAAAGATTTTCTTGTCGCCTGTTTTGGTGCATATGTTGGAGTGGGTCCAAACTCCTCGGGAACATTCCCTTTTAATACTGGGGCACCTAATAAAGTTTCAATAGTAGCAAACTTAGATTGTTCTTTTTCACCCACTAAAGTAAATGCAGTGCCTGAAGTGGCTGCACGAGCGGTACGCCCAATGCGATGAATATAATCCTCGCCGTCGTTGGGTACATCATAGTTAATGACTAAATCAATATCGTCAATATCAATGCCTCGACTCAAAATGTCAGTTGCTACTAAAATATTTGTTTTTTGATTTCTAAAATCCTGCAAGTATTGTTCTCTACTTTTTTGATCTAAGTCAGAATGAATTTCTTCCGCTGCTAATTTAGCACGCTTCAATTCGGCAGTTAATACTTTTACATTTTGCTTTTTTGAACAAAACACAATCACTTTTGTGAATTTTTTTGAACGCAACATATCCTTTATGATGGGCACTTTTTGTGCTTCATAAACAACAAACGCCTTTTGTGTAATTTGTTCAGGTGGCTTTGAAATAGCAATATTTATTTCAATTGGATTCTTTAAAATTTTCTTAGCCAAGTCGCGCATTTTAACTGGCATGGTTGCTGAAAATAATAAGTTTTGTCTTTCAGTAGGTAAGTAGGTAATAATTTTTGCAAGGTCATCACTAAAGCCCATATCCAACATTCTATCGGCTTCGTCTAAAACTAAATATTTTAAACCTTTTAATTTTACATAGCCCATATTTAAATGCGCGATCATTCGACCTGGCGTACAAACCACAATATCAACGCCGCTTGTTAATGCTTTTTTTTCGGTTGTGAACGAAGTGCCGTCGCCTCCTCCATAAACTGCAATTGAACTAACATCGGTGAAATAGGATAACCCCTCAATGCTTTCTGCAATTTGAATAGCCAACTCACGTGTGGGTACAATTACCATGGCGTTAATATCGCCAGCCGTATGTGGAGCAGTTAATAAGCGATGTAAAAGTGGCAATAAAAAGGCTGCAGTTTTTCCAGTACCTGTTTGTGCTGCTGCAATAATATCCTTGCCTTCCAAAATGGGAACCATTACCTGTTGCTGAACCGGGGTGGCTGTCTCATACCCCATTGCATCAATCCCATCCAATATCTTCTGATCCAGCCCTAAATCAATAAATTTCAAAATAACTTGTTTTTCTAATAAGTTACAAAGATACGATTAATTACAGCGAGTTAGCCTTTAGTTGAAGTAGCTTGTAAATTTGATACACAAGGCTAATTTGGTAAACAAGACTAATTTGATAAACAAGCTTACTCCTAATACAAGGTTGAAAGCATTTCAAGCTTATTTTCAGTTGGAAGCTTCACTACTTTACTTACTGTATTAAATTCCATTACTTGCTTCGTTGCTTTTTGATAAGTTGGCCAATTCGATAATTTTTCGCCATTTGGATTGCCTGTTTTTACAAAATTCACCCAGTAGCTAGACATTTGATCGGCTAATTCAAAATCAGCTTTTATAAAAGGTCGGTTTCGAATGGTGTGTAAATTATTATATGCATATGGCACTTCGCCTGTATGAAATGCGCCAAAAAAATTATCAGGTGAAGCGGCAGGTAATTGTCGATTGAAATTATAAACATATACTGGTGCTTTGCCTTTTTCAGATTGTAAGCTAGCCCAAATGTACCCTTGCACACCAAATGTTTGATCACGACTTAAATCACCTTGTGATGCAGCTGCTGTTGCATCATTGGTCCCAGGATATAAGGCTAATATTTTTTGGGCGTTAGCACCAAATTGTTTTTGAATGGACTCAATATACTTATCGGCGTTCATCGGTGGCCCCGTTACCTTATCATCTAAATTCCAACCGAGTAATGTTGGAATATCATTTTGTTTATTTTGAAGATAAGTTTGCATCATTGAACTTGGTACTACATAGCCGTCCTCAAAAGGACCAACTAAGCCCATTTCAGACGCTGCTAATATTTCGTTAGCTGTTTTTTTCCGAAGCTCATTAATGTTGTTACAACTTAATTTTTTTGCAAAATTAACACCCACTTCTTCCGACTGTTGTAAGTTCATTTTAGGACGTATTGAACTTGGCAAAATAGCTCCACCACTTTCGGCAATTGCTCCATGAATTAATCCTTTTGTTAAAGGACTAGCTGCTAAAAAATTAACTGCAAAAGCACCAGCCGATTGACCCGCAATAGTTACCCTGTTTGGATCTCCTCCAAAATTTTCGATATTATCATGCACCCATTTTAATGCAGCGACCATATCTAATAAGGCATAATTGCCAGAAGTTTTTTTATCAGATTCGTTGGATAATTCAGGATGTGCTAAAAAACCAAACACACCTACTCTATAATTTATGCTTACAAATACAATATCCTTTTTAGCCATTGCAGTTCCATCATAAATATCACAACCCGCACCACCGCTTACAAAACCACCTCCGTATATGTAAACAAGTACCGCTTTTTTTATGGAAGATTTTTTTGAATCAGCAATTTTAGGAGCCCATACATTTAAGTATAAACAATCCTCGCTAATTGGTTCCTTAGGAATTAAATATTCTTCAGACCAACACATAAATGGAAAGGGTGGAGGTTGCACTGGGCTTGGACCAAATGCAATACATTGTTTAACTTCTTTCCAAGGCTTAACAGGTTGAGGGGCTTTCCATCGCAAATCACCAACAGGTGGTGCAGCAAAAGGAATTCCTTTAAATATTTGAATACCCTCTTTTTCAATACCACTAATAGGCCCGGCATTTGTGGACACGGTAGGCTTTTGGGCGTTTAAAAAAAATGGAGACAATAGTAAGATGAATAACAATTTTTTCATTGGTATGTGTTTAAAGTTTATCCTATGAAGGATAAAGTAGGTGTTATAAAACCTTCATCATGAATTTAGATAACTATTATGAATTGGATAAAGTATTATGAATTTAATTCTTTTTTAAACAATTCAAGTACCTCATTCCAATCATTTACCCGAATATGATGTGTATGATGAACATTGTGAGCTGCCGTGAATAATATGGGCTTCCCTTTACAAAAATCTAAATTCTTGCAGTGATCATCAATTAAATAATGTGAGTCAATGATACTTTTGTCGCCACAAAAAACAATATTTTTCCAACTTATAAATGGGAAATACTCTTTTAACCATTCTGATTTTTCAAATAAAGATTGTGGAAATTCCATCGCAGCAGAAACAATATAAATTTCATAATCCAATAGTAAGGTTTTAATAGCATTTAGTGCCCCGGGCATGATGGGGGCTGTTCTAAAAAAACCAGGTGTAAAACAAAAATTTCGTACAGCTTCTTTATTGGGAAAAGCATCGGACTCGGGTATGCCCTGCATTTGTGATCTGTCAATTCGGATCCCAAAATCACGTTCATACCAATCTATCATTTGTGTTTCAATGTCTACAAGCACACTGTCCATATCAACAGCAATAATTTTTTTCATAAGCCCTGATTTATATACTCAATTTAATGAAAAAACCATGAAAATTTAATTGCTTATAAGGTGAATTAGTTAATATGATTTCATCATAAAAGACTGATATTTGCAAATAATTAGTCAATTAAATATTTTATGAAAAACGTTACAATACATAAAGCGGATAGTCGTGGTGCTGCAAACCATGGGTGGTTAAATAGTTTTCACAGTTTTAGCTTTGCGGGTTATTATAATCCTGAACGTATACATTTTGGCGCATTGCGCGTTTTGAACGACGATACCGTTAGCGGTGGTATGGGATTTGGAGCACACCCTCATGACAATATGGAAATTATCAGTATTCCATTACAAGGCGACTTGGAGCATAAGGACAGCATGGGTAATACAACAGTTATCAAGCATGGTGATATTCAAGTAATGAGTGCAGGTACAGGTATTCAACATAGTGAGTATAATAAAAATAAAAACGAGTCAGTTAAATTTTTACAAATTTGGATTTTCCCAAATAAGAAAAATGTAACGCCTAGATATGATCAAATTACTTTGAATATTAGTGATCGTCATAATAAATTACAACAAGTACTTTCACCAAATGCCGAGGACGAAGGTGTTTGGATACATCAGGATGCATGGTTTCATATGGGAAATTTTGAAAATGAAAAACAATTCCAATATCAAATTAAAAAAGAGGGAAACGGCGTTTACGCTTTTGTATTAAAAGGAAAATTTTTGATTGACGGTGTGGAAGCAGACACAAGAGATGGCATAGGCTTGACTGAAATAAATGAAATTAATTTCAAAGCACTTACCAATGATGCAGAAATTTTATTGATGGAAGTGCCAATGCAGTTGTCATAATTTTGTAATTAGTATAACCTTATAATTGGTTTAATTCATTTGGTTAAGCTATTAGAAAAAGATGTTGCATGTTCCTTCAGCACTAATCTAATGTCAATTTCATCATAATATCGGTTTGTTCATCATTTCCTAATTTGAAAATGTGTTTGTCAAAAGGTATAAAACCATTCTTGGTATAAAAAGCAAGTGCACGATGATTTTCTTCCCAAACACCTAACCATACAAAAGATTTATTTTTTGATTTAGCCATTTCAATGGCTTTATCAAAAAGCAATTGTCCCACTTTTTTTCCGAAATAAGCTTTGTCAACATATATTCTTTCTATCTCAAAAGCATTTGAATCCATTTTTTCAGATTGGGCATCTCCAGTGTTGACTTTTAAATAGCCCACGACTTCATTTATCTCATGATTAATTGCAAAGAAAAATTCAGCGTTTCTATTATTCAATTCTTCTGTTAATTTCTCAATCGAGAAGCTACTATTTAAATAGGCTTGCATATCCTCGGGGTTGTTATGCTCCTCAAAGGTTTGTGCAAAAGTCGTACGACTTATGATTTGTAATTTTATTAAATCACCAATGCTAACAGGGACAATTGAAATAGATTCCATAAATTATTTTAACTCATAATATTTGAACTCAAATATACAGCATAAAAAAAGTAACATATTTGGAAAACGCTATTAACCAATTTGTACCGATGTCATGGTTATGGAGCCGCCAACTGCTTTGTCATTAAAGAAACTGACATTTTCATTCCCAGTTTTTAATCCTAATGTATATAAAAGTGGTAAGTAATGTTCAGGTGTCGGAATAGCTAACTGAGCTTCTTTTCCTAATTGTTCGTAATGAACTAATTTATCATGTTCACCATTTAAAATATAGTCTTTGAATTGTTGGTTCATATGGTGCGCCCAATCATATCCATACTCAGGCTCGCTTAATTTATCCCAAGCAACCATTCTTAAATTATGAACCATATTCCCACTTCCTATAATTAAAACTCCCTTTTTTCTTAATTGAAAAATTTCTTTGGCAAGTTCATAATGAAACTGAGGATGTTTAGTATAGTCAATACTTAATTGTAGCACAGGGATATTTGCTTCAGGATACATATGCCTCACTACGGTCCAAGTGCCGTGATCCAAACCCCAGTCATGATCTAATTCAACTTGTGTAGTGTGAATTAAGGAAGCAGTTTCCTTTGCGAGTACAGGATTGCCTGGTGCAGGATATTGCACTTGATATAATGCTTCGGGGAAACCACCAAAATCATGAATTGTTTTAGGGAAATCCATAGCTGTAATTTGTGTACCTCTTGTAAACCAATGGGCGGATACAACTAATACAGCTTTGGGTGTAGGAATGTTTTTTGCAATGCTTGTCCATCTCCTACTAAATTCGGTATCCTCAATGCCATTCATAGGTGAACCGTGACCTACAAAAAGTGCTGGCATTAAATAATTTAGCTCCGGTAAAGTATTTGTAAAATTTTTAAAATCGTTTAATGAGTTCATGATACATTTTACAATTACTTTGTTTTTTTAACAGCATACTTTATTGTTCTCGCATCACGAATTACACCTTTCCAATTTAAGCCGTAACCAAAATCATACACATGACCTTGTGTATCCTTGTAGGGTTTCATATCATGTGGTTTGTCTTCATATTGTTTTTCAACAACACTCATATTTAAAGGCATTTGCATTGGCAGTAAACCTGAAGGCTCCACTTTACCTGATATGATATCTAATTGTGCATCTACCTGTACTCCAAATTCGCCAATAATAGCGTCCACTTCTTTTTCAAACTCACCAAATACCATTGGATTGGTTATTGAAATTGAAACTAAAACAGGCTTGCCATTCATGGCTTTTTTAGTTTCCATAATCGTATTTAAATCAGGATAGGTATTGGATTTTGATGTTTTTCCTTTATACGTTCTGTCTGTAATCGTTGGATCAACAACAGGATCACCTGCAGCCATACTATGCTCTCGTGCGTCTACAGCTGTGTAGTCTTTTAATTGCAGACTAATAGGTACATATCCATTTCCACCTTCAGCTCGGTCGGCACTACTATATCCACCGCTAATTGGACTTTTAATAAATACAATCGCAAAGTCAGCTTTAGTTTGATCATCGGTAACGTTGTAATATTTTTTAACGATTTCTAAATTAACTGGATAATCGGATTTTTCAGGAGAAGGTTGTCCAAAAAAATCAAGACCAGCAGGCGTGATTCTTTTAGGAATATATACTGTTTTACTTTTTGCAATTGGCAGCGTTTTATTTTTATTTTTTATAAGCACAATTGATTTTAATTGCGCATCATAACCTGCTTTCATGAACTCAGATTTACCCACAATTGAATTGGATTCAATAGGATCTAAATAGGCATTTTCAAATAAGCCAACTCTGAAAATATTTAATAATAAACGAATAGCTGATTGCTCAAAACGAACACGCATATTTGCTTCGCCAAATTCTTTAACACCCATTTGATAAGCTTCTAATACAGGCTTTGCATCATTGTTTCCACCAAACTGATCCACTCCTGCCATGAGTACTTTGTAATGTCTTTCAGCTACAGATAATTTTTCAACACCCCATGATTTACCCCAAAATACATTTGGCTTTTCGCCCTCATTCGCAGTGATTAACCAATCGGTACATACAACGCCGTTATAATCATATTTGTTTCTTAATAAATCAGTGATAATATATTTACTAAAACCATTTCCCACATTTTCACCGTTCTTTTTATCTTGATTGAATGATATCGTATAATATGGCATAACAGCAGCTGCCTTTTTAGTACTTCCCTTTAATTTAAATGCACCTTCTGTAAAGGTTTTTAAATGCATTTGAAAATTATTGCCAGGATACACTGCAAATTTTCCATAAGCAAAATGTCCATCACGTCCTGCTTCCTCAGGACCGCCACCAGGCCAATGTTTTACCATGGCATTCACACTAAGATTACCCCAACCATTATAACTATCAATTGCTTTAGGCGAAGTTTGAAAACCGTCAACATAAGCTCTTGCCATATCAGTTGCTAGTTTTGGAT
>JACCDH011117902.1_pt1 | contig 23751 bp, 19 predicted proteins | sample 7442481 | NCBI WGS metagenome assembly JACCDH01 (sample SAMN15323433, study PRJNA562643) | freshwater metagenome | isolation source: river surface water | place: USA:Blue River Watershed | collected 2017-08-15
ATGAGATGGTCTTTAAACGTTACGGCGCCCAAGATTGGAGCAAGCCGGGTGCGCTCTCGCGATGTGCAACTGTTGCGATGGTCGATACCTACCGTGCACGTAATGCGATTCGCGATGCAGGTGCAGCACTGGGCATGCCTGCCATGGAGATCGATTTACTGGCAAAGTCAATGCCACACATTCGCGCAGGCAATATCGATGCAGCGCTTAACTCACTTCCTGAACTTAAAGGGCTCAATACATCCGCGCCTCTTACTCGCGCAACGATTGCACTTGCTGCACGCCTCGATGGTCTTCCACGACATCTTGCGATGCATCCATGTGCAATGGTCTTATCTGATGCAGCTTTCCTCGACCGCGCACCGATACAACTCAATGCCGGCGGATTTCCAATGGTCGAATTTGATAAAGATGATGTCGAAGATATCGGCTTGCTGAAACTCGATATCTTGGGCGTTCGCATGCAATCGACAATCGCTCATGCAGTGCACGAGATATCGCGAGTTGATCAGAAAGAGATTGATATCGATGCAGTTCCGCTCGATGATGCAGATACATATTCACTGATTCAATCAACGCGCACCTTGGGCATCTTCCAAGTCGAAAGCCCCGGACAGCGCGAACTTGTGGGCAAACTTCAACCACGCACCTTTAGTGATTTGATTATCGATATCTCTCTCTTTAGACCGGGGCCGGTTAAGAGCGACATGATCCGCCCATTTCTCAATGCGCGACATGGCTGGAATCCAGCGCAGATTATTCATCCTGATCTACTGCCCGTCTTATCTGAAACAGAAGGCGTTGTTGTATTTCACGAACAAGTAATCTCAATTATCTCGATTATGACTGGCATATCGCTTGCCGCCGCCGACGAAAAACGGCGTGCGCTGGGGGATAGGGCCGGACAACAAGAGGTCTGCGATTGGTTCTTTCCTGCCGCAACAGAGCGAGGTTACGAGTTAAAGGTAGTTACCGAAGTCTGGGATGTTTTGCGCGCCTTTGCATCCTTTGGTTTCTGTAAAGCACATGCTGCAGCTTTCGCACTTCCCACTTATCAATCTGCATGGTTGAAGACTCACTACCCTGCAGCATTTATGGCAGGTGTACTGACACACGATCCTGGCATGTATCCAAAGCGGTTGATGCTCGATGAGGCGCGCCAGATGGGCGTTGGTATCGCACCGCTTGATATCAATAAATCATCTGTCGACTATCGCGTCGAGCGCACACTTGATGGAGATGCAATCCGTATCGCGCTCTCTACAGTTGCTGGAATATCCGAGAAAGAGATTGCATCCATCGTTCTGGGTCAGCCATATATAGATCTCGCCGATTTCTATCGCAGATCAGGTGCATCTACTCCTGTTATTGAAAACCTTATTCTCACCGGCGCTTTTGATTCAATCCACTCAAACCAGCGAGATCTCTTGCTGCACTTTACCGATCTGCAGAAATCACCGGTTGCTCATCTTCCGGGTTCGCAAATGACCTTTGGTTTTGCAGCACCTGCACTGGAAAGCAGTGGCCTTGCACCCATGAACTCTGCTGAAAAGGTGCGCAGTGAGATTGAGAAGCTAGGCATGGATGTCACCCAACATATGCTCAGCTTCTACTCTGAATTTCTCAATGCTATCGGCGCTGTTAAATCATCTGATCTTCTCTCCCTTCGTTCTGAATCATCTGTCCTCGTAGCTGGAGTAAAAGTTGCCCTGCAGACACCGCCAGTTCGTTCGGGTCGCCGCGTTATCTTCTTAACTCTCGATGATGGATATGGCTGCAGCGATTCAACATTCTTCCCCGATGCACAAGTCGACCATGCATCAACCTTGTATTCGACATCGTTGCTGCTTGTGCGCGGACAGACCCGTCGCACCGGAGAACGTGGAATATCAATACGGGCAACTGCTGTATGGGATCTGCGCATTGCCTATGAGAAATGGGTCAAAGAAAAGGAAGAAAGGGATAGTGTGGCGATATGAGCTCCGCAGAAGAAGAATCAGTAATTCTGCATGTCGATATGGATGCCTTCTATGCATCCGTTGCCGAACTCGATAACCCGCAATATAAAGGTAAGGCGCTCGTTGTAGGTGCTGGTGCGCGAGGTGTAGTTCTCTCTGCAAATTATGAAGCACGTAAATTTGGAATCCGCGCTGCGATGCCGGTAGGGCGTGCAAAGCGAATGGCGCCACATGCAATCTTTATCGCACCCGAACATCACCGCTATGCAGAAATTTCCGAGCGCGTGATGCAAATATTTCATTCCTATACGCCACTGGTAGAACCAATCTCGTTGGATGAGGCATTTCTCGATGTCACAGGGTCGCGCAAATTATTTGGCGACGGTCGCGAGATTGCACAGAAGATCAGAGCGCAGGTTGAAAAAGATGAGGGAATTACTTGTTCTGTAGGTATTGCGCAATCTAAATTCATTGCAAAGCTGGCATCACAACATTGCAAACCAAATGGAATGCTTGAGATTAAATCTGATCGTATCCTTGAATTCCTCCACCCACTTCCCGTACGTGCAATCTGGGGAGTCGGACCAAAGACAGCTGAATCACTCGATCGCCTTGGACTCCATACCGTTGCAGATATCGCCAACACTCCGCGATCTACCTTGATCCGTGCGCTAGGTGATGCAACCGGTGAATCTCTCTATGAACTTGCATGGGGGCGTGATTACCGCGACGTCATTCCTGATGAACCTGAAAAAAGTATCGGCAATGAGGAAACCTTTGCCCGAGATATAGATAGCCCTGAAGAAATCTTGCGCGAATTCCTGCGCATGACCGAGAAAGCAACTGCACGTCTTCGCGAGAGAAATCTCTTTGCAAAGACGATCAGCATCAAGATTAAATTTGCAGATTTCACATCGATTACTCGTTCAAAAACTGTGCCGCTTGCCATTGATGGAACACAAGAGGTCTATGAGATTGTGAAGAAGTTATATCTCGCACTTCGCAATGAGGGTGCGCGTATTCGCTTGGTGGGCGTCTCACTCGGAAATCTCACCGAAGCATCACCTGTACAGCTTGAATTTGGAGCTCGCGAGAAGGGTTGGCGTGATGCCGATAGCGCTATCGATAGGGCAAAGGCCCGTTTTGGCCGAGAAAGTGTGCGTCCGGGGCGTTTGATTGAGCCAGAAGAGTCCAACTAGCGCTGAAATTAGAAGTGTTCTACAGTGTGTTTATGTCACTTTCCGATCGCGAACGTCGCCTTTTAGCCGAGATGGAAGCATCACTGGCTGCAGATGACCCACGCCTTCAGACAACCCTGGCAGGCTCAACAATCGCCGCAACTAAGCCCCGCCTATTTCTAGGCGCTGGCCTTGTAGTGCTCGGAATCGCTGTCATCTTTGCAGGCTTGGTCTCGAAGACCACCCCAGTCGGCGTATTGGGCTTCCTCTTCGCACTTTCTGGAGTATTGACCCTCGTACGCTCAATCTCAGCGATCGCTAGCGGGGCGCTCAAGGGCGCTACCCGTCCAAAGGGAGCCCGCACCTCATTCTCAGACCGTATGCAAGAGCGCTGGGATCGTCGAAACTTCGAGTAAATAGCTCTTAAGCCTCAAGCCCTGACCACTCGGTTGGGGCTTTTTTCGTGCCCGAAAAGCCAGGAGAAGTAGTGGGGCGCGAGGGGGAGAGGCGGGGAAAATAATGGCAGAAAGTGGAGATAAAAGGGGGAAAGTGGTGTAAAGTGGGGAATTGAGCGGGAAATTCACGCTCAATGACCTTGGGGAAGGTGGTTTAAGAATGTTTCTCGGAACTCATGAGCCACGCCTCGATGAAAAGGGCCGCCTCATCCTTCCCGCGAAATTCCGCGAAGAGCTCTCATCAGGTCTTGTGATTACCAAGGGCCAAGAGCGATGCCTCTATGTCTTCCCAGCTACTGAATTTGCAACGATCACTGAAACCTTGCGTCAAGCGCCTGTCACAGCAAAGAGCGCTCGCGATTACCAGCGCGTGATGTTTGCCGGCGCACACGATGAAATTCCAGACCGTCAAGGTCGCGTCACCATCCCACAAGGACTTCGCACATATGCAGGCCTTGAAAAAGAGTGCGTCGTTATCGGCGCAAATACTCGCGTTGAAATCTGGGATAGCGCTGCATGGAACGAATACCTCGCAGATCGCGAAAAGAGTTTTGCTGATGTTTCTGAAGAAGTTTTTCCGGGACTTTTTTAAACATCAGCAAAAAATATTTAACAACTAAATAGAGCGCTCATTTGTGGCCACCGCCGACCTCTCCTAAAAACATGGGGCCGGCAGCGACGTCCCTTCCCCGGCGTCGCTATCGCAATAGATCCGTCGGCCGGCGGTGACCAGAGATGAGCGCTTAGAAATATATGAATTAACAAAGAAGGAGAAGGGGGAGAAGATGGAACATATATCTGTAATGCGCGATCGCTGTGTCGATCTTCTTGCTCCCGCAATTCTTGCATCAGATAATCCCGTAGTTGTTGATGGGACTCTTGGACTCGGTGGCCATACAGAAGCTTTACTGCAACGTTTTGAAAACCTCACTGTCATTGGAATTGATCGCGACGAGATTGCTCTAGAGCGCGCATCAAAGCGCTTGGCGCCATTTGGGGACCGACTTAAAACTGCGCACTGTGTCTTTGATGAGATTTCAGATGTTGTCTCACAATTCGGCTTTACCAAGATTAATGGAGCACTCTTTGATCTAGGCGTCTCATCTATCCAACTTGATGAGACCGATAGAGGATTCTCATACTCACAAGATGCTCCACTCGATATGCGCATGGATCGCAGTCGTGGAATTACAGCCTCTGAAATTCTCAATACCTACGAACCTGGAAAGCTCGTACACATTTTGCGTGCCTATGGCGAAGAGAAATTTGCAACCAGAATCGTAGAGAACATTGTTAAGGCCCGCGCAAAGGGTCCGCTGAATTCAACTTCAGAACTTGCAACGCTCGTAAAAGAGAGCATTCCTGCTGCAACACGTCGCACAGGCGGCAACCCAGCAAAGCGCACCTTCCAGGCATTACGTATTGAAGCAAATGATGAGCTTGGAGCAATTTCACGCGCACTTCCTGATGCACTTGATTTGCTGATGGTTGGCGGACGACTTGTTGTTATGTCGTTCCAATCACTTGAAGATCGCATCGTAAAAGAGATTTTCACAGAAGCATCAACATCAAAGAGTCCACGTGATCTGCCCGTGGAACTTCCAGAATTTGCAGCAAAGTTCTCACTTGTCTTCCGCTCAAGTGAGACCCCAAATGCAGAAGAACTTGAAAGTAATCCACGCTCAGCATCAGTTCGCCTTCGCGCAATCGAGAGGGTGGCTGCTTAATGACAACTGCAATTGCCCGCAAGAGCCAGGCACCTAGAACTTCTCCAAAGCCAAGAGAACGTAAGGCCGTGACCGAGCGCACTGCAGAGATCATCTTGGGACTCTTCCCCGATGTAAACAGTGGTGCTCGTGCGACCCATAAGTATTTCGCAAAGTTTCTCACCATCGTAAGTCTCGTAGGTTTCCTTGCACTCCTTGGCATCAACACCTTGCTCGCACAAGATGCATTCACACTCTCGAATCTCAAATTAGAGGCTAAGCAAGTAGCCGATCAGAGAGATGCAATCACTCGCTCAATCGATTCCTATGCAGCCCCTGAAAATTTAGCTGCACTAGCTACAGAACTTGGCATGCGCCCATCAGAGACTCCAGTATTTCTCGACCTGACACCTACAACTGAGTCAGGAGTAAGCCGTGGGTAATCTTCGTTTAGCAAAATCGAGAATCGGCATACTTGTCACAGTTATTTTCGGTGTTCTCATTCTCTTCGCTTGCCAGCTCGTCAGAGTTCAGGTTATTCAAGCTGGGGCATACCAAGAAAAAGCTGCATACGAAATGCAGTCAACGCGCATCATTCCGGCACCTCGCGGAGAAATTACCGATGTCAATGGAGTCTCATTCGCGCGAAGCGTCTCTGCAATCAATATTGTGGTTGACCAGACTCAGATTACCGATCCTGCACGCGTAGCCAAATTCGTTGCACCAATTCTTAACCTGCCAGCAGATGCCATTGAGCAGAGCATCACGGGTACGCGAAAATATGCAATTGTTTTGCGAAACGCACGCCCGGCTATGTGGGAGAACCTGACAAAGGCGCTGTATGACTACAACAAAGTTCTTGAAAATAAGGATCTAGATAAACGCATCATTGGATTCTTTCCTGAACGCGTATACATCCGTGAGTACCCTTCCGGAGAGCTCATTTCATCTCTGATTGGGTTTGTCAGAGCAGATGGAATTGGCGCTTCGGGACTTGAGTCGAGTAAGAATTCACTCATTTCTGGCACTGAGGGAAGATATTCATATGCGCGAGGTTATGGCGCAGAAATTCCTGGTTCTCAACAAGAAATTATCCCAGCTAAAGCCGGAACGAATATTCGCCTAACTATCGATCGAGACATTCAGTGGGTTGCCGCAGAAGAAATTGCTAAAGCAGTGAAGCAATACGGTGCTTCAAGCGGAACAGTAATTGTGATGGATCCCAAGACGGGCCAAATTATTGCTCACGCAACAGCTCCTACTTTTGATCCCAATAACACCAAGAAAGTTGCTCTCTCATTGATGCGTAATCCATCGGTAGAAGATGTTTATGAGCCAGGCTCTACCGGAAAAGTTATGACTATGGCAGCAGCTCTTGAGGAAAAAGTTGTAACTCCAACCACGGTTCTTAAAGTTCCCTACAAACTTAAGCGTGCTGGAGAAGATTTTCAAGACCATGAGCTCCATCCAGTGCAAGAATTAACCACATCTGGAATTTTGGCAGTATCAAGCAACACAGGAACAATCTTGATCGGTGAGAAATTGAGTAATAACACACTGCATGATTACCTTACAAAATTCGGCATCGGTATAAAAACTGGTTCGGGTCTTGCTGGAGAATCTGCGGGATTACTTCGACCAGTTTCAAATTGGTCAGGTACAACTGCTCCAACGGTTGCCTTTGGTCAGGGCTATTCTGTAACTGCGATGCAGGCGACAAGTGTCTTTGCAACAATTGCAAATAATGGAGTGCGAGTTTCACCGACTGTGATTGCAGGTACAAGTGATTCATCGGGCCACTTCACACCAGCAGCCAATCGAACTACGACTCGAGTAATCAGCGAAGATACTGCGGTAAAGCTTCGCATCATGATGGAGAGCGTTGTGACTGCCAACGGAACGGCACCAAGTGCTGCGATTCCTGGTTATCGAGTAGCCGGAAAGACAGGCACAGCTCAACGTTATGATTCCAAAACCGGTCGCTACAGCGGATATACGGCATCATTTATCGGATTCGCTCCAGCAGATGCTCCACGTTATGTCATGAGTGTAACTTTGCAAGATCCAAAGAATGGTCACTTTGGCGGAGCACTAGGCGGCCCAGTCTTTAAGAAAGTAATGACTTTTGTCCTTCAATCAAAACACGTTCCACCTACCGGCACAAAAGTATTACCGGTTGCGCTCAATAAATCAGAGTTGAAACGAACTAACGCGACGTCGATTGCGGCTAAGAAACAATGATTCGCCCGCTCTCAGTTTTCTCCTTATCTCTCTCCGAAGTGGCCGATCTTGTAGGCCTCGAGATTGCAACGGATCTTGAAATTACGGGCGTAACAAATAAGGATTCAGAAGTTATACCGGGAGACCTCTTCCTTGCGATGCCTGGGGCGAAGGTGCATGGTGCGAGCTTTGCAGAATCTGCTCTCCAGAAGGGAGCAGTAGCAGTATTAACCGATGCTCAAGGCGCTTCTATGGTGACTAGTGCACCGGTACTGATAGTCGCAGATGTCAGAAGCTCTGGTGCGCTTATCGCTTCAGCGTTGTATAAAGATCCAACTCGAGACCTGAATTCAATTGGTATCACAGGAACTAATGGGAAAACGACAGTAACCACACTTCTCTACCAAATATTTCAAGCAGCAGGCCGTGAATCTGGATTAATCGGAACGGTTGATACTCGAATTGGAAGTGACATTCTCCCTAGTACTCGCACAACACCAGAGGCTGCCGACCTGCAAGCCCTTTCTGCTGCGATGCGCGAACGTCATATGCGGCATCTGGTGATGGAAGTCTCCAGCCACTCAATCTCACTAAAGCGAATCAAAGGTTCACATTTTGCAATTGTTGGTTTCACAAATCTTTCTCAAGATCATCTCGATTTCCATGGTGATATGAAGTCTTACTTCGAAGCCAAAGCAAGTCTATTCACCTTTGAATACGCAGACTGTGCCTATATAAATATTGATTCCGATTATGGAAAGGCACTCTCATCCAAGTGTGATATTCCAGTTGTAACAATCTCTCGACTAGATAAAGGGGCTACCTGGTACTTCTCGGATTTGCATTCGTCTCTTACGGGAACGCGCATAAGTATCCGAGGTGCTGAAGGAATTCTCATTGAATCAACAACCAAGTTATTTGGAGCCTATAACCTAGATAACTTACTCATGGCAGTCGCAATTGCACATGCATCCGGTGTTGATCCTGTTGAGCTTGCAACAATTATTCCAACTCTGACAGGCGCACCAGGACGGTTAGAGCCAATCTTTATTGGCCAGGATTTCACCGCTCTTGTTGACTACGCACACTCACCAGATGCGGTAGCCAACGTATTAGCGGCAGCGCGAGATTTCACAACAGGCAAGGTCATCGCCGTTCTTGGGTGTGGGGGAGACCGGGATAAAAGTAAACGACCATTGATGGGTTCAGCCCTTCTTCAGGGGAGCGATATTGCAATTTTTACAAGCGATAATCCGCGAAGTGAAAACCCAACTCAGATCCTTGGAGATATGACGGATGGATTGACCTTGTCAGAAGATTCTCGAGTTATCTCTGATCGCTATGAGGCGATTTCATATGCAGTCTCTCAAGCAGCTGCCGGCGATACTGTCCTGATTCTGGGTAAGGGACATGAAAGTGGTCAGGAAGTAAATGGCGTAGTAACTCCATTTGATGATCGACTCCAGCTTGCTCGAGCAATCGAGGGCAGACGATGATTCCATTGCAAGCTTCTGCAATTGCAAAGATTGTTGAGGGAGAGCTCTTTGGTAAAGATCTCCTCGTTACCCAGGCGCCAGTTCTTAACTCAGCTAACGCAGTGCAAGGATCGCTATTTCTTGCACTAAAAGGCGAGCACGTGGATGGCCACGACTTTGCAAGCGATGCCTTTGCTCGCGGCGCAGTTGTGGCACTCACAAGTAAGTCAATCGAGGGAAACCACATCCTCGTTGAAGATGTCACGAAGGCGCTTGGAACGTTGGCTCATCACGTCAGAACTACCTTGAAAGATCTCATCGTCATTGGAATCACTGGCTCTCAAGGAAAGACCACCACAAAAGAACTTCTAGCTTCAGTTCTTTCTAACGTTGCTGAAACAATTTCGCCTTCTGGAAATTACAACAACGATCTTGGCGCTCCGATTTCGCTTCTGCGCTGTACCGATAAGACTCATTACTGCATCGTGGAAATGGGAGCACGTCACCTTGGTGATATTGCTCGATTAGTAGAGATGGCTGAGCCGAATATCGGTGTTGTACTCAAAGTCGGTACAGCTCATATAGGTGAATTTGGATCTGTAGAACTGATTGCAAAGACGAAATCAGAGATGATTTCTTCGCTCAAAGATGGTGCAGTTGCAATCCTTGGCAATTACGATCCATACACGCCCAAAATGGCCTCTCTCCATAATGGAAAGAGCGTTCTCTTTGGTGAAGATGCTAGTTGCGCAATCCGCGCAACCGATATCGAATTCCGCGAAGGGCGCGCACATTTCGATTTAGTAACGCCAGAAGGAAGAAGTGCAGTTGGACTTCGCATCATTGGCTTGCACCAAGTAGCTAACGCTCTGGCCGTTGCTGCAATTGCAACAGAGCTTGGCCTCTCACTCGATCAGATCGCAGGGGGACTATCTACGGCAGAATCCAACGCTCCATGGCGAATGGAGATCACAGAGCTTCCAGGAGTTCTGATGATTAATGATTCGTATAACGCGAGCCCTGAGGCAATGTCTGCAGCGCTCACAACTCTTACTCTCTTTGCACAGGAAAGAGGCGGACAATCGTGGGCCTTTCTGGGAAAGATGCATGAACTCGGCGAGTCATCCCATTCTGACCACGCCGCTATTGGCACCCTTGCTCAAGAGTTGGGTATCGACCATCTGGTCTGCGTTGGCGCTCCAGAATATGCCGCAGCGATGGATAAGAACGGTTCTACATCAATTCACCTCTGCGACGATAAGGCTCAAGCCCTCGCGATTGCAGAGAACATTAGTGAAGGCGATGTTCTTCTCATTAAGGCCTCTCGTTCTGAGAAGCTAGAAGAACTTGCTGAAGCAATTTCGCAACAGGTAAGAAATGGAGTAAGCGAAGAGTGAAACTGATCTTGATTGCTGGAGCACTCGCACTTGTCTTCTCACTCTTTGGTACCCCTGCTCTCATTAAGGTGCTTGCTCGTAGAGGTTACGGACAGATTATTCGCGATGACGGCCCTGTAAGTCACCAGACAAAGCGCGGAACGCCAACTATGGGAGGGATAATCATTATCTTCTCCGCTCTCTTCGCTTATCTCACCGCCCACTTGATTTTTGGTAGCGCCCTTTCGATGTCAGCAATCTTGATTCTTGGACTTGTTATCGCGCTCGGTTTAGTTGGTTTCATCGATGATTATTTAAAGGTTTCAAAGCAGAATTCAGCAGGACTTTCAGGTAAGCAGAAGTTATTTGGACAGATTCTCTTTGCATCAATCTTTGGATACCTTGGAACTCTCTTTCCAGATAAAGATGGCCTGACTCCTATTTCACTTCAACTTTCAACGGTACGTGACACCAGTATCACCCTGGGAGTAACTCTTGTAGTGATTTGGATTGCATTGATGGTTACTGCAACCAGTAACGGAGTCAATCTCACGGATGGTTTAGATGGACTTGCATCTGGTGCATCTGTCATGACATTTCTAGCATTTGTACTCATTGGCGTTTGGGAGTTCGGACAGAGCTGCGCAGTTGTAGCGACAGAGAATTGCTACAACGTCCGAGATCCACTCGACCTTGCGGTCCTAGCCGCTGCATTTGCGGGCGCGTGTACGGGATTCCTTTGGTGGAACGCATCTCCTGCAAAAATCTTTATGGGAGATACGGGGTCTCTTGCACTTGGTGGCGCACTTGCAGGGCTTGCTGCTTCACTGCGCGTTGAGTTATTGCTTATCCCTCTGGGTGGACTCTTCGTGATAATCACTCTCTCTGTTGCCCTTCAAGTTGGTTACTTCAAAATTACTGGCGGCAAACGACTCTTTAAGATGGCGCCTCTTCAACACCACTTCGAACTTATGGGATGGGGAGAAGTAACGATTGTTCTCCGCTTCTGGATTATCGCCGGGCTCAGCGTCGCACTTGGTTTAGGCCTCTTCTATACCCAATGGGTAGCTAGTTAATTTCTAGAGTCAAAGATGAACCAGAACCCTTACCTAAATTTGAGCGATAAGAAGATTCTTATTGCCGGTGCAGGAGTCACTGGAATAGCATCGGCAAGAGCGCTTGTGAAGCGGGGCGCCGAGGTTCTCTTGGTAGATGAGAAGAAGATTGAGAACTCTGAATTTAAGATCGCGGAGATAGCCAATGTAGATGTCGGCTCTTTTGATGCTCTCTTGATTTCACCTGGCTGGCGTGAAAGCCATCCACTCGTGATTGCCGCTCGAGAGAAGAAAATCGCGATCATCAATGAGATTGATCTTGCCTGGAGCCTAAAACCTGCTTCACAGAAGTGGCTTGGATTAACTGGAACAAATGGCAAGACATCAACCGTTGAGCTGACAGCTCATATGATTCGCACAGGTGGGCACACTTCAATTGCTTGCGGAAATGTCGGAACAACAGTAATTGAAGCGGTTGAAGCACCAGAGAATTACGACTTCCTCGTACTGGAGCTCTCCTCATTTCAACTCCATTGGCTACAAGATTCAGATTTCATCGCTGGTGCGATTCTCAATATTGCAGAAGATCACCTAGATTGGCATGGAACTTTCGATGCATATGCCGCAGCAAAGATTTCACTTCTGGATAAATCCACGACCGCAATTCTTAATGGAGATGATTCGGGGATTGTTACTCGCGCAAACCACTGGCTCGGAAGAAAAGTCTTTTTCTCACTCGATACACCCGCACCAGGTGAAATCGGAATCGTTGAGGAACTTCTCGTAGATCGCGCCTTTGTGGCAGACCCGATGGAAGCATCAATGTTCTGCGAATTATCAGAGGTAACTCCAACTGTTCCTCATAACGTAGCAAATGCACTTGCTGCTGCGGGCTTAGCAAGAGTCATTGGAATTGAGCATGAGAAGATCCGCGAGGCGATAAAGAGTTTCGTACCGGGTCGCCACCGAATCGAAACAGTAATGGCGAAAGATGAAATCACTTGGATTAACGATTCTAAGGCGACAAATCCTCATGCCGCCGCAGCTTCAATCATGTCAGCGCTCTCAGTGATTTGGATCGCTGGGGGATTAGCCAAAGGCGCCGCTATGGGCGAACTTGTGATGCGAGCGAAAGGTCGTCTTCGCGCAGCAATACTCATCGGAGAAGACCGTGAGCTCATTGCCAATGAGTTAAAAACACATGCTCCAGAAGTAGAAATCGTCTTTATTGATTCACCCGCAGATTATGTAAAGGGTTCAGCAAGTAATTCACTTATGGAGTCAGTTGTAGAAGCTGCTCGCGCTCGAGCGAAATCGGGAGACACAGTGCTTCTAGCACCGGCCTGCGCATCGATGGATCAATTCCTCTCTTACGCAGATCGCGGAGATAGGTTCGCAAGAGCCGTTAAGAAGGTAGTAAATAATGAAGAGTAAATCCCCCCAGACTCTGCTGGCTAAGCCAGTAAATCACCTGTATCTGCTTCTTATCAGTGCGGGCGCATTGAGTTTCCTTGGGCTAATCATGGTCTTCTCGGCCTCATCAATTCGCGCAATCGATACGCGAGGCTCGGCTCTCTCTATTGTTATTCGCCAATTTGTCTTTCTCCTAGTCTCAATTCCATGTGCGATGTACTTGTCTAAGTTAACACTTCCAACTTGGGAGAAAGTCGCACGTATTGGATTCATTATCTCCGCACTCATTCTTGCCATTCTGATCATTCCTGGCGTCGGTAAGACGGTTAATGGAAATACCAACTGGATTGACTTTAAGATTTTTGATGTGCAGCCAAGTGAGTTTGCAAAATTCTTTATGATTCTCTGGGCCAGTAACCAATTAGCTCGACGAGAGCTCAATGGACGCTTCGATACCAATGTCATGAAGCTGATTACGCCAGCATTCGTCATCATTCTCTTCTTAATCTTGATGGGAAATGACCTCGGCACCGCCTCTGTAATCGCGATGATTCTTGTGGGTCTCCTCTTTATTTCAGGAATCAGGTTACGAATTCTTGGAAGCCTTACCGCCATTGGCGCAGTTGCTCTTACTGCGCTGATTGTCACCTCTGGTTATCGTTCTAAGCGCTTCTTGGTTTTTCTTGACCCCTTTGCCCCAGAAGATTACAAAGATCTTGGATGGCAACCAGCACATAGCTTGCTCGGTTTAGCTAGCGGTGGCCTCTTTGGGGTTGGATTAGGCGGAAGTCGCCAAAAGTGGGGAAATCTTCCTGAAGCTCATACTGACTTCATCTTCTCAGTTATTGGTGAAGAGCTTGGATTGGTCGGAACTCTTGCAACTCTCATTCTGATCGGCGCACTTGTCTATGCAATATTCAGAATTGCACTTCGCGCACAGGATCCCATGAGTCGCTATGCATGTGCAGGAATTGCTACATGGATTGCAGTTCAGTCATTCCTCAATATCGGATCCGCGACAAGCATGCTTCCGGTGGTTGGAGTTACATTGCCACTGGTCTCATATGGCGGCTCGGCTCTTGCCACGACGATTTGCGCACTTGGTTTTGTCGCAGGAACGGCCTTGCGTGATCCTGATGTTCGACGTGAAATTGTAAAGAAGAGAAGTAAATGACTCGCATAGTTTTTGCTGGTGGTGGAACAGCGGGGCACGTTGAACCCGCACTTGCTGTTGCTCGTCAATGGAAGAAGGCTCACCCAGATTCTGAACTTATCTTTCTCGGAACATCATCGGGTCTAGAGGTTCGCTTAGTTCCGGAAGCCGGTTTTGCCTTAACTCTGATTACCAAGGTACGAATCTCTCGCACACTTTCACCATCGCTTCTTGCGATTCCATTCTCACTCATTCGCTCTGTCGCTCAGGTTTATAGAGTTCTTAAGGGCACTGATCTCTTAGTTGGATTCGGGGGATATGTCTCCGGCCCGGCTTACATTGCAGCACGCATTCGTCGCGTTCCGATTGTGATTCATGAAGCCAATGCTCGCCCGGGTATCGCCAATCGACTCGGTGCACTCTTTACACAGCACACAGCGATTGCATATCCCGTTTCTAGTGGAAAACTCTCACGCGCCCTTCTTGCAGGTCTTCCACTGCGTCCCGATGTCGATAGCGCATTTCATAATGCTGAGAGCGATTGGGAGAAGGCGCGTAGCGATGCGAAGGTTCGAATCGGTTTTAATGCAGCAAAACCCTTGATCTTTATCTTCGGTGGATCTCAAGGTTCTGTCGCAATTAACTCAGTTATTGCAGGTGCAAAATCTCAACTTGGCGCAGATGGATATCAAATACTGCACTCGGTTGGTTCTAGTAATCAATTGCCTGAATCAAATAACAACTACAAGGCAGTTTCTTACATCTCTGATATGGCAAGTGCCTATCTGGCAGCGGATCTGATTATCTCTCGAAGCGGTGCAGTCTCTTGTTCTGAGATTAATACTCTTGGTCGTTACGCCCTCTTCATTCCATTGCCAGTTGGAAATGGTGAGCAAGAGCTCAATGCAATGAGTTTGGTGGCAGATTCTCGGGCAGAGATTGTGAAGCAGCGAGATTTCACAACGTCTTGGCTCACTGAAAACATTTCACGCTTACTAAATGCTAGTCAGAAGGCTCCTGTTGCAGGTTCTCGAAAAGATATCGAAGCGTCATCTAAGATGGTTTCATTAATGGAGTTTGCGATAGCTGGAGGTAAGTAAGTGCAATCACTGCTTGGCCAGAAGATTCATTTCATCGGTATCGGTGGATCTGGTATGAGCGGTTTGGCACGTATAGCTCTGACTGATGGAATTCAGGTCAGTGGTTCCGATGCAAAAGATTCAAGTGTGCTGACAGCGCTGCGAGCTCTCGGAGCCACTGTTCACAGTAGCCATGCTCAAGAAAATGTTGCAGATGCCGATGTTGTTATTTACTCAACTGCTATATCGGCGAGCAACCCTGAGATGGCTTATGCAGTTGCGCGCTCAATACCTATTCTGACCCGCGCACAGGCGCTAGCTCTTCTTATGAGAGGTTCTAAGAGCATCGCTGTTGCAGGAACTCATGGCAAGACAACGACATCATCGATGATGACAGTAGCTCTACAAGGTTGCGGCGTTGATCCATCTTTTGCAATTGGCGGAACTCTGATGGCTTCTGGCTCTAACGCCCATCGCGGCACAGGCGACTACTTCGTCGCAGAGGCAGATGAATCAGATGGATCCTTTGTCGAGTACAAACCTCTCGCTGCAATTGTCACCAATATTGAGCATGATCATGTCGATTTCTTTGAGACTGCGGATCAAGTAACTGCCGTGTTCGAGAAGTTTGCCTCGACGATTTCACCTGAAGGATTCCTAATCTATTGCGGCGATGATGCAGGCTCTGCGAAGTTGGGATTACAGGATGCTCCATATACTCGGATTTCATACGGAACAAGTGAAGGAGCCGACCTTCGCGTAGATCAGATTTCTCTACTCCCGATGGGCTCTACCTCGCGGATTCTTTGGAAAGGTCGCGCAGTTGGAACACTTGAACTTCAAGTGCCTGGGCACCACAACGTCCTCAACGCTGCAGCGTGCCTGGCAATGGGACTTGCACTTGGATTGCCCGCGCATCAGTTGCTGGAAGGTCTCCATAGCTTTAGAGGTGCGGGACGTCGCTTCGAACTTAAGGCAACAGAGCATGGCATTCGCATCATTGATGATTATGGCCATCACCCAACAGAGATAAAGGTGACCCTCGATGCAGCACGTAGATATGCAGGAGATGGTCGCCTCTTAGTAGTTTTCCAACCACATAGATATTCACGTACACAAGCATTCCTCGACGATTTCGCAACAACCTTAGATTTTGCAGATGATGTAACTCTCCTTGAAATCTATGCGGCTAGTGAGAAGCCAATTCCAGGAATCTCTTCTGAATTAATTGCTGAGAAGATGAAGCACGGTCACTTTATTCCAAACTTTGTCAGCGCATCAGAGAGAGTAATTGAGATGGCAAAACCAGGAGATGTCATCATCACACTTGGTGCCGGAGATGTTAATTCTCTTGCACCAATCATCGCTGAAGGGCTGCAGAAGCGTTTTGCGTAACTCATATCGTTTCATTCGAACGCTTATCGTGGCTTCACTCATATTTGCCGGACTTGTCTATCTCATCGCTTGGTCAAATGTATTCACCGTTAAGGAGATTACAGTTATCGGTGCTCCTACCAAGGTTTCAAAAGAACTTGTTCTCAAAACTTCAGAGATTGCAGTGGGGCAGAAGCTTGCGCGAATCGAACCACGTGCTGCAGAAAATAGAGTCCAGTCGCTCAATTGGATAAAAGACATTTCCATCACTCGCAATTGGATTTCCGGTGAAGTAAATCTGGCAATTACCCCTCGTACTCCAAAGGCTTACTATGACGGGAAAACCCTTGATGCGTCAGGTGCGATCTTTGAACTTCCAGGCTTTGATGGTGGCGAACTTCCTCAGGTTTCAGCTCCAACCCCAGCACTAGGCATTCAGGCTGTTGCTCTCTTTCGCGCACTGCCAGCCGATTTCAGAGATCAGGTAACTTCTCTGAGCGCTATAAATGAAGCGAATTTCTCAATGGCTGTTAACCATAAAGGTCGAAGGCTTTTAGTGAAGTGGGGGGCCAATAACGAGAACCCACTTAAGATCCAAGTATTCCGAGCACTTCTAGATCAACCAGAGAATAAGCGAATTAAAAGAATTGATTTATCAGCTCCACATGCACCAATTGTTAAATGAATTTTGATTACTGAGATTAAAAATCTATCAATGTGTAGTTGAGAAAATAGTTCGTGGCGGTCTTTGATTACTACTAACTAACCCCATACCTTCAGCGCCAAGATAAATGGTAGAAATGTAATTCTCAAGTAGAGGTTTACAGTTCTTAAGGGGGACTTACGTGGCTGCACCACAGAACTACTTAGCTGTCATCAAGGTTGTCGGTATCGGCGGCGGCGGAGTAAATGCAATCAACAGAATGATTGATGTTGGTTTAAAGGGCGTTGAGTTCATTGCAATTAATACAGATGCACAACACTTGTTAATGAGTGATGCAGATGTGAAATTAGATATTGGTCGCGCATCAACTAAAGGTCTCGGTGCAGGTGCTGCACCTGAGAAAGGTCGACAAGCAGCAATCGATCACACAGAAGAGATTGAAGAAATTCTTCGTGGCGCGGATATGGTTTTTGTTACAGCAGGTGAAGGTGGCGGTACAGGTACAGGTGGTGCACCAATCGTTGCAAAGATTGCACGTGATCTAGGTGCGCTAACAATTGGTGTTGTTACCAAACCATTCTCATTTGAAGGAAAGATTCGCACACGTCAAGCTGATGAAGGTATCGAGCTTCTCCGCGAACAAGTTGACACTCTAATTGTTATTCCAAATGATCGTCTTCTTGCTATCTCAGATCGCGCAATCACGGCAGTCGATGCATTTAAGAGCGCAGACCAAGTTCTTCTCTCTGGCGTACAAGGGATTACAGAGATTATTACTCAGCCAGGTTTAATTAACCTTGACTTTGCGGATGTAAAGACTGTTATGACAGATGCAGGATCTGCTCTGATGGGTATTGGTTCTGCTCGTGGCGATAACCGCGCATCACGTGCTGCCGAGCTCGCGATTTCAAGCCCGCTGCTTGAAGCATCCATTGATGGTGCCATGGGAGTTCTTCTCTCAGTTGCGGGCGGCTCTGACCTAGGACTCTTTGAAATCAATGAAGCCTGCGAGCTAGTACAGAATGCAGCTCATCCAGATGCACGCATCATCTTCGGAACAACTATCGATGATGCACTCGGGGATGAAGTTCGAATCACTGTGATTGCCGCTGGCTTTGCAGGTGGCGAGCCAAAAAAGGTAGATATGCCTGTCATTAATGCGCAGACTCTCGGTGGGGTTGCAGACCCAATTCCATCAAATGATCCACTCTCTGTCGCACTTGATCTCGATTCATCAGCACCTCGCAAGCGCGTGACATTTGAAGATTTGGTCTCTGAAGATGAGATTGATGTCCCTGACTTTATGAAGTAGTTCTATGAGCTACAGCTTTACCAATCGCACCGGAGGCGTAAGCACCGGTGCGTTTGCATCTCTCAACTTTGGACTCCACGTCGGAGATGATCCATCGCATGTTCTGGCCAATCGCGAAATCCTCAAGAACCAAGTTGGACCAGTTCAATTCATGTCGCAAGAGCATGGAAATAGGATTGCGCTGATCGAGGATGTGATTGATCTTGACCCACTTGCAGATTCTTTAGTGACAGGAATTCCTGGCATCAATCTCGCCGTGCAGGTAGCTGACTGCATCCCACTTTTACTTTCATCAGATGTGGCGGTTGCAGCAGTGCATGTTGGTCGCAAAGGATTGGTCAACGAAGTTGCACTTCGAACCCTTGAACTCATGAGTGAGATGGGCGCATCATCAATTACGGCAATTATCGGTCCATCAATCTGCGGAAATTGCTACGAAGTCTCCGAGGAAATTTTTACTGAGGTAGTCGAACTTCACCCAACCGCTGCAGCAAAGCGTAGCGATGGTAGTTTCGCCCTAGATCTACCTCGGGCTCTAACTAATGTTCTCGAGAGTAAAGGAATATCGGTTGCTCGAGAAGGAAATTGCACCGTTGAGGATTCTCAACTGTTCTCTTATCGACGCGATGGTGTAACCGGTCGGCAGGTAGGAGTTATTTCACTATGACGCGCTTAGAAGAAATCACTCAAAACCTCCATGATGTTCAATCGCGAATCACCACCCCTGGCGTAACTCTCATAGCCGTAACTAAGACCTATCCAGCAAGCGATGTCCAGATTCTTAAGGACTTAGGTATCAATAATTTTGGCGAGAACAGAACCGAAGAAGGTGCTGAGAAATCTGCAGCGGTAGATGGAATTTGGCACTTTCAAGGTGGCATCCAGAGCCGTAAATTAAAGGAGATTGCGCAATGGGCCGATGTCATACATTCGCTCGATCAACTTTCTCATGCACAGAAGTTGGATAGCCTTCTGACAAAACCTATAGATATCTTTCTTCAACTATCTCTCGATGGAGACCCATCTCGTGGGGGAGTCCAGGAGGAAAATCTCTCAACTCTTGCTCAGCAGATTAGCGAGATGAGCCGCCTCAATCTGCAAGGTTTGATGTGCGTTCTGCCATTGGGGGTTGAAGCTCATGATGGATTTAGAAAGGTAAGTGAAATTCACACGAAATTCCAAAGCGAATTTCCCCATGCGAAATATCTCTCCGCCGGGATGTCAGGGGACTTTGAGATTGCCATTGAATACGGTGCGACACACATACGTGTAGGTAGCCAAATCCTCGGTCCACGCACTGCTCGCAGGTAACCTAGGCGCATGTCAGCACTCAATAAAATGATGGGCTTCCTTGGTCTCGTCGATACAGATGAAGAGTCACAGGCGATCGAGCAACCTGCACGTCAGGTTGCATCTCGTCCCAGCAATGATCGCCCAAGTAATGAACGCCTGGGCCGCGAACGCACAGGTGTCACAGTTCTTGGAACACACTCAGTTGCTTCGCATGCAACACAACCAGCAATGATTGAAGAGCCAGCGTCTTCATACAACATCATTACCTTGCAACCACGTTCTTACTCTGAAGCTCGCAAAGTAGGCGAGTACTACCGTGAGGGAAATCCTGTCATCATCAATCTCGATGATATGGAAGAGAGCGAGCGAAAGCGCCTCGTTGACTTTGCAAGCGGTCTCGTCTTTGGACTTCACGGTCGAATCGAACGCATCAGCCTTAAGGTCTTCTTACTCTCACCAGCAAATGTCAACGTCAGCAATGAAGATAAGACTGCTGCTCAGGCAACGTTCTTTAATCAGAGCTAAGTTACGCCTGTGCTAACTTCCTTAATTCTTCAGATTCTCGGGCTATTTAAGCTCGCTCTCTTTATCAGAATCATCATCGACTATGTGCGTATGTTCGCTAAGAACTGGCGCCCTAACAGCATCCTTTTAGCTTTCTTCGAATTTATTTATTCGATCACTGATCCACCGATGAGATACGTGCAGCGTTTTGTTCCACCTCTACGCTTAGGCGGAATTTCACTAGATCTTTCGATCATCGTCTTGCTTATTGCAGTTAATTTATTGCAAGGCGCAGTACGAGTAATCCTCTAGAAGTTGTTACGCCTTATTAAGGGCGATATTAACTCCGAGCTCACTCTCAACTACAGGAACTGTTTCATCTTCGCTCATCGATAAAGCAAGTACTTCCTCTGAAATGTGAGCAATATTTGCTGCAATTGTCTTTGCTAAGTCGCTGGGTGCGTTCCATCGAACATGGATGCGATCAGAGATCTCAAAACCATCGCTCTTACGACGCTCTTGGATAAGTCTGATTACTTCACGGAGATGGCCCGAAGCAATGAGTTCAGGGGAGAGGGCTAGATCTAGCGCAACGCTCTCGCCATCATGGCTTGAAACCATCCATCCACTCTTTGGAACCTCCGTGATCACAAGATCATCGAGTGCAATAGCGAAATCGCCAACTGTGGCAGCACCTGTCGAACGCAACTGCTTCACGAGTGCAGTGGCATCAGTGGCGACGATGAGCTTTGCAACATCCTGAACGGCCTTGCCATATTTGGCACCGAGGGATTTGAAGTTAGCCTTCACAGAGATATCTACAAGATCGCCATCGGCATCTGCAATATCTTCCAGGTCTAAAACATTGAGCTCATCAGAGATTTGCTCCTTCATATCGCTCGGAAGGGCAGACCAACCTTGTGCTGAAATCAACGCACGCTGTAGTGGTTGTCTGATCTTGATTCCCGATTCTGCGCGAGCAGCACGGCCAAGTTCTACGACTCTGCGAGTCATCGCAACTTGGGCATTGAGATCGAGGTCAATCAGCGCGCTCTGCGAGATTGGGAAATCGGTAAGGTGAACAGAGTCTGCTGCTTGTGGATCTGCAACGCGAATAAGTTCTTGCCAAGTATGTTCTGCAATAAAAGGAACCATTGGCGCAAGGAGCTGAGTCAAGGTCAACAAACACTCATGCAAAGTTGCAAGGGCTGCTACATCTCCATCCCAGAATCTGCGGCGCGAGCGACGCACGTACCAGTTCGAAAGTTCGTCGATAAAGCGAGCGAGTACTCGTCCAGCACTCTGCGAATCAAACTCTGTGTATGCCTTATCAACTTCTGCGACAAGAACATTGAGTTCGCTGAGAATCCATCGATCCATCAAGGTGCGATCTTTGAGGGCAGGGCTCTGGGAAAGTTCAAAGTTAGAGGCCTGCGCATAGAGCGCATGGAAAGAAATCGTGTTCCAGTAGGTAAGAAGAGTCTTTCTTACAACATCAGAGATTGCATCGTGGCCAACGCGACGGGCAGACCAAGGTGAACCCGCTGCAAGCATGTACCAACGAACAGCATCTGCACCGTGCTGATCCATAAGCGAGATTGGCTCGAGTACGTTGCCGAGGTGCTTGCTCATCTTTCTGCCATCTTTATCCAAGATATGTCCAAGACAGAGAACGCTCTTATAGGAACTCTCATCGAATACCAGAGTGCCAATCGTCATCAGTGTGTAGAACCAACCACGGGTCTGGTCGATTGCTTCACAGATGAAGTCAGCTGGATATGCGGCCTTAAATTTCTCAACTGAACCAGGCTTATGCGGATAGCCCCACTGTGCAAATGGCATTGCACCAGAGTCGTACCAGCAGTCGATTACTTCAGGAACTCTCACCATGGTTGAAGAACACTCTGCACATGAAAAGGTAATGTCATCGACAAATGGACGATGTGGATCAAGATTGCTTAGCTCTTGCCCTGAAAGTCCACCAAGTTCCTTGAGTGAATCAACGCAGATCTCATGCTTATTCTCGCAGCGCCAGATTGGAAGAGGCGTACCCCAATAACGATTACGTGAAAGGGCCCAGTCGATATTGTTGTTGAGCCAATCACCATAGCGACCAGTCTTAATTGTCTCTGGGTGCCAATCTGTCTTCGCATTTTCGCGAATCAATTCATCTTTAATTGACGTTGTTCGGATATACCAAGAAGGTTGTGCGTAATAAATTAGAGCTGTGTGGCAGCGCCAGCAGTGCGGGTATTCGTGCTCGTATGGCTGGTGTTTGTAGAGGGCGCCACTTGCCTTGAGTTCTTTCACCAGTGGCTTATCTGCCTCTTTAAAGAAGAGACCGCCAACAACTGGTGTATCAGGCAAGAAAGTTCCATCAGGTGCAATTGGGTTCACAACGGGAAGGCCGTATGAGCGACAGACTTGTAAGTCATCTGCACCAAATGCAGGGGATTGGTGAACCAGACCTGTTCCATCTTCTGTTGTGACATATGTAGCTAGTACAACGAAGTGCGCATCAGGAATCTCGATATAGTCGAAGGGGCGCTTATAAGTTACGCGCTCAAGCTCGCTCCCCTTAAAGGTCTTGAGAATTTCTTGCTCGCCAGCCACCTTCGAAAGAAGCGGCTGCGCAACTACAAGAATCTCTGAAACCTCATCGACAGTCGCCTTAACTGCTACATAATCAACATCAGGGTGCACAGCGATTGCAGTATTTGAAACGAGAGTCCAAGGAGTAGTAGTCCATACCAAGAGCGATGCACCAAACTGTGCAAGTTCTCCGGAAGTAACTGGGAATCTCACAAATACAGATGGATCGACAACAGTTTCATATCCTTGTGAAAGTTCGTGATCTGAAAGTCCTGTTCCGCAACGAGGGCAGTAGGGTGCAACGCGGTGATCTTGAACCAGTAAGCCCTTTTTCCAAATCTCTTTAAGGCTCCACCAGACAGATTCAACATATTCTGGCGCCATCGTCCAATAAGCCTGATCAAAGTCGACCCAGAAGCCCATGCGTTCTGTCATCGTTGTAAATGCATCAACGTGGCGCGTTACAGATTCGCGGCACTTATCGTTAAAAGGTGCGATTCCGTACTTCTCGATATCGCCTTTTCCGCTAAAGCCAAGTTCTTTCTCAACTGCAATCTCAACTGGCAAACCGTGGCAATCCCAACCGGCTTTACGAGTTACATACTTACCCTTCATTGTATGAAAACGAGGGAATACATCTTTAAATACGCGAGCCTCAATGTGGTGTGTACCTGGCATGCCATTGGCAGTTGGGGGACCTTCATAGAATGTCCAAGGAGTTCCTTGCGCACGAGATTCCGTGCTCTTCTCGAAGATTTTATTCTCTGACCAGAAACCAAGGATTGATCGCTCCATTGCTGGTAGATCAATCTGCGCGTTCAATGCGCGAAATGGTGATGACATAAAAAATCCCCCAAGAAGTAATGAACTCTTGGAGGGACGAACTCGATGTAAGTTCGCGGTACCACCCGCCTTATATCCACCACTGGCGCGGTCGATATCTC
>JACCDH011654336.1_pt1 | contig 23735 bp, 17 predicted proteins | sample 7442481 | NCBI WGS metagenome assembly JACCDH01 (sample SAMN15323433, study PRJNA562643) | freshwater metagenome | isolation source: river surface water | place: USA:Blue River Watershed | collected 2017-08-15
AATGTTGCGGCAGTGATATCAAACGAACTGACACGAAACCCCGCCTGTTGCAATGCTTCACGATAGCAGTGGTTAAGTCTCGGGTTACCGGCCAACAGAATATCGCAATCTAGACTGGCACAAGGCTCGGTCGCTTGCCACCCTTGCACATCGGCGCCGACCAGCATCCCCGACAAATACGCACTAGCTTGCTGTGGGGTCAGGCCAGCGAATAGTTGCTCGGTTCTCACGGTAAACAACTGATGTAACCAATGACTGCCTTTGCTGCCACTGATTTGCTGGCAGCCGCGAATAAAACTCTCCGTGCAAAATTCTTGCTCAGTATCTACCTGCTGTAGCAGCACACTCTGTTGGGTGAGTAACGCAAAAAGCTCCCCAGTCATGCTGGTGCGAAAATGACGTATTTCACCATCTTCTAACCAGACCCATTTGGTATGCGTACCCGGTAAACACACCAACTTACGCCCATGACGCAAATCCGGCGCCAGCTGCAACAACCCAAGCAACTGAACTTCCTCCCCGCGCATCACATCATAGCCGCCCTCAGGCAAGGCACAACGCAAGCCGGTAGATAACCACAAAACCATATCTGGACATGGCGCTTGCACCAACGCAGGCAACAAAGCATACGGCTGACACGGAGTATTGAGATAACGGGTCTGATACCAGCCTAATGACGAGGTAATATGACCTGCCATATAGACTGTTATTCCTGGATTTTGCTCTAGCCAGCGGCCGACTGCCTGCAATAACGTCTGGCGAAATTGGCCGCGTGCGCCAGCAACACCCGGACCAAAGGCCTGTGCAAACACGGTTGGCATAATGGGACTGGGGTGGCATAAAAACGCTTTGAGCTGGCTAGCGCCCCAGTCAATGGCAATGAAATTTGCTTCAATCACTGAGACTAATTCCACCGTCAATCTGGATAGCTTGGCCGGTAATCATCCGGCTTTGTTCAGAGGCGAGAAACAACGCCAAATTCGCCACATCTTCTGGTTGAATGAATCGTTTTAAAGCGCTCTCTTCAAGCCAGCGTTGTTGTTGTTCTGGGGTAAACCAACTGTTGAGTTGACGTTCAGTGCGAACCCAACCGGGCAACAAAGCATTGACCCGCACACCATGCACCCCCGCTTCTCGGGCAAGTGCTTTTGTCAGACCAACTAAACCCGCTTTTGCCGTCACATAACCAGCCATATCAATTTTGCCAGTCACAGCGACTACGGAGCTGAAATTAATCACTGAAGCGCAAGCTTGCTGCTGCAAGTGCGGAAGCGCAGCTTGCGCAGCAAAAAAAGCCGCATCTAAATTAACGGCTTGGCAGTGTCGCCAATTGGCGGGGGTGACTTCTGAGGTTTGTATCCGCTGATCATTGGCAACATTGTTGATTAACACATCAAGGCGTCCCCAGCGTGTCGCGGCAGTATTGATGGCATGCTGCAACGCAGCTATATCCGTCACATCCACTGCCTCAAACCATAGGATGTCATTGCCGAACTCGGCAACTAACGCCGAGCCAGCCTGAGCATTTAAATCAACAAAGGCCACCCGACAGCCTTGCTGCACAAAGGTGCTGACCATGGTTGCGCCAATACCGGTCGCGCCACCGGTAATGAACACCACTTTATCGCGTAAACAAGAGTACAGTGCTGTCATTCTTTTGTTTTCAATACAAATTAAGCTAAAAGAGAGATTACATTGCTCGGTGATGTGATACAAACATCACAGGCAACAACTAAGTAACCACAAAGACTGTAAAAAGTTATATCACAGTCTACTGTATTTTAATATGATATATCCCACATAGCCGGACGGACCATATCAATGAAGAACGAACCCATACAGAATTTGACCCATCAGCTAACGCATGATTTGGGTTTGGCCATCGTGCAAGGCGTCTACCCAGTAGGTAGCGGCATGCCGTCCGAAGCAGAGCTCTGTATCCGGCATAATGTGAGCCGCAGTGCCACCCGCGAAGCTGTCAAAATGCTTTCGGCAAAGGGCTTGCTCACCTCTCGGCCGAAACAAGGCATCCGCGTGCTGCCAGAAAGCAACTGGAACATGTTCGATACGGATGTCCTGCGTTGGATCTTAAGCAGCAAACCGTCCTTATCACTATTACTGGAATTCACCCAAGTTCGCGTGGTGTTAGAACCCCAAGCCGCAGCACTTGCCGCCACCTCTGCGACAGAAGAACAATTAAACGAGATTGAAAAAGCGCTCAAACGGATGTCAGATGCCGACGACGGCTTAGACGACCCACTTGATGCGGACATAGCCTTTCACAGCGCAGTCTTAGCAGCTAGCAATAACCGATTTTTGCAGCAACTCACCCAGTTTATCAGCACGGCTCTTCGCGTCAGTATTCGCTACACCAACCGTATCAAAGGGGTTCCCGGTGCCGATGTACAAAAACATGCAGAGATTTTGCATGCGATACAATCCCGCGATCCCAAACGAGCGCGACAAACCGTTGAAGTGCTGCTAGAAGAAGCCATTCAACTGATTGAATCGAAGTTGGAATAACAACTCAACGAAGCACACCGCCAAAGCAGTGGCTTAAGTTCGACGATAAAAACAGCCCGCATCTGCGGGCTGTTTTATTATTGCTGCTCTAAAATGAAAATTAGCGATGACTGCGGATGCAAAATCGGCAGTTGTAAACCAAATTGCATCAGGGCATCGCCACTGAATATTTCACCCGGCGCAACTTTCAGCACTGACGCAGAATATTCCTTAAGTTGTGAAGGCCACGCCAGCATCAAGCGATATTGCACTTTGGCATTAAGCCCTGCAAAGCGCAGCCTCGGTGGCATGGTGCGCCCTGTTTCCTTGACTGAATTGTAGGCAAACATCGCACGTTTTTGATCAGGTGCCACCAACCCGAAATTAATACTATCACCGTCTGAATCTAAGCGTTGCAATACAGCACTACGCATAAAACTGCGTTCAGTTTTGTAAAACGCAATCGCTTGTGACAAGGTCTTCGACTCGGCCTCGGTTAATTCGCGCGGGTCCATTTCAATCCCAAAATGACCAAACAACGCCACCGCACAGCGCATTTCCATACTGACACGACGGCCAGTAATGTGACAATCCCTTGGCCCAACATGCGCGCCCATGACATCTGCAGGTAAAAAGAACGAGCAACCGCGTTGAATATTCAAGCGGTCAAGGGCGTCATTGGAATCAGAGGTCCAAATCCGATCGGTGTGCGCCAGCACGCCATAATCAGCGCGTCCGCCACCAGAACAACAACTCTCAATCTCTAGCCCCGGATGCGCGGCTTTGAGCCTTGAAATAAGCTGATAAACCGCCAGCACTTGACGATGAACAGCCGGTTTGCCGTCAGCGCCACTCGGATGGTTTAAATCGCGATTCATATCCCATTTGATATAGCGAATTTGCGGATATTGATTCAGCAAGGCATGAATACAATCGTACAAATAAGCACTAACTTCAGGCCGGCTTAAATCTAACACCAACTGATTACGAAAACGCATCTGAGGATTATTTTCGCTGCCGAGCACCCACTCTGGGTGAGCACGGTATAACTCACTGTCTGGGTTCACCATTTCGGGTTCAAACCATAAACCAAATTCCATTCCGAGCGCATTTACATGACTGATTAATGGCGCCAATCCTTGCGGGTAAACTGCGGGATCAACTTGCCAATCGCCAAGGCCGGCAAAATCACCACGACGCCCTAAAAACCAGCCATCGTCCAACACAAACCGCTCAACCCCAAGTTGTGCAACGCGAGTGGCAAGTTGCATCAACGTCTCGGTATCATGGTTAAAATAGATACCTTCCCAGGTGTTGTAGTGCACCGGCCGAGCTTTTTGCTGCTGGGCAAGACTTAACAGCCGACTTCGAACAAAGTGGTGGAATTGCTGAGATAGTTGACTGAAGCCATGCGCTGCATAACTTAAATATAAGAGTGGGCTTTGATAGCTTTCCCCTGATGTAAGTGTGACTTCCCCTGGTAACAACAGCTCGCCAAACTGCACATAATGGCGACCTTCTGCTGTGAGCTCGGCTCGTAGACTATGATTCCCGCTCCAACCTAAATGAAAGCCATACACTTCCCCAGATTGTTCGGTCGTGGTGTGGCTGTGCACTAATAACGCAGGGTAAGTATCATGGGATGTTTTGCCTTTGCGGTTTTCGCGAACAAAACTGCCAAGCGTCAACGGTTGCCGACGCCGCTGAAATTCATTAGACCAGCGCCCTTCAAAACTAGTCAGCTCTTGCACGTGATCTGGCAACAAAATAGTGCCAGCGGCACACCAATGGACCGCCCTCGTCGCAGCGCCAAGATTTTTTAGACTCGTTTGTAAACTCACCACATGGCTAGCCAGATCTAGGGTTAAGACGTGCGTCAATTGCAGTTGTCGCAGTGCATCCGTACTCACAAACGTAACTTGTTGCTGTCCATCTGCGGTTTTACATTGGTCAATAGAATCAAGTTGTGGCCCAAAAGCCCACGCGTCAGTCGCATCCGATAATTCGATACCTGGCGCGCCAGTAAAACCTTCAGCAGATAGTGGTGTCAAACCAATGGCGGCTTCATGAACTACCGAGCATTTTGCTTCTTGACGCGTTCGCAAAAGACCAAGCATTTGTGGTGTTGTATTACTGCTCAACTGTCCGCCAAAATACAATATCGCTGGCGTACGGCCACGGCAGTCGAGCATCAAAGTCAGTAGCGAGCTGTCCAAACGGACAAATTCTGGTAAAGCCGACATATCATTTCCTTCAAGGCAAAAAGAAAGCAGGGATAGCTTACATTAAACTATAGAATCACCATCAAATACTATATATCATACAAAACAATTTTACCGCGCTGCTGCGTAGATCAGTCATGCTGTTGTTCTGACGTCTGCAGTTAACCTCTGGCAGGAGTATGTTATGTTAGGAATCTGTTATTACCCTGAGCACTGGCCTGAAACAATGTGGGCTCAGGACGCAGCTGAGATGTATAAACTGGGCATTCGCTACGTTCGTATTGCCGAATTTGCTTGGTCACGGATGGAGCCGAATCCCGGAGAATATCAGTTTGCATGGCTAGATCGGGCCATCAACACGCTGGCAGACGCAGGATTAAAAGTGGTGATGTGTACCCCCACAGCAACACCGCCTAAATGGTTAATCGACCTTTATCCAAGTATTTTGCCAGTGGATGTGAAGACTGGCCATAGCCGTGGTTTTGGTTCGCGCCGTCATTACGATTTCTCCAGCACAGATTATTTTCGCGAAGCGATGCGTATTTCAACCGTGTTGGTGGAACGTTATGGTCAACATCCAGCGATTGTTGGCTGGCAAACTGACAATGAAATCGCCTGCCATGACACCACACACAGTGGTTCGACAGCCGCACTGCAGGCGTTTAGAAAATGGTGCCAACAGCAATACCTCGATATTGAGGCACTAAACAGCGCATGGGGTAATGTCTTCTGGTCGATGGAATATCGTCATTTCGATGAAATCGAACTGCCAATTTTAGCGGTCACAGAAACCAATCCAGCGCATCAGTTAGCGTTCCGCCGGTTTAGCTCTGATCAGGTCGTTCGTTTTCATGATGAAATGGTCAAGATCTTGCGCTCGCACGCGCCAGGGCGTTTTGTCACCCATAACTTCATCCCAATGGTTGACACACAAGCTGACAACTATGCACTAGCAGAGCCGTTAGATTTCGCCAGTTTTGACAACTATCCACTGGGACGCTCAGATCTGTTTTTTGCCAAACGCGGCGCAGCAATATTTAAGCCTTATATGCGCACTGGCCATCCCGATGTTTCCAGTTATTATTTTGATCAAACGCGCGGCTTAACCGGTAAACATTTTTGGATCATGGAGCAACAGCCTGGGCCAGTAAACTGGGCTCGGCACAACCCGAGACCAGAAGTTGGTATGGTACGATTATGGTCTTGGGTGTCATTTGCGCATGGCGCAGATGTGGTTAGTTACTTCCGCTGGCGCCAAGCGCCATTTGCACAAGAACAAATGCATGCAGGGTTAAAACGGGTCGATAACTCAAAAGCTGCAGCTTGGCCAGAAATCGAGCAACTGGTGACGGAATTAGCGTTATGCCCAGATTTATTGCAACAGCAAGTCAAAGCCCAAGTGGCGATAGTTAGCACCACCGAAAACCAATGGGTCTGCGAAATCGAGCGCCAAGGCGAGAGCTTTAATCAGCAAGAAGTCGAATTCGCTTGGTATTCGGCATTGCGCCAGCTTGGCGTCGATGTCGATTTCGTTTCGCCTGAACACGATTTAACTGGCTATAAAATGGTGCTTGCACCTTGTATGCCTGTGGTACGGCCCGCGTTTGTCGAGCGCTGCCAAGCCAGTGGAGCCGTGCTGGTTTTTGGTCCGCGAACCGGCAGCAAAACCACTGAATTCCAGCTGGCTCCTAACTTGGCGCCTGGTCTGTTACAGTCGTTAATTCCAGTCAAAGTATTATCAGTTGAAACCATTCGACCTGATTGTGCCGAGCCGTTATTTATCGGCGACGCACAATTCCAAAGCCAATGTTGGCGCGAAGAGCTCGAGGTTACGTCCGACTGTACCATTTTGGCTAGATACCATGACGGCCTCCCAGCAGCTGCTCAGCACCAGCACAGTGTCTATATCGCCACTGTCAGTTGCGACGACTTCCTCAAAGTATTATTCACTGATTTGTTAAAACAAGCACACGTGAATACACTGCAGCTGCCAAAAGACGTGCGCTTAGCGCGGCGCGGCGCCCTGCATTTCTTGTTTAATTACAGTGCCGAACCGACTCAGGTTTCAGTGCATACGCCAGTGCAGTGGCTGCTCGGCTCGGCAACGCTGCAAGGGTATGGCGTGGCGATTTATCGACAATAACCTGCCGTAACCACAGGGCAAGAACACCAAAAAAACCGGCTTTATCGCCGGTTTTTTATGGTGTGTACGCCACACCTATCAAAAACATCAGAACCTGCACCTAGGCCACCAAGCGACAAAGTGAGGATGGTTCAGCAGAAATCATTGGCTTTAGTGGTGCGGTGATAGCTGTGGCTGACATTTGTCAGCTCATTCTCATGACAATAACCACTGCCGTTGCGAGGGACGCTAGTCAACAATCAGGCACTTGTTTAACTATCCAGAGGATGTATAACGATGAATCAATCATCCAATACGCCAAACGCCACAAAAATAAGCAAAATCAAAAAAATACTTGGATGGACTTTGATGCTCTTACTGCTTGCAAGCCAGCTACCAGTGCTCGTGACGACATTAGTGCCTCTTGCTAACCAAGGCAAAGTGCAAACTCAGCTGTATCTACCAATCACCGCAAGTGTCAACAAACCTGCGCAACTCTTGGTGTTTTTTGGGGGTTCTGAAGGCGGAATGGGAATGACCAGCGTAAGGCACGCGTCAACACGACAAGCTTATTTAGATGCAGGTTTTGCACTCTTAGTCGTGGGTTATTTTGGACTACCAGGCCTGCCATCTGGATTGGATCGGATTGAACTGAGTGGGGTATTGCAAGCTATCGACAACACTCGCTCACATCCAGCAATTGCTAAAGGAAAATTCGCTGTACTTGGTGTGTCCAAAGGCGCTGAATTGGCGCTATTGTTGGCTAGTCGTTCTGTGCAAATCGGCTCGGTGATTGCTGTTGTTGGTAGTGAAGTGGTGTTTGCAAGCCCAGAGTGGTGCAGCACAAGTTCTTCTTGGAGCTGGCAAGGACAACCAGTGCCCTTTGTACCCTTCAGTTTGCAAGCTGCAGTGCCAATGATGCAGGGCAAATATCGTCAAGGTCACGAAATCGCGCTGAACAATCTATCCGCTTACGAACGAGCGCTGATCCCCGTGCAACGCATGCAGGCAGATGTGCTTTTTATTTCCGGCACAGCTGACGAGCTGTGGCCGTCAAGTGAAATGTCCGACCGCATGATGTTGCGATTACAGCAACATAATTATCCGTATCGATATCAGCACTTAAAAATAGTGGGCGCTGGCCATGTCGGGCTGGCACAGCAATATCAAACGCAGATCATCGAGTTTCTATCAACCTCGCAAAGCAAGTAACACGCTAGCCAGAAATTGCGACAACAGTGCTGTTGTTGTAGGTCAGCATCGCTTTACAAATGCCGCCCATAAAAAAAGCCGGCCTAAGCCGGCATAAAAATCTATCTGCTTAAGAGGAAGCAGGTAGCTCCAGGGTTTTGCCTGCCCAACGATGCCGTTTGCCAAACACAAACCGGTTAGTCAACAAGGCCACGGCCACACAGCTAAACAAAGTTACGGCCATTAGATGGATGTAGTGTACGGTGGTATAGAATGGTGAGAATTCAAAGGTCAGACTGCCATAAAACAGCACCCCAAATATCACGGCAATAATGGCTGCGCGCGCGTCAACATCCTTAAACAATAAGCCCAAGATAAAAATCGATAAAATAGGCATACTCAGCAAGCCATTTAATTGCTGCAGCAAGTTTATAATGCTGTCGGCTTGTTGATACACAGGGACTAAAATTAAAGTCAGCGCACTTAACAGCAATGTCACCCACGCGCTCAGTTTCACGACATTAGGTTTGCCACTGACATACGCCTCATGAATATCACAGACGTACAGTGCTGTCGCCGAATTCAGCAGGCTGTTATAAGTCGACAGCACTGCCGCCGCCATTGCCGCCGCAAACAAACCAATCAGCACCGGTGGTAACAAATCGCCAACTAAGCGACCGTAGGCTGTGTCGCCAATATCGCCATACAGCTTGTAAGAAACAATCCCCGGCAACACTACAATCGCCGGCACAATCACCAAGCGGATCACGGCAGCGGCATAAATGCCTTTTTGCGCTTCTTCAACAGTAGGGGCAGCCATCGCGCGCTGCGTAATAGTTTGATTGGTTCCCCAATAGTACATTTGAATAAAAATCATGCCGGTCAGCAAGGTTGGCCAAGGTACTGGCGATTTTTCATCACCAATCAATGTCAAACGTTCGGCTGGAATACCACTAAAATCGAAATTGATGGCATAGAGAGCCAGCACCGTAATCAATAACGCCATGCCTAGCACCAACACTCCGTTATAGGTGTCTGAGACTGCAACCGCGCGTAGACCTCCAAAGAATGCATAAGCCGCCCCAACGAGCGCAAATACTGCTGCGATCTGAATTAACGGAATATCGACTTTAAACATGGTTTGCATCAGTAACGCGCCAGAATAAATCACCGCGGGCATGTAAATCAGCGCATTACCTAGGAAAAATAAGCCACCAATCACCGCTCGAATGTGCTTATTGTGATAACGCCGCTCCAATAATTCGGTGGTAGTCGTGCAACCATAGCGATAATAAACAGGGATAAAAACTTTCGCTAAAATAATTAAACCAATAATGGCGGCAAATTCCCAAACCGCCAGCAACGCCATTTGATTACCGTTCATGCCAACCAATTGGTCAGTACTTAAATTAGTCAACGTAATCGAGCCAGCAACAAAAACCCAGCTTAAACCGCCGCCAGCAAGAAAATACTCTTTATTTTGCGAACCGCTGCGATCTGACTTACCACGACACTTTAAATAGGTTAATAAACCAATTAAGGCAGAAACCAGCACAAAGACCGAAGTCTGCAACACACTATCCGACATAACATCTCTCCGAGAAAACAGGCAAAAAATACCAACACCAAGGTGCGGGTATTAAAGGAAACCACTATCGCGATCTATTTCAATTTTCAGTTTTTGGATCCGGTTAAAACTCAACGCACCACTGCCAGCATGCTGATTGTGCTTTTGAATCAATCGGTTCATTTGTAGTAAGGAGTTGAGCATGCATTGCGCCAGCTGTAAGCTCCCAGCTTGTTGAAGTGCCTTTAAAGTAGCGCCATCGAGGCTGTGCAACTTATCTTCGTCAATCGTCATCAAGCCACGAATACGCTGTAGCTCGCCCTGTTCTGGCTGCAGCTGTAACTCGATAGCACGTAACAAGTGATGTGCCTTTAGTTGTTGCAGGCACAGATAGGTTTGCCGCTCTTTATCATACAAATCTTGGGCATGTTGGGTTAATCGCTGGGCCTGTGATGACAAAACGCCACGGGCATCCGTCAAGGCATCGCCTGCAATAGCTAGTACCGAATCATCCATGGCAAAAATAAACTGCGGCCGTCCTGCCTCAACAATGCAATAACATGGATAGGCTTGCATAATGAGCGGCCGGTAAATCGCTTGCCAACCCTGACTATCGGCAAGCAAATTATGACCTGGCACAAAGCTAGTTAAAGCAGATAACATCAAACTGGCGTCATGACTATTTCGGCTTATCAATACTGGAAAGTCACACACCGCCTGCCCTACATCAGCAACAGTTAACGGTAATAAATGTGCTCGACGGGCATAAATCAAGCCTGCATCAGGCAGCAAACCAAGCTGCTGTTCGCACGCTTGGTCTAGGGTTAAAAATCCACTCATCAGCAACTCCCTTGGGCAAGCCAGCGCTGTAAATACTCTCGATTGCTGGGTAAAGTCTGCAGCAATTGCTGTGTTAACTGTTGATTGCGGCGCACAATCTGTTCGGCCTGAGCTTGCTGCCGATATAAATGGGCTTGCCTAGAAAAATCAGGCGCAAAACCCATCCCGTACATGACATATTGGTAACTTGCTGCCGGAAATAGCTCCAACGGCCCCTGAAAGTCACTGACCACGGGACCGCGGAAGCGCCATACCGCTAAATCTTCTTTAAGTGTTTCCGGCCAGGTGTCCGTATCCAGATGCGCCTGCCAATAACGCTCTGGTCGTTTTGTCAGCATGTAATGCAATTTTAGGAAATCAATGATCCGCTGCCAGCGATAGCGCATTTGCGTATTGAATCTTTTGGCAACGACCGGCATTAAGCTCGGATCCGCAGGTAAATTCTCAGCTACATAACGCGCCGACACTTCAACCAACATGATGGCTGTTGCCTCTAAAGGCTCAACAAAACCAGCGGAAAGACCAATAGCAACACAATTGCCTTGCCAGAAACGCTCCCGGAAGCCTGTTTGATATTTAATTAATCGTGGTTCTAAATTGGTCGCCACTGGTCCGAGATAACGCTGTAAATTGGCGGCAGCCTCGTCATCACTTAAAAACTTGCTGGCATAAACATGGCCTGTGCCGCGACGATGCTGCAAACCAATATCCCAGATCCAGCCAGCATTTTGTGCGGTGGCGATGGTGTGACTGGCCACAGCTGCGTCGGCGTGTTCATAAGGAACCTGCAAGGCCAAAGCTCTGTCATTAAATAGTTGATGCTCAACCGATAAGAACGGCACTTTAAGCGACTGCCCCAACAGCAAAGATGCCATGCCGGTACAATCGACATACAAATCTGCGGTGACAGGTAACTCAGCATCGGATAACTGCAATCCGGCAATTTGGCCGTCATCAGCCAATAGCACTTGAGTAACAGTAGCAATCCGATGCAAGACTCCTAGCTTAGTTTTGGCATGCTGCTTCAATACATCTGCAAAAGCTCCTGCATCCAAATGATAAGCATAATTTAGCGGCCCCTGATATTCACCTTCATGGAACGACCGAGGCGCTTTACCCGCCTCACACAACTCATGTTGCATATTGACTTGACGCGCGTAATCTCGAATATCACTTAAGTACGGCGCAACATCAATCCGACCATAACCCAACGGTACGGTAAACGGGTGATAATAAAAGTCACCATCACCGTGACACCAATTGACGAATTTACCACCTTGCTTAAATGCGGCATGGCAACTGCGGAAGAAATCACGCTCAGATAAGCCAATCTGCTGTAGGGTATTTTTCATCGTCGGCCATGTGCCTTCACCGACGCCAATGGTAGGAATATCGGCCGATTCAATTAACGTGATTGTTAATGCCGGTCCATCTGATTTTTGATGATAGGAAGCGATAAGTGCTGCAGCCAACCAACCTGCAGTACCCCCACCAACCACTACTATATTGCTGATAGCTTTAATCATACCTAACCCGATAAAAACGCAAGAACAACAGTATTGCGCGATCCTGACTGCAAGCCAACTGGTTAGTTACAGCGGACTTGCCATCAAAAAAAGCTGGGCATAAAGCCCAGCTAAGCACGGGACTTAGAATGCCCCTCGCACACCAACCGCATAGCGGGAGCCGTTGTCTTCAACAGAATAAATCTGGTTTTTAAACCGACCAGTCTGCACCAACTCTTCTTCAGTGATGTTAATCCCTTCGAAGAAGACCGTCAGATACTCGTTGACGTCATAACTTGCACTGATATCCCACTGACCAAACCGTTCAGTGTTGATTGGTTCACCATTGAAGCCATTATCCAATTGACGCAAGAAGCCTTCACGGTTGTTAAACGCCACACGAGCCTGCCAAGCATTTTGCTCATAAAACAGGATTAAGTTTTGTGAATCACCTAAGCCTTCTAACGCGAAACTTTGGGTGGTGTCAGCACCAACGCTCAAGCTGCTGTCAACCACTGTGGCGTTGACGGTAACGCCAAAACCATTGTCGAACATGTGGGTGACTGCCGCTTCATAGCCAGTGATCTTAGCGGACTCACCATTTTGCGGACGGCTCACCGTGTACACTTCACTAGCACCATTTAACTCTGCTGTATTAGGCACAACGCTGCCAGAACAGAGTGGCGAACTCACACAGTTGTATGATGGGCCAGTTCGGGCTGTCATGTTGTAAGTTTCTTGACCAGTGAGCGTAACAATGAAGTCTTGAACTTCTTTGCTGAATACCGTGAAGCTGAACATGTTGGTATCTTGATAATACCACTCATAGGCCAAATCCCAGTTTTCCGCTTGGAACGGCTTAAGTGCAGGATTCCCCCCAGTCGCAGTTAAGTTCTGCCGCCGCGGCTCATTAAACGTCGTGGAAGGCGACATCTGCCCCATGGTTGGCCGAGTCAGTGAGTCGTAAGACGCAAACCGAACGATCATATCATCTTGTACTTCCAACTTAATGTTTAAGCTTGGCAGTAAGTTGGCATATTTAGTGCCTTGATTAATATTCGTGGCGGGGCCTAAAACGTTTTGAAATAAGGTGGCATCGGCTGTTGGCACAATATCCACAACAAAACTTTGTACCGCAGCAACATCAACCGCTGTCTGCGCATAACGCGCACCTAAATTAACCGTCAGTGGCATATCACCTAAATCATGAGAAAACGTGAAATCCATGTAGAGACTAGAAACATCTTCATTGATGGTGTAACGGTTATTCTGCAATGATGTTTTGATTGGGTGGCCAGTGTCAGCCAAATATTTCACAACGGCATCACCGTCGTAGGTATAGAAAGTATTGATTAAACCTGGGAAAAAGTTTTTCGCAGTGAAAGGCCGGAACTTGATAGTATCTACCGGTGCTGGCTGAGAATAACCGCAGTAGAAACACTCGCCGCCATAAATTTGGAAGCTAGATTTTTCACGTTCTTGACGATAGGCACCGAAATTCGCTTTTTGGAACACACCTTTTTCTGCAACGTATTCAAAATCTGCTTTGATTTCAGATAACTTGTCTTCATCAGTGAACTGGTTACCTTTTTCGTTGTAGTGCATCCGCGCTAAACTGGTTGAGGGTAAGCTACTTCCACCAAAACCGTTATGGTTTACCGTTGGCAATGAACCTGTACCATCAAAAGCATAACTGTTAATCATACCGACTACGTTAAAACGATCGCGCCCAGCACGGTCATTTTCTGCATCAGATTTAGATGCATCAAAATTGGCAGTTAACTGGTCGTTGATTTTCCACTCGATATTCAAACCCAAAGCGTTGGTGCTAACATCACGAGAATTACGGGTGTGTGATACAAAGTCTGTCGCTGGATCACCACTGCCCTGATGCAAGCCGACAGCTTGGGAGAACGTTAACAAGGTGCCAGTGGCAGGATCTATAGTTGCACTGCCGACTCGATCTGGCTCGAACCAAGACGCCAAGTCAGTCACTTGTGAGTCAACTTCAAAACGAGACACTAAACCGTCCATAGTGACAGTCACATCTTCGGAAGGTGCGTATTGCAACACTAAGCTTGCGTTATCCCGAGTACGTTCTTGTTGATCAATAATTTGGTCCCAGTTTCTTGGGATGTAGGCATTGGTGAATAACACGCCATCGCGTTTGTTAGAAATTGTTTGACCTGAACGCCAACCTGCCGTTGCGATCTGGTTAATTTGCACATCACGTTTCTGATGACTGACCGCCAACAAAGCGCCGAATTTATCATCCCAGTTGCGCGTTAATAACACTGAAGCTGCAGGCGAGGTTTTTTCCGATAAACTCTCGTACATGCCTTTAATAGAACCCGCGACGCGGAAATCGTCATAGTCAAAAGGCCTTGCGGTTTTGACATTGATAGTGCCGCCGATACCGCCCTCTTGCAATCGAGCGCTGTTACTTTTAAAAACGTCTGCGCCAGTGATTTGATCTGCCGCCAAAATATCAAAGTTGAATTCTCGACCATTGGAATCTGTAGCAATTTGACGGTTATTCACCAACACAGTATTAAACTGTGGGCCAAAACCACGAATTGTGACCGCTTGCCCCTCACCGCCACTACGGTCAATTGACACACCAGTGATACGTTGTAGCGATTCCGCCACGTTTAAATCCGGAAATTTACCTAAGTCTTCCGCGGCAATGCCATCGGTAACCAAGCTAGATTCTTTTTTGTCTTGCATTGATGCCTTGAGACTACTGCGGATGCCACGCACTTCAATGACTTCAATATCAGCTTGTGGTGTTTTTGCAGCATCGGCACTGGTCGTCTGCGCAGCAACCGAATAGGTGCTGAGCACCCCAGCGACTGCAAGGCATACTGCCGAGTATTTAAACGCGAATGGATTCGCTCTGGTCATTTTCGAACTCCCCTGTCATTGTCGAGTGTTATGTTTTTAACGAAACATCTTATTAGAGTATTTATCATATAAATACTCTAAAGTTGCGTTGACTGCAACTTTTTTATATTACTTATCACATAAAGCGTCGGGCGAAACGCGGCTAAAACGATAGATAATTTGCTGTTGATAAATCTGATCTGCTGCAAGTTGTGTCGAAGGAAAAGCATGATGATTGGGCGCGTCAGGCCAAAATTGCGCTTCTAAACAAATACCCTGCCGAGGTTTAAAAGGGGCGCCAAGACCATCACCACTATAAATTTGTATCCCTGGTAAATCGCTCAGAACTGTGAGGCTGACCGTTCGATCATTCGAAGTTAATTGCGCCATTTCCCGCAATTCTTTTTGGTAATTTTGCACGACAAAACAATGATCAAGCGCGCCAAACTGCTCGAAAACTTCGGCTAAAACCTGGCCTTGTACGAGTTTTGGTAGTAGTTGGCATGTCGGTTGTAAATGTCCGGTGGGTATCCCGTCAGTATCCTTTGCTAAAAACTGGGTTAACCCTGTTTGCAGCGCATGAGCAGATATATCGGATGAGCTCAAATCTAGGTTGAAATAACAATGATTGGTCAGACTGACCACGGTCAATGCATCGGTGGTCGCTTCAAATTGCAGCTGCAATTCGGTCTGCTGCACAAAAAAATGGCAGACAAACTTACGATTGCCAGGAAAACCGCCATCTCCATTGGCCACCACGCAACTTAAGGTCAATCGGTCTGCTTGTTTCTGTTCAACTTGCCACACCACATGATTTAAACCCGCAAGCCCACCATGCAGACAATGATCACCATCATTGGCGGTTAATTGCACCTGCTGCTGAGCCAATTGAAACTGCGCATGGCGTATACGATTCGCATATGGGCCGACAGTGGCTCCAAGATAATATGGATCTTGAAGATAAACGGCCTCTTCCGGGTACGACAGCGTCAGTTCCTGACCATGCAAGCAAATAGAACAGACCGTTGCGCCAATCGGACTGACTTTTACCGATAAACCTTGTTGAGTGCAGATCTCAAACACACACCACTCCATTGCTGCTTATCTAACCATAATTATATAGTATTTATACTATAATTAGAGCAAAGACAAGAATTTTTGTATGACACCGCGCAATTCAGTGCGATATCGCAAATGCAATAGCGATTAGAAAGCAATCAGCATGCGCTGTGTAAAAAGGTACAAACCCCAGATAACTTGCAGAAAAACAATCGAGGCTTTACCTTAAGCAACCCTGCGTTTTGGAGTTGTAGTTGATGGATGCAATTTGGTCAGTTTTAGCTATATCGGCGGCCTTGGCGGTTGGCGCTGTGAGTCCCGGCCCTAGTTTTATTGTAGTGGCACGAAATGCTATGAGCTTATCTCGACAACATGGTTTAGCGACTGCTTGCGGCATGGGTCTTGGAGCCGGAACTTTTGCGCTGTTAGCCCTGCTCGGTTTACATGCGGTTTTTACCGCCTTTCCGATGGCGTTCTTGGTATTAAAGGTCGCAGGCGGTATGTACTTATTGTACATCGCCTCGTTAATTATTAGACATGCCACTGCCCCTTTGCAAATGCAGTCAGCCGCAGATGGAACTGGCTTGGCAGTTACTAAATTGCAGGCTTTTCGCCACGGCTTACTGACGCAACTCAGTAACCCCAAAACCGCGATTGTGTTTGCGAGTGTGTTTTCAGCATTGCTGCCTGCACAAATTCCGTTCTGGTTTTACTTTGTGTTACCGCTTGCCGCCATGCTGATTGATGGTGGCTGGTATATTTTGGTGGCCTATTTATTGTCTGCCGAAGCGCCGCGCCAAACCTATTTAAAGTTCAAGACTGCAATCGATAGAGCTGCTGGCACCGTTATGGCATTGCTTGGACTAAAACTGGTCTTTGCCGCTTTTATTTAAGCGGCTTTGCATCAGAGTAATTTTTGTTGGATTTGCTGACGTAACTGCTGCAACTCTTGGCGTAAATGCTGGATATCTGCCAAAGCAATACCGCACTGTATACCAATTTGTTGATTGATTTGCGCAGCCGCTGTTTTTAACTGCTGACCCTGTGCCGTAAGGCTAATTTCTAAAGACCGCTCGTTATGTGCCGGTCGCACTCGCGTTAATAACCCCATGACTTCCATGCGCTTGATTACCGGCGTTAATGCGCCTGAATCGATAAATAGCTGCTCGCTAATATCCTTTAAACCAATACCGTCTTGCTGCCACAAAATCAGCATGACTAAATATTGCGGATAGGTCAGGCCGATTTTATCGAGCAGCGGTTTATAGGCTTTGGTCATCATCAACGACGTTGAATACAAGGCAAAACAAAGCTGATTATCTAATCGTAACGCTTCTGGAGATGCGCAATTTGGTTGTTCTTGTTTCATCGGTTGTGTCCAAAATCCATGAGCAATGCTGTTGCAGGGTAATCAGCGAATGGCAGAAGATCAATTAAAAAACTCAGTTACTTGCCGGAGTTGTAGGCAAGCGAAAAAGTTGGGGTAAAAAAAAGCCAGTCGATAATGACTGGCTTTGCTCGGTCAAGGGTCGACCCCTTGCCAATTTCGCGTTTATTTAGTCGCTGGAGCTGCTAATTTCACAGTCGAAGTGATGACTAAACCATGATTATTCACATCAAAAACCGTGCTGTTTTTCATGTTCATACCCATCATACCGGCAACTTCTGGCGGTACAGGTTGACCAGAAGCTTCCATTGAGTTTTTCATCAATTCAAAGAAGCTCGCATAGTCCAGGCCCATCGCCATCAAGCCATTTTTCGCCAGTTTTTCACCAACAGTTGCAGTGGCTTGCGCTTTCGCTTGCTCGCCAACGTAAACAGCAATGTGTGAATCAGATGCGATCAGTTTTGGTTTTAAACCTGTCATTGCCATTTCTGGCACAGCAGTCGCTAAATCTAACTCAGCGCCATCGGCAGGCAACGTGATAGCCGCTAATGGTGGCGCCATCGCTTTGATGCCTTCGAAGAAGGTACGAGCGTTAGCAACGCTTAACACTAATGCCGCATCAGCTTCTGTTGGCATTTGAGTCGCAGCATCCATCTTCATGCTGTTCAGCGACATAGACACGCCTTGAACACCACCAGCCATACCAGCCATTGCCAACGCACCCATTGGGTTGCTGGCTTTTAACTCAGTTTGCATTTCAACCAACGCAGGACAGGTATAGGTTGTAGTTGTTGCAACTTCCCATAACTTGCCAACACCAACAGCCATCTGAGCGACATCTAAGCCCATGGCAAAATTCATCATTTGCTTGTCGCCAATTAATTTCAGCTGTTGTTGTGGGATGAAACCACGTAACAGATTTAAACCTTCAATGGTGACTTTGTTTTCAGTTGGAATTTGGATACGGCTTTGACCTTCCATACCACAAGCAGCGATGGTGAAACTGCTGTCAATAAACATACCAGGCCAGCTTGCCGCGATAGCATTGGTATCAGTTTGACAGGCCGGCTCACGCCAGCTTGCTAAAGCAACACCAGCTTCTGCGCCAAATAATGTTTCAACGTCTTTAGCTAATTGGTTGCCATCTTTGCTGTTCAGCGCTTTGACCAGCTCTTGCGAGCTGATATAACCGAAAGATTCGTTGCTTAACTGGTACTTAGTGCTCAGCTCTTTCAACTTGCCAGAACTAACAACGCTTTGCGCTGGTTTAGTTGCACCCAGCGCAATTGATAAATTCGCCGCATCAAGTTTGCTTGAAGTCAGGACAATAGTCGCCCAGCCGTTATTCACTGACACCACTAAATCCAATTCAGCTTCTGGCATGGTGAAAGTGTATTTACGGTAGTTGATAGCGCCAACGGTGCCGGTTTTATGTTGGTAACCAGAATCTTTTTCTGCTTTATCAAACATCGCCCACATTGCTGCTTCGTTAGCCACTTCAAGCTTAACGACTGGCGAAACACCAACCATATACATCAGTTGACGCATTGACAGTTTTAAACCAGTGATTTTTTCAAGTTCTTGTGGTTTTTCAAAAGCTTGCATATAGCTTAGCGCCAGTGACAGCATGAATTTCATGCCTGGCTCTGTGGTTGTAGCAATCAAATCTTGGATAGATTTTTGCGATTCCGCACCGTAGTACTGTGGGAATAAACCTAGGCTAGCCAAGTAATCAGCCATATTGATCGGCTTTAATTGCGCAGATAACAGTACCGTATCAGCTGGGACATATTCCAAAACAGCACTGTCTTGGCCGGCAGCGCCTGGACCAAACTTAAAATAGTAACCTGCGGCACCCGCTGCAATTACCGCAACGGCGATAAGGGTCTTCTTCATCACTTCACTCCTGTGGTCAGTTTCCTATGGTAATTCCGACATCAGAACAAACTGACCGGGACCATAATGTTGGTTTATTTTAATTCGTGTCCATCTTAAACAGGCTACGTAACGGACACAAGCCCATAGCCTTTTATTAACTCTGTTTCGCTAATATTGCCAAAGCCACAGCTTCTGCGACTTTGATGCCGTCGATACCAGCCGACAATATCCCGCCAGCGTAACCAGCGCCTTCACCCGCAGGGAATAATCCTAAAACGTTCATACTTTGATACTGTGCATTACGCTTAATACAAATTGGCGAAGATGTGCGAGTTTCAACACCGGTCAGCAAGCCTTCTGGACGAGCAAAACCTTTAATTTCTTTATCAAAGGCAGGTATCGCTTCGCGAATTGCTGCGATGGCGTAAGCCGGTAACACTTCTGATAAATCAGTCAGCTTCACACCCGGTGTATACGATGGTTGCACATCGCCAAACTCGCTTGATGGCTTGCCGGCTAAAAAGTCGCCAATCGTTTGTGCTGGCGCGTCGTAATTACTGCCGCCAAGCACAAATGCTTGAGCCTCTAATTTACGCTGCAACTCGATACCCGCTAACGGATGGCCTGGGTAATCGGTTTCCGGATCTATCCCCACCACAATTGCGCTATTGGCATTACGTTCATTGCGTGAATACTGGCTCATGCCATTGGTGACAACACGACCTTCTTCAGACGCAGCTGCGACCACAGTGCCACCAGGACACATACAGAAACTGTAAACGGTGCGGCCGCTTTCACAGTGGTGCACGAGTTTATAATCGGCAGCGCCCAAAATTGGATGGCCGGCGCTCGGACCGAACCGACACTCATCAATCATTGATTGGCGATGCTCGATGCGAAAGCCAACTGAAAATGGTTTTGCTTCGATATAAACACCGCGGCGATGAAGCATTTCGAAGGTATCACGAGCACTATGACCGACCGCCAGCACCACATGGCGGCTACGCAGTAACTCACCGTTCGACAGCATCAGACCTTGGATTTCGTCGTTTTCAATCAATACATCATCAACGCGGGAACTAAAACGAACCTCACCACCTAACTCAATGATTTTGGCCCGCATTTGCTCAACCATCGTCACCAATTTAAAAGTACCGATATGCGGTTTGCTGACATACATGATTTCATCTGGCGCGCCAGCAGCAACAAATTCGGTGAGTACTTTACGGCCGTAATGTTTCGGATCTTTGACTTGGCTGTAGAGTTTACCGTCAGAAAATGTACCAGCGCCGCCTTCACCAAATTGCACATTCGATTCGGTATTCAGCGGCTTTTTCCGCCAAAATCCGAAGGTGTCTTTGGTGCGTTCACGCACTTCTTTGCCGCGCTCAAGCACAATAGGTTTAAAGCCCATTTGCGCCAAGACTAAGGCGGCGAATAAACCACAAGGACCTAGGCCAATGACCACTGGGCGCTCGGTTAAATCAGCAGGGGCTTTACCAACAAATTTGTAGCTGGTATCAGGAGATGGCCGCACATGCTGATCTTTGGCAAATTTTTGCAATAATGCCGCTTCACCTTCGACTTCAATATCTAAAGTGTAAATTAACTGGATGTCGGATTTTTTCCGCGCATCATAACCACGCTTAAACAAATGCAGCTGTTTTAACTGCTCTGGTTTAATTTTTAATTTAGCAACAACAGCAGCGGCCAATGCCTCTTCTGTATGATTTAACGGTAATTTAATTTCGGTCAAACGTAGCATGCTGGTTAATTTCCATGTGGTGTCATCGCAACAGTCCTGCGGACCGCGCTCACAAACAAGTTATTTTCTGCCATTTTACGTGATCTACCTGAATAATTCCCGCGTTATTACCAAGTGGTACTAACTTGAATTTTCGCCGCTGATGCGTACAATTCGCGCCTTAGTGGCAACTCAATCAAGCAAGGGCTCCAGATGGCATTTATCGTCACTGACAACTGCATCAAATGTAAGTACACCGACTGTGTCTCCGTGTGCCCAGCTGACGCTTTTTATGAAGGCCCAAACTTCTTGGCAATCAGTCCAACTGACTGCATTGACTGCGGACTTTGTGAGCCTGAATGTCCTGCCAATGCCATTTTCCAAGAAGACGCTGTACCTGCATCGCAAATTGCGTTTGTCGAACTTAACGCCGAACTTGCTAAAGTCTGGCCAAATATCACTAGCGCCAAACCCGCACCAACGGATGCCGATCAATGGAACGGCATCCCCGACAAACTGCAATTTCTCGAAACCTAATTTTCAATTAGCCCGCTTAGCCGTTTGCCACGGCAAACAGCTGCTGCTCTAACGATTGTCCGCGTTGCAACGATTTATAGCGCCAGCCGTGACTGCGTAAAGCTTGTAGCACTGACAAATCAGTATCTGGCGCTAACTCCGCATCAAACCAAATGAGATATTCATTTTTTTGCTGACAATCGACTTTGTGCACACCACTGACCAAAGCCAATTCTTTAAGCACTTGCGCAGACTCGCCTTGCTCTAAAGTAAGGGTCAAAAAGCCCTGACTGACCTTGGTATTGATCGTGCGTTGCTGAACCAGTTTGCCGTGTTCAAGATACAAAATGGTCCCGCACAGCCTTTCCAGCTCGAACAAATTGTGCGAACTGATGACAAAGGTCGCTTGCTCTGACATCTTGGCGATGAGCTGGCGGATTTGCAGAGCATTCATCGGATCAAGGCCTGCAGTTGGCTCATCCAGCAATACCAATTCCGGCTCACCAAGCAGTGCCTGTGCAATCGACAACCTTTTTTTCATGCCATGACTGAGCGAGGTGGCTTTTTGCTTGGCGCAATCAGCTAAATCAACCAGCGTTAACACTCGCATCGCATCGGCATCAGCACGCGCTTTGTTCATGCCTTGTAACTGAGCATAGAAACTGAGCTGGTTTAACAAACTAAAATTTGGATCGAACAAAGCATCTTGTGGCAACGCGCCAACTCGGCCAAATAAAGCGCTGCTGCCCGGGGTATGCCCCAACAATTTGATATCGCCGGTGTCCGGTGTGAGATAACCGCACATGATGCTAAACAGGGTAGTTTTACCAGCGCCATTTGGGCCTATTAATGCGATAGGCTCACCAGCACTTAGTTCAAAATTGATATTGTCTAGCACCAGTTTACTGCCAAACGATTTACGAAGATTGGTCGCTTGAATGAATGCGCTCATAGTGATTTTCCTTGCATAATTTGGCGTCCGATCAACAAAAACACTGCGGTTTGTGCAAGCGGTAAACCGCTATACTGCAATGTCGACCAACCAGCTTGTGACAATACCTGTGGAATTTGCGCACCTGGCACATAAGCCATTAACTCACGCAACGCCGGCAGATACCAAGCCGCCCAACCAACTAACCCGAGCACAACGCCACTGCCAACGACCGCTAGGCTGATCGCCATACGACTCGATTTCACCAAGGCTGAACACATCGCCATTAATGCAGTGTAGGGCGCGATAATAATCATCAGGTTAATCACCATGATCAGTGCAGCTTCGATAGCGCCTGCTGACAAAGTCCCCAACCGCCACCATGCCATGGCGAGTGTCGCCAAAATCGACAAGCTCATTAAGATGGTTTGGATCAGCATCTGCCCAAGAAAACGACCAAAGAATAGGCTATCTCGGCTAGTTCTCAGCATCAGAAAACGCAATGTGCCACGCGAGCGGTCTGAACTTGTTTGATCCGCGGCAAAAAATAAGGTGCAGATTGGCAGTAACACCACGCACATGACCCAATACGCCGTGAGTTCTGGCAGCGGCCAATTCAGAATGTTGTACATCCCAGCCATACCAAACATGCCACCCAAAATTCGCTGTACTTCGGGATCTTGAATTTGCGCACTGGCTGCAAAAATTGGATAACGTAACAGACAGTACCAAATGATGACAAAAGCGCTGAGGGCAAACCAACCACGTGGGCTGGCAAATAAACGATTTAGTTCGAAACGGCTAATAAGCCAAAGATTCCTTACTTGGCCCAAGCCTGGTGCTATTGCTGCCATGTGCATTCTCCTGATTTCAACGTTAACAGGATCTTGGCAATTTGAATGCCAATTAAAAATCCCTTTTAATTTAACAGCTTACCATTCTTTTGATTTTACCGTTCTAAGCAATCTCGCCAATAACTGGTTGCTTTGCTTAGCAATTGGTTAATTTCGCCACCGCCAAATGTTGCCTTCCCAATGGTTACCACCATTGGTCTTTCCATTTTCCATAGTGGAAATAACCCCACTGACCGACACGACGCAGTGGCGCAAACGGAAATTTCGGCAAAGGTCGATTAAACATTGGTAAATCAGGCTGAGCCAAGCCCATTACCTTTTCAGCTAAGCGTTTGCCTGCTTGCACGGAGAACGCCAAACCACTGCCGCAATACCCCATGCTGTAAACCACATCACCAAAAGGATCGGCTTGATGAATATGCGGAATATCATCCAAGGACATACAGATCCAGCCAGACCATTGATAGCCGTAGCGCAACGTTTGCAGTGCAGGAAAACTCAATTTCAGCACTTGTAATAACCGATCAGCATAAT
>JACCDH011019567.1_pt1 | contig 23726 bp, 22 predicted proteins | sample 7442481 | NCBI WGS metagenome assembly JACCDH01 (sample SAMN15323433, study PRJNA562643) | freshwater metagenome | isolation source: river surface water | place: USA:Blue River Watershed | collected 2017-08-15
GTTCTCTTTCTCTCTGTTCTCTTTCTCTCTGTTCTCTTTCTCTCTGTTCTCTTTCTCTTTCTATTTGTTTGTTTTCTCTCTGTTCTCTTTCTCTCTGTTCTCTTTCTCTTTCTATTTGTTTGTTTTCTCTCTGTTCTCTTTCTCTATGTTCACTTTCTCTATTTTTCCTTTCTATTTGTTTGTTTTCTCTCTGTTCTCTTTCTTTATTTTTCCTTTCTATTTTTTTGTTTTCTCTCTCTTCTCTTAAATTAGACATCATATTAAAAATGTTATAATATAATATAATATAATATAATATTGTAAAAACATATTTTGTTTTTAAAATACTTATTCAACAAAAGTTATAAAACATATTATATTGCTTTTCTTTTCTATTGAATATAGATTCTGTGTATTAGTCTCAGCTATTCCCTGATTATAAAAATAGTATGGTTGGAACCTCTGTATATATAATTGATTTATTTTGATTTCCAGCTCTTTTTTCCCCAAATTTATTGTTAGTCTATCCTTATCGAGGAGAGAAAAAGTAAATGAAATATCTACATACATTATTATATTATTGTTTTCATCTATCTCCACATTTGTAGGTAACTGTGGAATGCATTTAACAATAATTTCTGAATTATCATCTTTTTTATCAAAATAAACTTCATCCATCCATAATGGAACAAAATATTTCTCTCCACAAATCTCTAATTTATATAGATTATTATCCAATAAATCATCTATACTAGGATTCAAAATATATATTTGGTCATTCTTATATTTTTCCATAATTATTTCTTTAATCTCATCAATCAAATCCTGATTTAAATGTAATATTGATTTATATTTGGAGAGAAAATCATAAATATTTAATGCTGTTTCTTTATCAATATGTTCAAATAACTTGAGAGAAACTTTTTTACAACCACCTACAATATCAGAAATAAGTTTTTGTATAATTTCCTTATATTCACTACTAGATATATTTGTGTTATTAGATGCGAATTTAAATGTTTCTTGAATAATATTATTAACAAACATCTTTAAAAATCCTGTATATGTATTTTCTTCATGAGAAAAATCAAAGTCAAAATCATTATTATAATCAAAATCAGTGTTTATATTTATTTTTGAAATACTAATTTCTCTCTTCAAGTAATTGAATGCCTCATTTATTTGTTTAAATTTTTCATTGGATTCTAATGTATTTCCATTTTTATCTGGGTGATATAATAAAGCCATTTTATGATATTGTTTTTTTAAGTATTTTAATTCTAATTCAGACCCTTTATTCATTTTTATTTCTAATATTTCTAATGCCTCTTTTAAGTTCATAATAATATTTTATAATACTAATAATATTATGTTTAAGTTTTAAATTATGATAATTAAATAATATTTCTATATTTTTGATTGACCTGTTCTGTTTCTTGAATAATTAAAAGCATTTGATAAAGTATTTTTACTGAATATTTCATATTTTTTTGTTAACAAACTGAAAATAGCTTGGTCGTGTCTGTGTTCAAAAAATTTTTCACAATTTTGTAAAACAGATGGTGAATCATCTAATAAATGATAATTACATGCGATTTCATACCACTCATTAACTAATTTACGGGTTTTATCATTAACTAATAACATGATTTGTCCTGCTTCATGTTGTAAAGAATTTAAATATTTTTCATTATTCATATTTAAATAATGTATTAAATCCATTTTATTTAAATGTTTTTCTATTCCATTATAATTACCTATAATATAATCATTTTTAACAATATTTATACAGTTAATCATACTATCTCTTTTTTTATGATCAATTTCACACCCACAATCTAAATATAATAGTATTTCATCATTTTTCATATTAGAAATTGTTTTTTTTATTAAATAAGATTTCCATAACCAATAACCAAACCCTCTTTTATTATTCATTACAAAATCACCATTTTTTTCCCAATATTCCTTGTCTTCAAATAAATATTTGTCTGTGTAAAATATTATTTTATTAAATAAGTTTACCGATTCTGCTTGTTGAATTAATCTCTTTCCAGCATCAATATAGTTTTGACTTCCACCACCAAATGTTATGAAAACAATATTTTTATCTAAATTATTCATTTTTTTTTCTACAATTTTATAATCTTCTTTGAAACTATATTGTTCACACATTTTTATTTTTTCTATTTTGTTCTTATCTTCTTTGATTTTATTTTCCTGTTTTATAGTTTTTTCTATTTTATTTTCATTTTCTTCTTTCATAGTTATTTTTTCTATTTTATTTTCAGTTTTTTCCATCAATATTTTTTCCGTTTTATTTTCATTCATTCTGCTTCTTTTTTTTTCATTGTTAATACGAAATTGAGATGTAGTTGTTTTTGATATATATTGATTATTATTAATATTAATCATATCTTATATTATATATATAATTTTTATATATTAAATCAACACATTATAATCATGTATAATACATGCTAAATATAATAAGTAATTTTCTAAATGATATATAGGTCTATAATTATTATTATAATATTGAAAAAAATTATATGTTTTTATTAAAATATCTGGTAATTTTTCTTTTTTTATTTTATTTTGATTCATTAAATTTGATAATATATACCAAACACAATCATTTATATTTAAATTACATATCAATATATCATAAATACTATCCCTAAATTTTAAAAACTTTAAATCTTCAATATTAATCAAAGTATTCACAATTTTTGTACAAATTATCTTATAATTAGTCATTAGACCAACGGATTTATTACTTACTGTATTAGATTTATATGTTTTAATATTTGTTATATCATCAATATTCATTTTAGTGTCTAATTTATTTTTTACTATTTTATTATAACTATTTTTAGTAGGTCTTGGTATATTAATAACTTGACTACAATTTAATATATTATCTGGAATAAAACTTAACTGTTCTGTTATTATAAAATACTTTAAATCAATATTATTAAAACTATTTTTTTGCATGTAACTATAAAAATTATCTAATAATTCACTATGAATCTCATGAAAATATTTGCATAATATTATACCGGATTTATCTTGTTTCGCTGATATACTGTCTATAATTTGTTGAAAAATATCGTGCCACAATAACTTTGAATTACAACCCAACATAGACATATCAATTTCATAATGTATATCACTTATTTTAAAAAAATATTGCTTCTTATTAAATGTAATAATAATTTTTTTTTCATATTTTAATTCACTTTGACTATATTTTTTTATAACTTTTAATGCTTGTGTGTATTTCCCTGTTCCAGATGGTCCATAAAATATTAAATTTTTCATTTTATTCAAATCTTTTGGAAATTTATTGTATAATTTATCTAATTTCGGATGTAGTTCACATTTATTATTTGTTTGAATATATTCTTCAAAATGAGTTTCATGATATTTCATTATTTATAGAATATAAAATGTATATGTATACTATAATTAATAATAGTATCTTTATTTATATTATTTAACTAATTATATTATTACGTTTAAAATATATAAATATAATTATTTATTAATAATAAGTAACTGTATATAAATTATTAATCATATATAAAATATTATGAATATAGCAAAACAATTAGACCAATATAATGAAAACTATATATATTTTTGTGAACCAATTAAAAATAATATTATGAATGAAGGAACATTTATTAGAATATTATATTCATCGCCTTTATTAGTATTAAATGGTATTTATTTATTATTTAATTTAAATGATGTTATTATCGAAAAATATTATAACAAATATAAATGTGTATTTAATATTAATAATCATAAAGATATTATTGAAAATATTAGAGTTATTGAAGATAGTATTTTAAAAAAATCTAATATTAAAAATAAAATTATCCAACATAAAATATTTGAACAATTAATAAATGGTAATATAAAAATCTTCACTGATTTAAAAAATACTAATAATTCTATAAATCCAACAAATATAAATGCTACTAATAGTTGCATTCAAAATTTATCTCCAGGTAATAACCAATTCTTATTAAAAATATCTGGTATATGGGAAACTGAAATGAATTTTGGTGTTACTTATAAGTTTATTAAAATTAACCATCAGTAACAAAATATTTTAATATTGTTCCTAGTGTTAAAGACATTATTACATTTATAACACCTATTAAATATATAAAATTACTAGTCATCAATGGTAATGTACCAGATTCTTTAAATTGTTGTTTACTCATAGCATTTAAGGCTAAAGACATTTGAATAGCTATTAAAATTACTGAAAATATACTAAATAAATAATAACTGTTTGATACTTTTTCATCAGCTATTCTCTCTCTATGAACAATATTTACAATCAATAGATAAACAATTGTTATAGCCATTAATAAAAATGGTCCAATATTTAGTTGTATTACTTGAAGTAAATCTGTTGCTGTTTTTACTTTACCACTTAAACTGCTAAATAATAACCCTAAAACTAGAAGTAAACCCGCAGCCATACAAGAATAAGCTGTTATTGTTACAATTGAACCGGAATTTCCTCTTATAAACATGGAAACTATTGCTAGAATTGTTCCTACAAAAATAAATGAATTATATAATACTGAATATATATTCAATGAACTTGTTAAGTTAGTAGTAATCGCCATTTTATTATTCTATTTATCTTATATTAATAATCTATAATTTTTTATTTATTATTATAGATTATTGGATTTTTAACATATTTTAATTATTCGCTATTTTTAATTGAGTCTTTAATTCTTTAATCTCATTATCCATCATTTGTATTTTTTTTACTAATAATGGTATTAGTTCTAAATAATTTACACCTTTGTAAAATTCTATATCTACATTATTTTTATCTATATTTATTTGACTTTCAGTCTCATTAACAAGAGTCGGATAAAATTTTTCTACTTCTTGTGCTATCAATCCATAATGTTTTTTCTTATTATCACTATTCTTTAAAAAATAATGAACCGGTTCTAATAACAATAAATTATTTACATCTTCTTCTTTTATATTTTCTATGTTTTCTTTTAGTCTTCTATCAGATGGATTAATAATATTTCCATTTACTGTAAGGTCACCTTTTATTAATACATTCACATCTTTATTTAAATTAGATGATGTGTTTAAAGGAAAAATTGTATTACTTGTAGATAAAGAATTTGTTACAAAAGCCCAATAAGCAGTATCTTTATTAAGATTATATGAGAATTGTTTAACATATCCAGATTGATTACCTTGTTTACCACCAAAACCATTTATACCTCCACCATATACACTACTCATTTATACTTAATATATGTTATTATATTATTAGTTTTATATTTTTATTAAATTTTATTTAATTATTTATTTATTTAATTATTATATGATTTTTTTATTTAAATATATAAATAAAATACTTATTAATATTATACTATGAGTAGATTTAATGTTTCACAAAATCATCCTTTAATAACTAATTCACAAGAATATCTTGATTATAGAAAATATGTTTCTATACATTCTGAAGATCGTGATATTACTAAGTATCCTAATTCTAATGAATTTGAGATTGAACTACCACAAGATTATTTAAATGTATCTAGTGTTAGATTGAGCACATGGTCTTTCCCATCAAATTATAACACATTTTCTTTTTCAAATGGTAATACTACATTAACATTTAAATTCAATAATTTATATAATCCTGGTGAACATGGCTTAGCAAATCCATTACAAGATGAAATTTTTAGTGCTTTATATAACTATAAAAATCCTGTTTTAGGAACCAATGAATTTCTCGTTATTATTCAAGACGGATTTTATAATCCTACACAACTATCAACCGAATTAACAAATCGTATGAATTATATTGTTACACAATATTTAAAAAGTTCTATTGACCCTGCATATTTAACTGAATTTATATCGCAAGGCGGTTATACTGATTTTGTAGTAGCATATAATGAAGTTGGTCAAACAATGTGGTTTGGTAACAGAAGTTCTAGTTTTACATTAACTAATCAAACTCAACTAAATAATAAACAAATAACTAATTCTTTATGTATATATAAAAGTACATTACCTGATTTTTCTGATTATGGATTAGCATCTAATTTAGGTTTTAATCCTTGTAATGTTTCTTCTATAACAACAAGTGATATTGATTCTGTTAGATTTTATTATGGTTCAGTTAACGCAGGTGATAATGGTTATTGGCTAACACCTAATCCTGATTTACCTGGGTCTCAAATTAGTTTCATCAAACCACTTTATAAACTTAATATAATGGGTCCGGCATATTTCTATATGGAAATATCTAGTCTAAATAATATTGATGAAACTAGTCCATTCGCATTAAATGAATTCACAAAACATACTAATGAAACAAATGGTATTGTTAACGCAGCATTTGCTAAAATTCCTATAACAACAACACCTTTAGCACAATGGTTTGATGTAGAAATGGTTCCATATAAACAATTTGTTCCTCCGGCAGAAAGAATGAGAAAATTGAAAATAAAATTGAGATATCACAATGGAGCACCTGTTGATTTTGGTAAATTCAATTACTCATTTACATTGGAATTTAAATTATTGAATAATCAAATTAAAAGAGATTACAATGTTTTTGATAGATAAATCTCTAAACTACATTATATTTTTCTTTAATCCATGTTTTTAAAACCTTTTTATCACAGGTTTTATAATCATCCTTAAACTCATTTAATTTTAAAAATTCTGGTTTAGTCATTTCCTTTGTTTTATAAAATATATAATCATTTGTCTTACCTTTTCTAATACTTATATTTGTTGATATCTCTCGAACTATATTTGGATTAACATATTTTTTTGAATTAGTCTTTCCTTTATTACTTCCATCCGAATCACTAGAGCATTCTTCTTTATATTTTTTTACATTCTCCAAATGTTTCAAGACATCAATATATTCTATATTTTCAATTGGTCTATTACCAAACACCTTTAATGATGCTGTATTTACTCCCCATACTACATATAAACCATATTTCCCCTTTTTTATATATAAATCCTTTCCTTCATATTTTCCGATTGATTGTTCATCCTTTTTTTCTTCTTCCAAAATTTGGTCAAGAGTATATTCACCTCTTTTTAATTTATTAACATCTATATCCTTTTTTACACTTTTAAATGTTACTTTTTCTTTTTTATTATTTTCATCTTCAGAATTCTCTTCAACACATTTTATTATTGGACCATGTTTTCCTATTATATAAGAATGTTTATCATCTATTTTAATCTCCATTTTATTTAATTCACCCATTTTATTTACTGATTCATTTATCTCATTTAAACATTCATTACATAATTCGTACCACACTTTTTTATTTTCTGCTATTTTATCCAACTCGTTTTCCATATTTTTTGTATAATCATAATTAAATAAAGAATCAAAATTCTTATTCAAAAAATCAATTACTAATACACCTAAATTTTGTATTATTAATTTATTTTTCTCATTCCCAAATTCTCTCTTTGTTTCCATTTCAAATATATCTTTTCCTTCAAGTTCATAATCTTTACACATTATTTCTTTTCCTTTTATATTATCCTTTTTAACATATCCTCTTTCTTGAATCTTATCAACGAGAGAAGAAAATGTTGATGGTCTACCAATTCCCTTTTCTTCAAGTAATTGAACTAATCTTGCTTCAGTATAATGTGATTTCAAACTTTTTAAATTCATCTTGGAAACCATTTTTTTATACGGAATAACTGTATCATTTTTGATTGTCTGTAAATATATAAAATACTTATCATTTTCCTTTTCTAAATCTGCTGAACATTCAATTATCTTCCATCCTGGAAAGTCCATTTTTTCACTTGTATATTTAAATTCTGATTGTTCAGCAGACTTTATAGAAGCCGTTATAGAGAGAAAAATTGAATCAGACATACAACTCTCAATAGAAGTTTCCCAAATTAATTTATATAATCTTCTCTCCTTACTATCACAATCTTCAGGCAATTCTTTTAAAATAATTTTTGTTGGTCTAATTGCCTCATGAGCATTTTGAACTAGTAATGATTCGTCGTGATCCTTTTTATTCTTTTTCTCTTTTGTTTCCTTCTTCTTCTTAACTGTTTTTTTTATTGTTTTATCTATATTATCTATATTATCTATATTTATATCTATTTTCTCTTCTAGGGATTCTGATGTAGAGACATTTTCCTTAATAATTAAATCATCTATACTAGAACTTATGTAGGTAGAACCATACCCGCGTTCAATATAAGCCTTTATATCTTCTATAAATTCTTTACTATATTTCTTTGAATCTGTTCTCATATATGTAATATAACCTGCCTCATATAATTTTTGTGCTATTTTCATTGTATCCTTGGGTGAATAATGTAATTCGTTACTTGCTAATTGTTGAAGTCTTGATGTACTTAAAGGCTCTGGGGCTTTCTTGATTGATTTCCTTTGTTCAGAACAATGATATAAATGTTTAAAATTTATTGACTCATTTAAAAAATCTGTTACAGTATCTTCACATAGATGTTCTTTATCAAGTTGGAATGGAATTGTCTTATTTGTGAAATATCCAGTTGTATTATATACTTTTTTCCCCGGATTTTCATCAATATCTTTCTGATTTTCATAAACTATATTTAATGCTGGAGTCTGACACCTACCAGCACTTAAACTATTTTCTGAATTTTTTGAAATACATTTCCACAATACTGGACTCACCTTAAAACCAACTAAAATATCAAGAATTTGTCTTGCTTGTTGTGCTCTTACCATATTCATATCTATTTTTGTAGGATTATTTACGGCCTTTCTTAATGCTGATTCAGTAATCTCATTAAAGATTATTCGTTTTGCTTTTTCTGGATTTAAACCAAATAAATCACAAACGTGCCACGCAATAGCTTCACCTTCACGGTCATTATCAGAAGCTAATAAAATATCATCTGCCTTTTTAATTTCAGACCTTAATAATTCAATTTGTTTCTTTTTTAACGCATTATCTATAATTTGAAAACTAGGTTTAAAATTATTATTAAAATCAATATGTTCAAGTGATTTTAATTCACGTAAATGTCCAAATGTAGCCAGACATTTATAACCAGGTCCAAGATATTCTTCTATTTTTTTACATTTCGCAGGAGATTCAACAATAATTAATGTAGTAGTGGTTTGATATTTTTTAGCCATTTGTTTATTTATACAATATATCAACTTGTATTTAAATAATTATAAAAAATATTGATTTAAAATATTATTTATAATTTATATACAGAGAGAAATGAAACAAAATAAAATTAATAAAATTTTTGCAAATGCTCAACGTGTTGTTAAAAATGATGCTATTAATAGTAATGAAACTATTAATGATGTAGAACAAAAAATTATAGAGACACAATACACTTTATACTTTGATGGATGTAGTAAAGGAAATCCAGGTGAAGCAGGTGCCGGCGCGGTTATTTACAAAGATGGTGAAGAAATCTGGTCTTGTGCTGTATTTGTTGGAGAGAAAGAAACTAATAATGTTGCTGAATATAGTGGATTAGTTATTGGATTGAATAAAGCTGTTGAACTCGGTATTAAAAATTTATTTGTAAAAGGAGATAGTCAACTTGTTATTAAACAAATGAATAAAGAATATCGTGTTTCATCTGATTCAATCAAAGAGTTAAATAAATTAGCAAAAAATTTGGTTAAAAGATTTGATAATATATCATTCGCACACGTTTATAGAGAATTTAATAAAAGAGCTGATGAATTGTCTAATTTGGGTTTGTTGAAAAACCCTAGATATGTTGTTTATTAGGTATTTTTATATATTTAATATTTATTTCTTAAGATGTTTAAATTGTTTCCATGAAATTTGTGTAGATGGACCTCTATATTCTTCCTTTGGTTCATTCTTTTGATGCTCTTTTTCTAATTTATCTGCTTTTTTTAATGCACTATCTACATACATTTCTTTTAAAAGTGTTCCAATCACAAATGAACCTTCGTGTTGGTCTAATTCACCATCTTCTATTTTTTTTAAAACATCTAAAAATTTAAATAAGATTGCTAAACTAATCTCGTCTTTTCTTACTTTATTATAAATATCTGTATAGTAAGTAAATAAAAAATTACATTCATTCATAGCTATAACATTTAAATCATCTGTGTTGTTATTATATTTCTTTTTTAATTCTAATAAGGTGTTAATATCCTTTTTAAGAACTTCACTGTGTTTCAATTGACGAATTAAATCTGTCTGATCTTCAACATTATTCGCTTTAATCATCTTTTGTAATTGTAATCTTTGGCTATCATCCATAACATCCATTTTAGTATTTATTATATTATAAGTATTTTAGAAATTTTATTTTTAAACTTATATTTTGTAAAATACTATTAATAATTATTTTATATCAACTAAATATATAAATAAAATGTCTACAACTACAAATACTAGTAATGGAGCTGCTTATACTTTACCAGTAGCTCAAGTAAAATCATTGCCACCAGGTGCTAATAGTCCTGCTCAAGCCGCTTTAATTAATCAACAAAATGATGCTGCTTATCAATCACGTGTTGCTAAATTAGGCGGACGTCATAAAACAAGAGGAAGACGCTACAGAAAAGGTGGAACAGGTGAGGTTGCTATTTATTCACCAACTGTTCCTTATAAGGAGACTGGAACTGGCGATCAATCAATCACAAATATGAATAAAAGTGTAACTAGTACTCTTGTTCAAAATCAAGCTAATAGTGTTTATGATAGTAAAGCAAATGTAAAGGGTGGTTCAAGAAGAAGACATAGAAGAACAAGAACTAGAAGAGGTAAAAGCCGTGTTAGAAGAGTTAGAGGAAGAAGTCATAGAAGAAGTAGAAGACATTAAATAATTTAGTGTTTTTTTGTTACTTATTGAATTGAAAATTTTCATGTTATAATTTATATAATAATTATATAATTATAATATAAGGTAAAATGCCCACTGGAAAAAATTGGTTAAACTTCACATATGTTAATTTAGGTTTCGTATTTGGTATATTAGCGATGTATTATTTCACTTCATTAGATGAAATTAGAGAGAACTGGCCTGAATATAGATGTAATCCTATGTATATGCCTTTATCTGAAAATATTAGCGAAGATTTTACTTATTGTGTGCAAAATATGCAGTCTAATATGATGGGTAGTATGTTGGAACCAATCACATATGTTATTTCTAATATTACTAAAATGAGTGGAGAATTCTCTCAATCTTTAAATGATGTTAGAGCTATGTTTGATAAAATAAGAAGCTTTGCTACTAATATTATTCAAACTATCTTTGGTGTATTTTTAAATATTATTATTGAATTTCAAAAAATAACTATTGGTATTAAAGATTTAATTGGTAAAATTATTGGTGTATTAGTTGTTTTATTATATTTAATGGATGGTACTATGAAAACTATGCAAAGTGCTTGGAATGGTCCACCAGGTCAAATGACTAGAGCATTAGGTAAATGTTTTCACCCAGACACTCGTATCCGTTTAAAAACTGGTGAAATCGTTAAAATACAAGATTTGAAATTAGGTTCTGTTATGGATAGTGGTAATGTTGTAATTGCTGTTATGAAAATTGATAATTCTTGTAAAGAAACATATGAATCATTGTATAAATTTGCTGGTCGTGGTGTTGAAGGCGATGATATTTATGTTACTGGTTCACATTTGATTGTTGATAAGAGAACTGGACGCAGTATGAAAGTAAGAGACCATCCTGGAGCTATTCAACAAAGAGAGGTAACAACTGATTGGTTTACTTGTTTAGTTACTAGTGATAATAGAATACAAATAGGTAAAGAAACTTTCTGGGATTGGGAAGATCATATCGAAAAAATAAAAATGAATATGGCTTTCTTTAATAATTAATAAAAACGTTATATTTTAGAATTATTTTTTATTAATATTATCCTTTTACTATATATGGATAATACTAATATTAACATTAATATAAATGATAAAAATAATATATTCAATGAAAGCACTAAAAAAATAAAAAGTATGTATGATAATCTATCTTATTTTGACCAATATGGTAATTCTATTATTGGTTTTTTTATATTAAGTATTGTTGTATTTGTTATTTTTTCATATTTTACTGTTATGGCTGATGTACAACCTATTAAAGATGATTGGGTTAATCAACGTTGTAATCCAAGAGTTATTCCATTTGCAGGCTTAATTAATAAACCTGATGATAAAACCGCATCTGAATATACACGCGAAAATTTTAATTATTGTGTTGAAGGAATATTGAAAACCGTTACTGGAGTTGCTTTAGCACCTATTAATTTTGTAACTTCTAGTCTTGAAAAAACATTTCAAGGTTTAAATGGTGATATGAACGGTGTACGTGGTATGGTTAATAATGTTAGAAATAGTTTGAAAAGTGTTACACAAGAAATTATGGGTAAATTGTTAAATGTCGTCATACCAATACAACAAATTATGATTGGATTCAAAGATACAATGGCTAAAACTCAGGGTGTTTTAACTGCTGGTCTTTTTACAGCATTAGGTGGTTATATGACTTTGGAAAGTTCTCTCGGAGCAACAGTTCAATTAATGAATATTATTTTATTCGGTTTATTAGCAAGCATATTGGCTTTCTGGGCAGTTCCATTTACTTGGGGTGCTGCTGCAGCATTGTCTGTTACATTTCTCTCTATTGCTATTCCATTAGCTATAATAGTTGCTGCTTTAAATGAAATGGGAATTAAAGCTGAAGGTGTTCCTAAGTTAAAATGTTTTGATAAGAATACTATGATAAAAATGAATGATGGAACTTTTAAACCTATTTCACAAATAGATGTTAGAGAGAAATTAGCTGATGGGTCTATTGTTACTGGAATAATGAGATTAGATGCTAGTGAAATGGATATGTATGAACTAGATGGAACTATAGTAAGCGGGTGCCATATGGTGAAAAATGCTAAAGATATATATAATAGTTGGATTCCTGTTAGAGAACATCCTAATAGAAAGAAAATCGCATTTTATGAAGAACCCTATTTATATTGTATGAATACAACAAGTAAAGAATTAAAGATTAACAATACTATTTATACCGATTGGGATGAGATTTATCATTACTCTTTGGAGAGAAACTTTAATAAAATTCGTAAGTTTAAAAAGGATGATGATTCTGTAGAATATGATGGAAAAGAAATCCACCGTTATTTAGATGGTGGATTCCAAGAAGATACTATGATATTAATGAAAGATGGAAGTGAGAAAAAAATTAAAGACATACAAGTAAATGATGTTTTAAAGAAAGGTGGAAAAGTTTATGGATTAGTTCAGATTGATGGTTTGGATTTAGAAAACCAGTTTGTATATTGTTTAGGAAAAAATAAGAACTTCGTTGGTGGTCCAAATTTGAATTTTATTGATTCTAATATGTTTTTTGAAAATAGAACTATGTATTTAGATGAATCTTATAAACTACCAATTAAGAATATTAATTGTAAAAATGAGAGATTATATCATTTGTTAACAGAAAAAAATGTTTTCAGAGTTGGAAAAATATTATTTAATGATTATAATTCTTGTGTTGATTTGTAAAAATAATTTCTATTAATTATGTATAATAATGGATATTAACATACTTGGATTCAAATTCAACTTAGAAGTTTTGATTCTTATTGGCGTATTATACTTAATTATGTGCGGTCATTTATTTTGTTCTTGTTGCAGAATGAACTTAATGGAAGGGTTCACCGGTGCTAATACTAATAATGGACAATCTTCTCCTTATACTTTAGGTGCTCCTGGTATTAAGGAAACCGAAGATGCTATGAAATGGGGACAACCAACAATGGTCGTTGAAAAAGGAAAACCACTTGACCCTGCTGTTAAAAAATTCTTGGAACGCCCAAGTCAAAAACTACCTCTTCCTGAAGGACAATTAGACTTTTTCGCTAAAATGGAGTTTAAACCTGAATGTTGCCCTAATGCCTACAGTAGTAGTACTGGGTGCGCTTGTATGTCTGGGAACGATTATAATTATTTAATAGAACGTGGGTCTAATAATATCCCATACTCCGAGTATTAAATAAAATATTAAATTACTTTTATAATATTTTATTCATTCCCTTTTATGTAATGAACAAATAGCACAATATTTTATGTGTTTAACATTACCAAATAAATCGTCAACATAATCATCTATAAAATCATGTTTGCACAAAACATATATATTATTATCTATTTTTTCAAATATAGAATGTAATTCATCTATTTTTTTCTTCAATCTAGATTCACTATACAGAGTGAAATAATCATATTCAACTGCAGTATCAATATAAATTTCGTTTTTTTCATAAGGTTTCAATAATTCTTTTGTTTTAGAAATACAATCACAATAAAATTGTATATGTTCATTTATATTGTTTTTCATTTTATTCAAAGTAAGTATTTTATTCATTTCTGTGTCCATACTTTATTTGGTATTAATGATATAATAACTATTATTGTTTTTAAATAATTATTATAATATGTTTTTGTTTTTATTTTTGTTTTAGTCTCTTTCATGCCAGTGATATGATATGAAATCATAATTATCTGGATTTATATCTATATTATTTATATTTCTAACATTTTTCCAGTTTAAACGTCTTATTTTTACTTCTGATTTGTGAAATTTAAAAACATAGTTTGAATATATTTCATATTCAGACGCACCTGACCATAAAAAATGTTGTGATTCTACTTTTTCAAGAAAAACCTCAAAAAAAGGCTTTTTATGATACTTTTCAACTAAATCAAAAATTTCTTTTAAAAAATCTGTTACAAAAAACATATGATGACATACACCAGATTCTTTTATAACCTTTGTTAGTTCTGGGTGTAAATTTTCCATATGTATATAATATGGTTTATGATTCTCAATTGTAGAAATACCATATAAATATTTATTATCATCTATATCTATAAATCTTGTTGGCTTTAAAAAATAAGTATCACAATCTATTATTAAAAATTTGTCTGCGATTTCTGGTATTATAAAACCACTATATAATTTTAATAACTGTTGTAAATACCATCCATTCCTATGTGTTTTTTTCTGATATTTTATTATTGTTTTCATGTTAAAAGGAAATATTTTTTCATCTATTACTTCAGTACCATCAACTTTTATATTTGGGTTCGAAACTACTAAGAAAATTTTTCTATATCCTATAATATTTTTTTTTGTATAATTTATTTGTCTATTTATTTGGTCATAATCATTTGGTCCTACCAAAATAACTATATCAAATATATCTTTTGATGTTTTCACTGGATTGTTTTTCATATAAAAATTCTCAATAAAATCATTTGTATAATCTATTTTCTCTATTATTTCATTGTTATTATTTTCTTCATTTTGTATTTGAATATTTTTAAGTTTGTAATTTGTATTTTCATCTTTTGATGTATTCATATTTATATTATTTATATTCATATTTATATTTATATTGTTTGTATTTTTATATAATAATTTGTTATCAGAATCATTTTCTTTATTTTTATTTCTTATTCTAAACTCATGAGTTGTTGTTTTTCGTTCAATCCAATTTTGATTATACATTATAATAAAAATAAATATAAAATATAATTTTTTTATTATAATTTAAATTATACGAATTTTTCTAAATTTTTACTATGTATATGTAAATTAAAAATAGGATATTCAACATTTTCAATATTAATAAAAGGTTTTCTTATATTATCTGATTCTTTCCAATAAATATCATAATTATTATATTTTATTACAGTTTCAGCATTTACAAAACCTACTGTGTCTTTTCCATTACTATTTCTTGGATCTATTCCTCCAAGATATTGACCAATTGCGGCTGCGTCAAATATAAACCCAAAATTGCTAAAATTTTTACTAACAAATTTAAATTCTGGATTTGATGAATTTTCGTCATTAAAAATTGGTAAAACATCTATAAGTTCTGTTTCTTTATATATTTTTGGAAAATTGAACATGTCGTTTTCTTTAAAATTATATCTATCCAATATTTGTTTAAAAATTTCATGATTTGGAATAAATATTACACTCGCTATATTTCTTTTTGTAGAATCAAATGGTGTATAAAATTTTGTTTTTTTTACTTTCGGTAATAATATACTAACATTATAATAAATAAGAACATCATTTTCCATATGAAAAACATTAACTAAATTGTATTTTTTCATTAGAGAATATATGTAAAAAAATCTTAATGAACATAATGTCCAAAAACCATTACGAAAATTTTTGTCTAATTTGGTATTATTATAAAAATTATATTGTTCATCTAAATCCTCAGCATAAATAATTATTATATTGTCCTTCACCGATTCAAAATCAGCTGTTAAGTTTTTATTTGTTATAACATATATATTTTTATGACCAAGTTTTACTAATTGTTTAATATTTACTAATATATATTCTTGAAAATTATTTAATGAACATAATATAACATTTACACTATTATTATCTTGTTGATTTATTTTTGGTTCTGTATAACTTTTTATTATTCTTTGTCTTGGTGGTTCTTGTTGTTGTTCTTGTTCTTGTTGTTGTTCTTGTTGTTGTGGTTCCTGTCTTTGTTCTTGTCTTGGTTGTTCTTGTCTTTGTTCTTGTCTTTGTCTTTGTTCTTGTCTTTGTCTTTGTTCTTGTCTTTGTCTTTGTTCTTGTCTTTGTTTTTGATTATTTCTAAATTCACTTGTCGTATTTTTTAATTCTAATAATTTTAAATATTTTGAATTATTATTATTCATTTAAAAATAGATTATATATTTTTTATTATTATTTAACATAATTATTTAAAAATATTTATTTAAATAATTAATATAAATGGAAATTATTGTTGGAGAAAAAATACAAAATATATCTAATTATTTTTTAGGCGATGAATGTGATTTCAGATTTAATACTTATATTTACTCTCAAAAAAATAAGCATAAATACTTTAATAATTTAAATAATGAAAATCAAATTGATAATGAAAAAATTATTTTTTGTTATGGACACAATTTGGAAAAATTAAATAAAATTATTAATAAATTTAAAAACGATTTTATTTTAATAACTCATAATTCTGATGAAAATATAATGGAGAATAAATCATATGTAATAAATATGTTAAAATCTGAAAAATTAATTAAATGGTATGCCCAAAATGTATTTTTTGAAAATGAAAAGTTACATTTTTTACCAATAGGAATAGCTAATAGTATGTGGGAACATGGAAGAGAATTTATTCGTTTTTATGAAAATAATAAAAATGATATTCATAAAACTAATAATATTTATTTTTATTTTAGTATAGGAACTAATAAAGAAAAAAGACAGCCTTGTTATAATACGTTTAAAGATAAAATAGAATGGTTAAATAGTATTAAACCTTATGATAATTTTAAAAGATTATCCACATATAAATATTGTATTTGTCCTGCTGGTAATGGTATAGATAGTCATCGTTTATGGGAATGTTTCTATTTAAAATGTGTTCCAATCGTTTTATCTGACCCATTGATAAATATTCTTTCAAAAAATACTAGTTTACCAATGATTGTTCTTAATTCTTGGGATGATTTAGATTTGAATGATATACCTCCTTATGAAAATTTTGATTTCGAAACTAGTAAAAAATACTTGGATTTAAATTACTATAAAAATTTGATGGATAATTGTTAATATTTATAACTATTAAGATAAATTGTTGTTCCTTTTTTTGTTACATATTTTTTAAGATTATTATTTTCAATAATAGTATTTATTTGTTTATTATTTATTTTTTCTCTTATTAGTTTTTTGCTGTCTTCTAAATTATTTTGATTTTCTATTGTTTTAGTATTCGTATTATTAATATTAGTATTTGTATTGGTACTAGTATTATTATAATTTATTGATGGTACATTTTTTGGTATTTTTTCTCTAATTATTTCTTTTATACAATCTCGTTTATTTCTAAATTCTTTGGTTGTATTTTTTGAATTCAACATTTTATAATACATATTCATATTCATATTCATATCCATATCTATAATATTATAAATATATTTAAATTTTATAATTTACACATATCCAATCTGGAAATACAAAAATATCTCCGTGCCACTTATCAACTTTATCAAAATCCGCATAAAATACTTTTGAATATGTAAAAGATAATAATCCTATTAACCAAGAAAAAGTTCCATGACTTAAAACTATATTTTTACATGTTGACGCAAATTTTATTGTTTCTTCTTCATTATTATCAAAAACTTGTAATTTATATTTTCTTTTTAAATTTTTACAAATTTCATGATCAATAGAATCACTTGATATATATCCTTTATCAAAGTTACATTGTGAAATAGCTTTATCATAATATTCATAATGTAAAGTTAATTTATTTCTATTTTTTACTAAATCACCTAATCTTACATGAACAAATAAATCATTATTATTATCATAACGATTTTTATGATGATTATGATTTATTATATTATTTTTTATTATATTATTATTAATATAATTGCTTAGATAAAAAGAAAATTCTTTGGTTTGAAAAAAAGCCGAATTAAAAGACATAGATATATTTGATAAATTTACATTTGTGTTTACTATATAATCAAAAAATGTTTTATCATTTAATAATAAATAATTTTCAGAACCATTATTTTTACCAATATGCAAAATTATACCCATATTTTCAAAAAACTTTTTTTCTGAATATTCTATGTATAAATTTGACTTTTCTGATAAAAAATGCGCAGCCATATTTCTAAAAAATTGATTAGCCAGTCTACCTGAAGTATTATTTATATTATTTAAATTATTTTCATGTCTATTCAAAAGTGGTAAAGTTATTTCTTTTTGTTTACTTTTTATAATTAATTCATTTAATATCATATCTCTTTTTTTCAAAATATCATTTTTATTATGATTTTTCAAATAACTGTTTTTTATACTATTATTATATTCTATTTCACGTTCTAATAATTCTTTCTGATGTTTTAATTCTTTTTTAATTTCTTCTTCTTTTTTTGCTTCTTCTTTTTTATTTTGTATATCATTTTGTATATCATTTTGTATTTCAACCATTTCTTTTGATAAATTATTAATTTTTTCTTCATATTCTTTTCTTAAAATTCTTCTTTTTTGTTTTTCTTCTATATTTTTTAAAAAATTACTTGTTGTTGTCTTAGAATTTAAATTAATAAATTTTTCTTTTTCTAACTGTTTCATATCTCTTTTTTCTTTGTTTAATTTTATTATTTCTGATTGTTTTTTTTCCAATTGTTGTTTTTCAAGTTGTTCTTTTTCCAATTGTTGTTTTTCAAGTTGTTTTTTTTCCAATTGTTGTTTTTCAAGTTGTTCTTTTTCCAATATTTCTTTTTCCAATTGTTCTTTTTCCAAATTATTATTGTTATTTAAATTATTATTTTTTATTCTATCCTTTCTCTTAGATTCGTCTCTATTTCTAAATTCATTACTAGTTGTCTTTAAATAGTGTAGTTTATTTAAATACATAATAAATTATTGTAATATAAAAAAAAAATTTATATTACATAAAACAAATAATTTATATTACATAAAACAAATAATTTATATTAAATCAAATAATTATACATTTTTAAACATACATCGCCTCCAAACTTCTTCTAACAAAATTGTCTCTATCATCTTTTTTTATTAATTTATCAACTATTTGTTTTGTTACTGTAAATGGAAATTCTACCTTCAACGACATATCTTGTTCGAATAAATTTGTATCAGGTCTCATTAATCTATACAAATTTAACTTCGTATAAATTATTTCCATACATCTCTTTAAATTTCTTACTCCATCCTCCTTATTACAATGGTTCTCAATAATATAATGTATTGTTTCTTCTGGAATAATTATTTGGTCTTGTGTAAATTTAACTTGCTCTCTAATTCTTGGTAATAAATAATTATTAGAAATCATTGTCTTCTGTTTTCTATCATAACCCTTTGTCTGAATTCTATACATTCTATCTCTTAAAATTGGATTTACTCTTGATTCATCATTATAACTAAATATAAATAAACATTTACTCAAATCAAAATCTACTTCCGCAAAATATTTATCATGAAATTGAGAATTTTGTGATGTATCTGTTAAATGTGTTAAAATACCAGCAATTTCTTCACCTTTTGGCGTATCACTTATCTTATCTAATTCATCAAAATATATCACTGGATTCATACATTTACTATCAATTAATATTTGAACTATTTTACCCCATGTACTTCCTTCATATGTGTAGGAGTGACCTTCTAAAAAACTACTATCAGTCGCGCCTCCTAAAGCTAAGAACGCAAATGGTCTGTTCAGAATTTTACTGATTCCTTCTTTCACTAAAGTAGTCTTACCTGTTCCCATTGGACCTTGAATAGCAATAGCACAACCAATAGACTTTGGATTGGTTATTAGTTGACCTAACATTTGCATTATTTGCATTTTAGCATCATTCAATCCATATACTGCTTCGTCTAATGTTTTTTGAGCATTTTCCATAAAATTGTGGCACTTATCGACACCATCATCCATATTAATTGGTAATGTTTCATATTTTCCAAATGGAATACGCATAAAAGTATCAACCCAATTTTTTATTTTATAATATTCACCACTTCCTGGGTCCATATATTTCAATGAATTGATTTTCTTTATAGCTGTTCCTTTAAATTGTGTTGGAATATCTGATTCTAATAAACTAATTCTATATGGTTTTTCTACACGCATTGTCTTATTAATTTCTCTTAATTCTTTAATTAATTTTTTCTGATGTGTTGTTTCTAATGTATCAAAATAGTTAAAATCATTCATTGAATTCTTATCTCTCATAATTCTCTTGAAAATTCGCCCATGCTTAGCTTTTACTTTTTCATCATATCTCTTCTTCTTTGCTGTCTTTTTATCGACTGTTTTTTGATAAATCTTAATACACTTTTTTATACTTTTATTATTAGGCTCTTTTTCTAACATTTCTTTTAATTGTTTTAATACATCTTCATCTGATTTTTCAGGAAGTTCAATCTTTTTACCAACAATCTTTAATGCGTCTTCTTCAATAGCACAACTGCTTTCTTTATTCTTTTTATTATCTTTTTTAGAACTCTTTTGGTTTTGGGATTTCTTTGATTTCTTCTTCTTTTCACTTTCCGAGCTTGAACTTGTATCTGATTCATATTCTGATTCTGATTCTGAAACAGGTTCATCTTCATCTTCAGTATCCAAACTCTCGTCTTCATATTCTTCATCATCTTCCCAAGAACCATCATCTTCTTCATCAAAACCAATTGTAAAAACCATATTAATTTTATTTTCTTTCTTAGAACTTTGTTCATCATCATCTTCTTCTGAACCCTCATTATCAGAATCAATATCAGATTCTTCAGTATCTTGTGAACCTAATGAAATATCTTCATCACTACTAGAATCCTTATTTTTCTTAGATTTTTTCTTATCTTTTTCTTGCTTTTTCTTATTTGTTTTTTGTTTCTTTGATTTCTTTTTATCTTCTTCTGATTCATCGTCTGACTCAGTAGACCAACTTTCTTCATCTTCTTCTTCTAAATCATCATTATATTTCTTTGACTTCTTTTTATCTTTTTCTTGCTTTTTCTTATTTGTTTTTTGTTTCTTTTTTGGTGATTTCTTAACTTCCTCTTCTGATTCATCGTCTGATTCATAATCATCAGATACTTCATCCATAAGTTCTTCGTATTTTTTCTTTAATTTTTCTCCATTTTTTATTTTTTTATCCAAATGTTTTGATGGATACAACTCTTTCAAAAACTTTCTATATTCGTGAACATCCATTTCTTCGTCGTTACTAACATCATCGGTATTATAAGTACTATCACTATCAGAACCACTATTAGATTCACTATCAGATGATTCATTTTTTCTTTTTCTCTTATTTAATTCTTCTCTCTTCTTATCCTTCTTTGATAAAATTTTAGACATCTTATATTTTAAATCGTTTACCATTTTATAAATGCTATATGTTTATTATATTATACTATAAACTATTGTATTTATATTATTTCAATTTTTTTTATAAAAATAAATCCAATTTTATCTTTTTGAATTATTCTCGTGGAGAGAAAAGTCGGCAATAAATAATATTTTAAAACTATTTAAAGAAAATAAAATTCTTTGTATTGTCTACATTATTATAGTATTTTATAAGTATTTTAACAGCAAAAATATAGTGTGTTTAACTTAAACAATTAATATAAATATTTAAAATTAATTATTTATATTTATTTATTAAAAATAAAATTGAAATAAAAAACAATATAAATCTATTATGTTATATTATAAGAGATGTATAAGAATAAAAATTCTCAATTAATTAATCCATCAAAAATTATTGGTATTCAGTTTAGTATCTTATCTCCTGAAGAAATCAGGAAAGGTTCTGTTGCTGAAATTACCAGTAGAGAAATTTCTAATAGAGATAATAAACCTGTTATTGGTGGTATATTTGACCCGAGAATGGGTGTATTAGAACCTGGTCTTATTTGTCCTACAGATGGTTTAGATTATATGACGACACCTGGTTATTTTGGTCATATTGAACTCGCAAGACCAGTCTTTTACATCCAATACCATTCTACTATTATGAAAATTCTAAATTGTGTCTGTTTTAAATGTAGTAAATTATTAATTAGCAAACAAAAATATAAACAAGCTTTAAAATTAAATGGCGAAAATAGATGGGAATTTGTATTCAAACTAGCTAGTGATATTACAAGATGTGGTCAAGATACTGAAGATGGTTGTGGCTGTTTACAACCTAATAGTATTAAAAAAGAAGGATTTGCTAATATATTTGCTACTTGGAAGCCTAGTAAAGATGATGAGCCTATAACTGTTAAAGTAACACCAGAAATGGTAGTCAAAATTTTTAAAAGAATATCAGATGAAGATGTTGATTTTATGGGATTCAGTCCTATTTGGTCTCGTCCTGAATGGATGGTTGCACAAGTATTAGCAGTTCCTCCTCCTGCGGTGCGTCCGTCTGTTAAACATGATTCTCAACAGCGTTCTGAAGATGATTTAACTCATATTTTAGTAAATATTATTAAAACGAATAAAATCTTACAAGAAAAAATTCAAAACAATGCACCTTCTAATATTATTGATGATTTAACAATGGTTTTACAATATCATGTAGCAACGCAAGTAGATAATAAATTACAAGGTGTTAATTCTGCGGCACAACGTTCTGGTCGTCCTTTCAAATCAATTAAGGATAGATTAAATGGTAAAAGTGGTAGAATGAGAGCAAATTTAATGGCTAAGAGAGTTGATTTTAGTGCTCGTTCTGTTATTACTGCTGATCCTAATATATCAATTAGAGAATTAGGTGTTCCTATGAAAATTGCGAAAAATATTACTAAACCTATTCGTGTTAATTCATTAAATAAGGCGTTTTTAACAAAACTTGTGCGAAATGGTCCTGATGTTTGGCCTGGTGCTAAAATTCTTGAGAAAAAAAATGGCGAGTCTATTACTTTGAGAAATATTGACCGAGAATCTATTGTTTTAGATGACGGCGATTTAGTTCATAGACACATGATGGATGGGGACCCTATCCTATTTAATCGTCAACCTACACTTCATAGAATGAGTATGATGTGCCATATCGCACGAATTATGAAACGTGGTGATACATTTAGAATGAATGTAGCCGATA
>JACCDH010290422.1_pt1 | contig 23721 bp, 20 predicted proteins | sample 7442481 | NCBI WGS metagenome assembly JACCDH01 (sample SAMN15323433, study PRJNA562643) | freshwater metagenome | isolation source: river surface water | place: USA:Blue River Watershed | collected 2017-08-15
GTTCGATTTGTCGAGTTTCACGAAGTAGGTGCTGATGATGGATGCCACCACGCACACGCCACACAGCGCGAGCGGGTACATCATGAACATCGCTTGCACTTCGCCGGTGAAGTAGATTGCGGCAAGCAGCATGGTCGCCACGATCGTCACCACATAGGTTTCGAACAAGTCAGCAGCCATACCCGCACAGTCGCCCACGTTGTCGCCCACGTTGTCGGCGATTACGGCTGGGTTGCGTGCGTCGTCTTCTGGAATGCCCGCTTCCACCTTGCCCACAAGGTCAGCACCCACATCCGCACCTTTGGTGAAGATGCCGCCGCCCAAGCGTGCGAAGATCGAAATCAGTGATGCACCGAAGGAAAGCGCCACCAATGCTTCAAGCACTTGGCGGGTCTCAACCCCTTCGTTCAGCAGGTAGAAATAGTAGCCCGCGGTGCCCAGAAGGCCCAAGCCCACCACAAACAAGCCCGTCACCGCGCCCGAACGGAACGCGATGGTGAGAGCTTTTTGCATGCTGGTGCGTGCTGCTTCTGCCGTGCGCACGTTCGAGCGAACGGAAATCGTCATCCCGATATAGCCCGCCACGCCCGACATCACCGCACCAATGGCAAAGCCAATCGCCACTTGGGTGCTAAGCTGCCAGCTGAGGAACGCGAAAATCACCACGCCCACCATGCCAATCGTTTTATATTGGCGGTTGAGGTACGCGCTTGCGCCTTCCTGAATCGCGTTGGCGATGTCAATCATTGCCGCATTGCCTTTGCTCTGCGCCAGAATCGAGCGGATGGTGAGTAAACCGTATGCGACGGCAAGTAAGCCGCACCCGATAATCACTTCCTTAATATTCGTCATGTCCATGAGGTTTGTTTCCCTAAAGTTAAGTGAATAACGCTCGCATAAAATGCGATTGCGTGGCGAATGCAACCAAAAGCTATGCTGCAACGCAGCAACCCACTCATTATTCTAGGGTTTGTGCCGTTTTTGCCTGTGGGTTATTTCTTCCCGTTCTCAATCCCAGCCAGAATCAGCTCGCGGGCTTTGGCGCGGTTGCCCCAGCCGTGGACTTTCACCCATTTGCCTTTTTCGAGGTCTTTGTAGTGCTCGAAGAAATGCTGGATTTGCTCGATGAGGATGGCGGGTAGGTCGGTGTATTCTTCCACATCATCGAAAAACGGGTGCAGGCGATGGGCGGGAACGCAGAGGATTTTCTCGTCCTGCCCTTTGTCGTCTTCCATCAGCAGCACCCCCACAGGGCGCGCGCCCACCACGCAACCGGGCATCAAGGGGCGGCGGCCAACCACCAGCACATCCACAGGGTCGCCGTCTTGCGAGAGGGTGTGGGGAATGAAGCCGTAATTGCACGGATAGGTCATGGCCGTATGCAGGAAGCGGTCCACGAAAATCGCGCCAGATTCCTTATCCAGCTCATATTTAATCGGCTCCGAGCCCATCGGCACCTCGATGATGACATTCACGTCTTCCGGTGGGTTCTGGCCAATGCTGATTTTGTCGAGATTCATGGTATTCCTTGCGTGTTAATAGTAAAGCGGTGCGCCCTATGTAACGAAGCTATCCACGCACGCAAGTGATAATTGTTGCGGCGCACCACTCCCTTAACCTCTCCCATCGGGAGAGGTCTAAATCCGCCCTGTGCGGATTTAGGGTGAGGGCGGGGGACGTTGCAACATGGGCGAGCCCTCACCCAACTCGCAAGGGCTCGTTGACCTCTCCCGAGGGAGAGGTTATGACGCTTCGCAGTGACGTAATTAAAGGAACCGCCATGACCAAGAAAATCAACAAAGTCGTTCTCGCCTATTCCGGTGGGCTGGATACCTCCATCATCCTCAAATGGTTGAAAGACACCTATGGCTGCGAAGTGGTCACCTTCACTGCGGATATTGGCCAAGGCGAAGAGCTGGAGCCCGCCCGCGCCAAGGCAGAACTGATGGGCGTGAAAGAAATTTTCATCGACGATCTGCGCGAGGAGTTCGTGCGCGATTACGTGTTCCCCATGTTCCGCGCCAATGCACTGTATGAAGGTGTGTATCTGCTGGGCACCTCCATCGCCCGCCCTCTCATCGCCAAGCGCCAGATTGAAATCGCCCGCCAAGTAGGTGCGGATGCGGTGTGCCACGGCGCGACCGGCAAGGGCAACGACCAAGTGCGGTTCGAACTTTCTTATTACGCCCTGCAGCCCGACATCCACGTCATCGCCCCATGGCGCGAGTGGGAGCTGAATTCCCGCACCCAGATGATTGATTATGCAATGAAGCATCAAATTCCCGTGCCGAAGGATAAGCACGGCGAAGCGCCCTACAGCATGGACGCGAACCTGCTGCATATCTCCTACGAAGGCAAAGCGCTCGAGGACCCATGGACACAGCCGGACACCAGCATGTTCCGCCTCACCGTGAACCCCGAGGATGCGCCAAACGAGCCAGAATATGTGGAAATTGAATTCCTAAAAGGCGACCCTGTGGCCGTGAATGGCACCAAACTCTCGCCCGCCGCGCTGTTGGCAGAACTGAATAAGCTTGGCGGCAAGCACGGCATTGGCCGCCTCGACCTCGTGGAGAACCGTTATGTGGGCATGAAATCCCGCGGCGTTTACGAAACACCGGGTGGCACCATCCTGCATGTTGCCCACAGGGGGATTGAATCGATTACCCTCGACCGCGGGGCGATGCACCTCAAGGAAGAGCTGATGCCGCGCTATGCGGAGCTGGTTTATTTTGGCTACTGGTTCAGCCCCGAACGCGAGATGCTGCAATCCCTCATCGACAAGAGCCAAGAGAACGTCACAGGCACGGTGAAGCTGAAGCTCTACAAAGGCACCGCCAGCGTGGTGGGTCGCAAATCCCCCGTCAGCCTCTATTCCATGGCACACGTCACCTTCGAGGCCGATTCCGTCTACAACCAGCGCGACGCGGAGGGCTTCATCAAGCTAAACGCTCTGCGCCTGCGTTTGCGGCATGGCGGGAATCACTAGGCAAAAAAATAGCGCTCTCTTGTTAGAGAAGCGCCATTTAGTTTGGTTGGTTACCCATTTCGGCTATCAGAAAAATTTTTGTCCTGTTAGCATACAACGGAGCATAAACTTATACAGAAACACTGTTGCTGGACATATGGTACACATTGTTACTATTACTTTCGTAGATAGTACCTCATGATCATAGTAAGCAATTGCAAATAGAGCTGATAAAAGCAATAACTCTATTGTTAGTGCTATTGCCTTGAGTATTCTTTTTTTGCTCATGTGACAATATGTCAAAATGCCCGCTAAGGCAAGTGACACAACCATCAATGAAAGGAGACCCGCTGCAATAGTTTTTGGCAGCGAGCTAAGTCCTAGTGCATACAAACCAAGAAATACTCCAACCGCGATTACATAAGTAAACCAATCTGAGTGTAAAATTTTTAATACATTTTTCATCTTTCTAAGATTTAGTTATAAAAAATTGTAGAATACGTCTACGTTATACGTCTTTAAGTAGCCTCAATGAAAGATTCAAAAAGGTACAAATTGAATCTTTATTTTAGCAGAAATTGCCGCTTCTAATGTGACAGTTCTGTGAAGTTTTTTGGGGGCTAGAGTCGTATTTTCCGCTAACCACGGCAGCTTTAACGAAATCTTCACGAAACTGTCATATACTTCGTGTAGGATAGTCGTATGAGCACATCGGATTATAATGCGGTTTCTTCGCCCGTTCCGGCATTCACGGAGCAGGAGCTGAAGCGTATTTCGACCGCATCGCCCGAGATTCAAACGGCGGTGGCGGAGCTGCTCTCGCAAAAATTGGCGCCAGAACAGCTCGTGCTCAGCGTGCGCGAGGTGCTGGCCGCGGAGGCGGGGCATGCGCCCGTGGGCAACGACATCATGGTTGCCACCCCCACAGGGCAGGCGCTGGACAACGAACTAGGCATTGCCGCACAGCAATCCGCCAATGGCCAGACCAGCATCACGGATGCGGACATTGCTTTGCTTAAATCGCGGGTAGAATCCACCGTGAAACAGATGATTGCCAGTGGCGCGTCGGACGAAGATATCCAAAAAGCCGTGGCGGGTATGGGCAGCACGCCCGAGCTTGCCAGCTTGGCGCAGGAAATGGCGCAACAACAGCTAGATGCCGAGAAATTTAACCTCTTCAACACCCGCGACGCCAATGGCCAAGGCGCGGATGTAGGGGCGGGTTTTTCCGTCGTGGGTGCCATTGCCGCCGCCGTTGGTGGTGCAGTGATGGCCGCCGAGCCCGAGCAAGCCGTAGAAGGCGTCACCGCCGCGCGCATGCCGTTTCTGGATATGGGCTCCACCACTGCGGCGTTGGCCTTTAACCCGCCGCCCGTGCCCAACGTGCCGGATGTGCGCGACCGCAGCCAGCAGCGCAGCGTTTAATCCCCCACACTTACTCTATGCACAAAATGCTCGTCCGCTGTGGATAACTGCGGGTTAGGCTTGTTTTAGGGGGTAGGGGGCTCTACAACTTGCCCATTCCGTAATTCACCTAGAATCAGGCAAAACACCATGAGCAGCAACACCGCAGAAATTCTGAACATCTCCATTGAAGATGAAATGCGCAAATCCTACCTCGATTACGCGATGAGCGTGATCGTCTCGCGCGCAATTCCGGATGTGCGCGACGGTTTGAAGCCTGTGCATCGCCGCATTCTGTTCGGCATGTTGGAGCTGGGCGTTGAATATAACAAGCCCTACAAAAAATCGGCGCGTATTGTCGGTGACGTAATGGGTAAATACCACCCGCATGGTGACAGCGCGATTTACGATTCGCTGGTGCGGATGGCGCAGCCCTTCAGCATGAGCCTGATGCTGGTGGACGGCCAAGGGAACTTCGGGTCGATGGATGGCGACAACGCCGCGGCCATGCGTTACACCGAGTCGCGCCTTTCCAAAGCCGCACATGCGCTGCTGAACGATATCGAGTTCGACACCGTCAACTACCAAGAGAACTACGACGGTGCGGAGCGCGAGCCAACCGTGCTGCCGGCGCGCTTCCCCAACCTACTGGTCAACGGCGGTTCAGGCATCGCGGTGGGGATGGCCACCAACATTCCGCCCCACAACTTGGGCGAAGTGGTGGACGCCACCTGCATGCTCATCGACAATCCCGAAGCGACGATCGATGAACTAATGACCGTCTGCCCAGCACCTGATTTCCCAACGGGCGGCATTATCCTTGGCCGCACGGGTTCGCATTCGGCGCTGCACACGGGCCGCGGCTCCGTGGTCATGCGCGGTAAAGCGGAAGTAGAGCACGACAAAAAAGGCCGCGAGACCATCATCATTTCCGAAGTGCCCTACCAAGTGAACAAAGCGCGGATGATCGAACGCATTGCCGAGCTGGTGAAAGAAAAGAAAATCGAAGGCATCAGCGACCTGCGCGACGAGTCGGATAAATCTGGCGTGCGCGTGGTGATTGAAATCAAGAAAGACGCCATGGGCGAAGTGGTGCTGAACCAGCTCTATCAATTCACCCCGCTGCAAACCAGCTTCGGCGTGAACATGCTGGCGCTGAACCAAGGCCGTCCAGAATTGCTCGATCTCAAAAAAGTGCTGACCGCGTTCATCAGCTTCCGCGAGGAAGTGATTTCCCGCCGCACCCAATTCAAGCTCAACAAAGCGCGCGACCGCGCCCACGTATTGATCGGTCTGGCCATCGCGGTGGCGAATATCGACGAGGTGATTGCCGTGATTCGTGGTTCGGCGGACCCTGTCATCGCGCGCGAAGAGCTGATGCGTCGCGACTGGGAAGCGGCGGATGTTATCGCTTTACTTAACTTGGTAGAAGATTCCGGCAACGTATTGAACGGAAACAAAATTCGCTTCACCGAAGCACAGGCTCGTGCGATTCTGGAGCTGCGTCTGCAACGCCTCACTGGCCTCGAGCGCGAGAAGATCGACGGCGAGCTGGGCGAGCTGGCGGCGGAAATTAAATACTTCCTCGAACTGCTGGGCAGCCGCGAGAAGCTCTACGCCCTGATGCGCGAGGAACTGCAGGAAGTACGCCGCGAATTCGCCGTGCCACGCCGCACCGAAATCCAAGATTCCGAAGCCGAGATCGACATGGAATCGCTCATCATGCGCGAGGAAATGGTGGTGATGGTCACCGCAGGTGGCTACATCAAGCGCGTGCCGCTTGCGACCTACCGTGCACAAAAACGCGGCGGCAAAGGCCGCAGCGGGATCGACCTGCGCGACGAAGACGCAACCACCGAAGTGTTCGTGACCAGCACGCACACGCCGGTGCTGTTCTTCAGCTCCACCGGTCAGGTCTACAAAATGAAAGTATACCGCCTGCCGCTTTCCACACCGCAAGCACGCGGTAAAGCGCTCGTCAACATCTTCCCACTCAAAGCGGGCGAGACGATCGAGACCTTCATGCCGCTGCCAGAGAACGAAGCGGATTGGGATAAGCTCAACATCTTCTTCGCCACCGCGAAGGGCAATGTGCGCCGTAACGATCTGGAAGATTTCAAATCCGTGCAAAGCAACGGTAAAATCGCGATTCGTCTGGATGAGGGCGACAAGCTCGTGGGCGTAAAAACCTGTAACGAAGAGGACCATGTGCTCCTCGCCAGCCGTGAAGGCAAAGCAATGCGCTTCCCTGTGGATGCCGTGCGCGTCTTCAAATCCCGCACGTCGGACGGGGTGCGCGGCATGAAGCTCTCGGATAAGGACGAAGTGGTTTCCATCTCCATCCTTCACGGCATTCGCGCCACGGCCGAAGAGCGTGAGCAATACCGCAAAGTCGCATCCGCCCGCCGCCGCGCCGCAGGGCAGGAGGAAGCCGACGAAGAATCCATCGACCTGTCGGACATCACGCTGAGCGAAGACAAAATCGCCGAAATGGCCGCGGCGGAGGAGATGATCCTCACCATCACCCAAAAAGGCTACGGCAAACGCACCAGCGCGTTCGAATACCGCGTCACGGGGCGTGGCGGTTCGGGCGTCACGGGCATGGGCATCAGCAAGAAGAACGGCAACGTGGTTGCCAGCTTCCCAGTCGAGAACGGCGACCAAATCATGCTGATGACGGATAAGGGCACGCTGATTCGCACGCCAGTGACCGACATCCGCATGTGTGGCCGCACCAGCCAAGGCGTTATTACCTTCCGCACGGACGACAAGGAGAAAGTCATCTCCGCCGTGCGCATCAAGGCAGGCATGGTCGTCGAAGAATCCGCCGACGATGAAAGCGACGATGTGGCAGCAGAAGTAACCACCACCGCGGTGCAGGAATAAGATGTCGTCGCGCACGGGCATTTATCCGGGGACATTCGACCCCATTACCTTCGGGCACATGGATATTATCCGCCGTGCGCTGCGAGTGGTGGATAAGCTGGTGATTGGTGTGGCGCTCGATTCGGCAAAGCAACCCCTGTTCGATGTGGATGCTCGCGCGGCATTGGTGGCGGAGGATGTCAAACAAATCGGGGCAGACGCCTCGCGCGTTGTCGTGAAGCCATTCTCTGGCCTGTTGGTGAATTTCGCCAAGGAGGAGGGGGCAAGCCTGCTCATCCGTGGTCTGCGCGCGGTGTCGGACTTTGAATACGAATTCCAAATGGCCAGCGTAAACAATAAAATTTCACCCGAGATCGAAACCGTGTTCCTCACCGCGTCGGATGCGACCCATTTCATTTCCTCGCGGTTTGTGAAGCAAATCGGCCGTTTGGGGGGGGATGTGACCAAGTTCGTCTCGCCCCATGTGGCGCGCGCAATGGCCGCTGAATTTGCGCTGTAACGGTGGCTAGCGCCACCGGCATTTCGCTGCGCGGCGGCTCGCCATGGAAGACTACGCATCTTTCATAATTGCCATCTTGCCGATTGCCCGCTACAACCGCCGCCTCAACCCAAGGAGTTTTTATGCGACTTTTTTCCATGATTGCCGGTTTGTTCATGCTCGCCAGCACCGCGAACGCTGCCACCGCGAACGACCCTGAAAACACCCTGTATCTGCAACTGAAAGATGGCCGCGTGGTTATACAGCTGCGCCCCGATGTGGCGCCGAACCATGTTGCGCGCATTAAGCAGCTCGCCCGCGAGAAATTCTACGACGGCATTGTATTCCACCGCGTGATCGAAGGCTTCATGGCACAAACGGGCGACCCAACCGGCACCGGCATGGGCGGCTCCAAGCTGCCTGACCTGAAGGCGGAATTTAACAGCATGAAACATGTGCGCGGCACGCTTTCCATGGCGCGCGCAGCCAGCCCTGATAGTGCAAATTCCCAGTTCTTCATCTGCTTCAAGCCCTCAGGATTCCTCGATGGCCAATACACCGCTTTTGGCCAAGTGGTAGAAGGCATGGACATCGTCGACAAAATCAAGAAAGGCGATTCGGCGGATAACGGCACCGTTGCCAACCCCGACAAAATCATCAGCCTGCGTGTTGCGGCGGATGTTGACGCTAAGCAAGCCGCACCTGCACCCGCAGCAACCCATTAGGAGAGAAACATGAGCAAGAAAGATAAAAAAGAAATCCCACTGGATTCGCCTGAAAACAAGCTCTTGATCGAGCTGAAAGACGGCACCGTCACCATTCAACTCCGCCCCGATTGGGCGCCGAAGCATGTGAAGCGCATCAAAGAACTCGCGCGGGAAGGATTCTACGATGGCATCGTGTTCCACCGCGTGATTGAAGGCTTCATGGCACAAACGGGCGACCCAACCGGCACCGGCATGGGTGGTTCGGGCAAGAAATTGAAAGCCGAATTCAACAAAACCCCGCACGACCGTGGCGTCTGTTCCATGGCGCGTTCGATGAATGTCGACAGCGCCGATTCGCAATTCTTCATCTGCTTTAAATCCGCCTATTTCCTCGATGGTCAGTACACCGCGTGGGGTCAGGTGATTTCGGGCATGGAGCACGTGGATAACATCGCTCGTGGTGAGCCGCCTGCGAATCCAGACAAAATGCTCAGCGTGAAAGTTGCAGCGGATGTTGAGTCTGCGGCTGCGTAAGCCGTGCGCGTTGACCTGTTCGATTTCGATTTGCCGGCCGAGCGCATTGCCTATGCGCCCGTAGAGCCGCGCGATGCCGCCAAGCTGCTGCATGTAAGCGCTGCGCTAAGCGATAAACATGTGCGCGATTTGCCCTCCCTGCTCAGCGCGGGCGATGTGTTGGTGATGAACGATAGCCGCGTTATTCCAGCCCGTTTGTTCACCGAGGTGAATGGTAAAACAATTGAAGTGCTTTTGCATCAGCCGACCGAGAGTGATGCTGAGCATGCCGTGTGGGTCGCCTTCGCACGGCCAGCGCGCAAGCTGAAGGAAGGCATGACCCTTCACTTCGCGCCGGATTTTTCCGCGCAAGTAACAGGCCGCACTGCGGATGGGCAGGTGGTGCTTCGCTTCCCCTATGACGCCGCAACCTTGTTCGACAAGCTGCGCGCCCATGGCCATATTCCGTTGCCGCCCTACATCGCGCGGGCGGACGAAGCGGCGGACAAAACCCACTACCAAACCGTCTATGCCGCGCATGATGGCTCAGTGGCCGCTCCCACCGCAGGGCTGCATTTCACGCCAGAATTACTGGAGACAATCAAAGCCCGCGGCGTACACATTGTGTTTGTTACATTGCATGTGGGCGCGGGCACCTTCCAACCCGTAAAGGTGGAAGACACCAACGACCATGTGATGCACCGCGAAGCCATTTCTATTTCCGCCGAAGCGGCAGCGACCATCAACCGCGCGCGGGCAGCGGGTGGCAAAGTGGTGGCCGTGGGCACCACCAGCCTGCGCATTCTGGAATCGGTGGCGGATGAATCGGGACAGCTTGCTGCCTACACAGGCTCCACCGCGATTTTCATCACCCCCAGCTACCGTTTCAAAATCGTGGATCGGCTGATGACCAACTTCCACCTGCCAAAATCCACCTTGTTCATGCTGGTGTCGGCCTTTGCAGGGCTGGAGCGCATGCAGGCCGCCTATGCCCATGCCATCGCGAATAACTACAGATTTTATTCCTACGGCGATACAAGCCTGCTAGAACGCGCCGCATGAGCATTGCATTTACCATCCACACCACCCATAAACGCGCCCGCACGGGGGTGATTTCCACCGCGCATGGCGAGATTCGCACGCCCGCCTTCATGCCCGTTGGCACCGCAGCCACCGTGAAGGCGATGTATCCCGAGCAAGTGGCGGCCACGGGGGCGGATATTCTGCTGGGCAACACCTACCACCTCATGCTGCGCCCCACGGCGGAGCGCATTGCCAAGCTTGGCGGTCTGCATCAATTCATGCGCTGGGATAAGCCGATTCTCACCGATTCCGGCGGGTTTCAGGTCATGTCGCTCGCGGGGCTTCGCACCATGACGGAAAAAGCCGTCACCTTCCAATCGCATATCGACGGCGCGAAATACGAACTCTCGCCCGAGCGGTCGATGGAGATTCAGCATCTGCTCGGCAGCACCATCACCATGGCGCTGGATGAATGTACCCCATTTCCAGCTACCGTTGCCGTGGCCGAGAAATCCATGGAAATGTCGATGCGCTGGGCGCAGCGCAGCCGCGACGCTTTCATTAAGCGCGAGGGCTATGCATTGTTTGGCATCGTGCAGGGAAGTGTCTATGAGCCGCTGCGCTTAAAATCTGCTGCCGCGCTGCAAGCGATCGGGTTCGATGGCTATGCGATTGGTGGCCTTGCGGTGGGCGAGGGGCAGGCGGAAATGTTCCGCGTGCTGGATTTCACCGTGCCCGCCACCCCAGCGGATAAGCCGCGTTACCTCATGGGTGTTGGCAAGCCGGACGATATTTTAGGCGCGGTGGAGCGCGGCATCGACATGTTCGACTGCGTGATTCCCACCCGTTCTGGCCGCAACGCCCGCGCCTATACCAGCATGGGCGAAATCAACCTGCGCAACGCCCGCCATGCGGATGATCCGCGCCCGCTGGATCCCAACTCCACATCCCCCACCAGCCAGAATTATTCCCGCGCCTATTTGCACCATCTGTTCAAGGCGGGCGAGATGCTAGGGCCCATGCTGCTGACATGGCATAATCTGCATTATTATCAGGAATTGATGCAGGGAATTCGTGCTGCCATTGCAGAAAACCGGCTTGATGCACATGCCGCCGCCCTTCGCGAGGGCTGGAAACGCGGGGATTTGCAGGCAATTTAAACGAACTGCAGAAAAACATTCCGCACCGCTTGACAATCAACGGATAATCCGTAAGTTCGCACTTCGTTTTTGGAAACAAAGGCGTCTATGAGTCGGTAGCTCAGTTGGTAGAGCACACGACTTTTAATCGTGTTGTCGTGGGTTCGATCCCCACCCGACTCACCATTCCCCTCGGGCAGTTATGCTCGGGGGGAAATCTCCTCCCCCCGTCATCGTGCATTAGGCCTTCAGCGTCGCCATGTAGCGCTTCATCTCAGCCTTAATTTTGCCGCGCAGCAGGTAGAGCGCCAGAATGTTCGGCAACGCCATGCCCAGAATCAGCAGGTCGGACAAATCAAGCACCACGCCGAATGTGCTTACGCCGCCGACAAAACATGCCACGGTATAAATCACGTAATACGCTTTGATGCCGCGCTTCTTGAACAGGTAGCTCCACGCAATCTCGCCGTAATAGCTCCAGCCAATCGTGGTGCCATAAGCAAACAGCAGCACATTCACCGCCAGCATGGCCGTGAACCACGGGCTCACCGTGGCGAATGCATTGGCGGCAATCAGTACGCCGTCCTCAATCGTTGCGCCTTGATACACGCCTGTTACCGTCACCATCAGCCCCGTCAGCAGGGCAATGAATGCAGCGAAGAGGGGTTCAATCAGTGCCATCGCGCCTTCGCGTGCAGGTTCGTCCACCTGCGCCGCCGCGTGGGCGATGGGGGCGGAGCCAAGCCCAGCCTCGTTCGCAAACAGCGCCCGCTTGAACGAGACAATCAGCATGCCCAGTAAGCCGCCTTGCGCCCCAGCGGCGGTGAATGCGCCGCTGAAAATACTGGCCAATGCGGCAGGCAGCGCCTCAACATTAAACGCGATAATAATCAGTGCGCAGGCAAGGTAGATAATCCCCTTCAGCGGCGTAATTTTCTCCGCCACCTTGGCAATGCGTTTGATAGAGCCGAACAGCACCAGCCCCACCAGCGCCGCGAATGCCAGCGCCAGCACCCACGGCTTATCCGCCATGGAGGGGAATTCATGCACCAGAATTTTCACCGTCTGGTTCGATTGGAACATGTTGCCGCCGCCAATCGCCGCACCCAAACAGAACACCGCAAACACATACGACAAGAAGCGGCCAATAGCGCCATAGCCCACATCCGCAAAGCCTTTGCGCAGATAGTGAATTGGGCCGCCATAGACTTTGCCATCCGCATCCACCGTTCGGTATTGTAGCGAGAGCGTCACTTCCGCAAATTTGCTGGCCATGCCGAACAGGCCCATCACCACAATCCAGAAAATCGCACCGGGGCCACCCACAGCCACCGCCACCGATACTCCGGCGATGGAGCCTAACCCCACCGTGGCCGAAAGTGCCGAAAGCAGCGCCTGAAGCGGGCTCACTTCACCGCTGGCCGTGCTTGCGGCGGTTTTTTTGTCTTTCCCCGCGGCAAGGCGCAGCGCGTGGGGCAACAACCGGAAATTCACCCCGCCCAAATACACCGTGAAAAACAGCGCCGCCGCCATCAGCCACAGCACAATAAACGGAAACCCGCCAATATCGTAAAACAACACCGAAGAAAGCATTGAAACCAATGGCTTAAGTAGCGATTCAAACGCGGCGGTGAATTCCATACACACTCCGTGTGGGGGTTAATTTTTTATATTACAATCCAGTACTACCCCTTTTGTCATTCCTGCGAAAGCAGGAATCCACTTTTTCAAGCCAACCCACGCGTTTATAAGAAAAATAAAGAAAATTCTCCATTGTCATACGGTTGTCACATATCTCTGTTACATTCGAGACTGGAGAGACCCCGTGACCGAAGCCATGACCACAGAACAGCCAGAAAAAAAGCGCGGCCTGAAGGACGTTGCGCTTAAAGTTGCAGGCGTTGGCTATTCCGTGGGGGACTTAACCATGGGGGCGGCAGCTAAGCTGCGCGGTGAAGACGATGTCTTCAACGGTGCGGCTATTTGGCTTGCGGGCGGTATTGCCGCTGCACGCTATGGCAATCCCAGTGAGCAAAAACAGATTGAATTATTATCCCAGAAACTTGAACAGCATCTCAAAGCGCAGGGCATCGATATTCCCGATGATGTGCGCGAGCAAAACGCGCTTCTAAAAAAGCCTGATTTTATCACGCGCTGTGAGAACTTTTTATATCAACATCCTTCCGAGATGTTGAATGCAGCCTACGCAATTGGTGCTGCGCTGCTTTTCAAAAATGGCATCAAAGAACTCAACGCGGAAAGTAAGGGGCTCATTCCGAAGTTTACGGAAGGCTACTCGTTGAAAGGCATTATTAGTGCCGTCAATGGCATTTCAAAGAATTTCTGGATGGGAACACTCGTTGGTGGTGGCGCGCTTGCGGGCTTATTCATCAAGGAAGATCCTAATGCGCGCAAGAACCTCAAAGAGCATGGCGTATGGGCTCGCTTCCGCGCATTTATTGAAGAAAAGCCGCTGCGGTTGACTGGCGCGCTGTATGGCGCAAATAACGTTTTCACCGTGCTAAAAGCCGTAGAAGACTACAGCGTGCACAATAATCCCTCTCGGGTATTAAATCCGCATATTTTTTCAGGCACGACGGCAGGAATGTATATTTTATCCAACATCCTGCTCACCACCGTATCGCGCGATCAGGCAAGTGCGAAGCATATGCCCGCGGGCCAACTCACGCGGCTTGAAGATGCTGCTGCTCGGGTGATTGCTGCTCAGCCTGAGAAGGAACGCACCATGCTGCTTCAGGAAGTAAGCCAGTTTATGGCGCAGCAAAAATCTGTAGGGCTCAAAGCACCGGAAATTGAGCAGCAGCTTGCGGCGCGTGTGGCGGCGTTGAACCAGCCAAAAACGCAGCTCGCCCAAGTCGCTGCGCCCAGCCAGTTTGCGGCTAAGGAAGCGACGCGCCGCGCAGAGGCCGCAACGCAAGAAGCCGCGCTCAGCGTCTAATTACTTCAACGAATCCGCAATTTCTTTTGCTGCTTGGGTGCGGTTGGGCGCGTCCGTGATGGGGCGGCCGATGACGAGGTAATCTGCGCCGCGGGCGAGGGCTTCTTTCGGCGTCAGGATGCGTTTTTGGTCGCCTGCCGCAGCACCCTCGGGGCGGATACCAGGGACGATGAGTTTGAGGTCAGAACCACAGGCTTTGCGAATCGGCGCGATTTCGAATGGCGAACACACCACCCCGTCCAGCCCCGCGCTTTGCGCAAGGTCGGCGAGGCGCAGCACTTGCTCCTGCAAGCTATCGCGGAAGCCCAGAATCGAAATATCGTCTTGGTCGAGGCTGGTCAGCAGCGTCACCCCGATAATCAGCGGGCGCTCTTTGCCCGTGATTTGCGCCACGCGGTCGCTCGCATCAATCGCGGCTTTCAGCATCGCTTGGCCGCCGGTGGTGTGCACCGTCATCATGAACATGTTCATGCCCACCGTGGCCGCAATCGCTTTCGCCACCGTGTTGGGGATGTCGTGGAATTTCAGGTCGAGGAAGACGGGAATGCCAAGGCGGGTGATATATTCCACCCCCGCCGCGCCGTTAGCCGTAAAAAACTCCAGCCCCAGCTTCACCGCGCCAACATGTGCCCGCACATCGCCCGCAATTTTGCTGGCCTCGTCAGGGTCGCTCGCATCCACCGCGCAGATGATAGGGTTAATCAGTTCGGTCATGAATTATCTTTCTTTGTCATTCCTGCGAAAGCAGGAATCCCCTTTTTGTAGGAGATTCCCGATGAAGCTTCGTTACCAAATGCACTGCATTTGGACTTCGCTAGCTCGGGAATGACAATAAAAAAATGCATCATAATACAAACACCGTTTCACCGCCCACGATGGTGCGGGTTGCGCGGCCGGTCACTTCCACGCCGTCGAACGGGGAGTTTTTCGATTTGCTACTCAGCGCGTCGTTCTGGATCGTCCATTTCTTCGCGGGGTCGATCATCACTAAATCTGCCGCTGCGCCTTTTTTCAGGCGGCCAGCATCGGCGTGGATGATATCCGCGGCTTTATAGGTCATTGCCGCCAGCGCCTCACGCAAGCTCAGGTGACCCTGATGCACAAGGTTCAGCGAGAGGGCGAGCATCGTCTCCAGCCCCACAATGCCGAAGCTTGCCACATCCATCGGCACGCGTTTGCTTTCGGTGTCGTGCGGCGCGTGGTCGGTTGCAATTGCGTCAATCGTGCCATCGCGCAGGCCTTCGATGAGGGCGAGGCGGTCTTTCTCCGCGCGCAGGGGCGGGTTCATTTTGCTAAACGTGCGGTAGTCAATCACCGCTTCATCCGTCAGGATAAAATGGTGCGGTGCCACTTCCGCCGTCACGTTGATGCCTTTGGCTTTGCCCCAGCGCACCAGCTCCACCGCTTCCTTCGTCGAGATATGCAGCACATGGTAATGCGCGCCCGTGAGTTCCGCGAGGAGGATGTCGCGCGCGACAATCACCGCTTCGCTCACGTTCGGAATGCCTTTGAGGCCGAGTTTTGTGGCCACCCAGCCTTCGTTCATGCAGCCGCCACAGCTGAGGTTATGGTCTTCCGCGTGCTGTGCAATCGGCACGCCCAGCGCCTTGCCCATCGTCAGCGCTTGGCGCATAATCTGCGCGTTCATCACCGGCAGGCCATCATCCGTGAATCCGCACGCGCCAGCTTCCACCAGCATCGCCATTTCCGTTAGCTCTTCGCCTTTTTGGCCTTTGGTAATCGCGGCGTAGGGGCGAATGTTCACATAGCCCGTTTCCGCCGCGCGCTTTTGCAGGAAGGCGAGCACGGTAATATCATCCACCACCGGTTTGGTGTTGGGCATGGTGGCCACGGTGGTCACGCCACCAGCGGCCGCGGCCATGGAGCCCGTCTCGATGGTTTCCTTATATTCTTGCCCAGGTTCGCGGAAATGCACCTGAATATCCAGCAATCCGGGGGCGAGGATGTTTCCGCCGCAATCGATGACGGTTGCACCGTCGGGCGTTTTCCCATCGTTAAAAAGCTGCGGGCCAAAATCCGCAATCTTGTTGCCCTCGGTCAGCAGCCCACCCTTGGTGTCCAGCCCCGTTTCAGGGTCAATCAACCGCGCATTGGTATAGGCAACGCGCGTGCCGTCATTCTTGCGGGTGGGTTTTGTGAATTGGGTCATATCGCTTACTCTATATCTTTATTTAGGAAGGCTGAATAATGCCGCTGTTCATTAAATATGCAATATAAGCTAGAAGAATTAGTAGACAGCCAATCACGATAACTATCCACGGCAAAACAACTAACATGGCAAGCAGCAATCTGTGTTGTCCACTCAGCTTCTCAGGATGAGCTACAAAATCGCTCCAATAAGTCTTTATAGATTTATCTCTGTAATAGAAGAATGGGACGACCATTAAAATTAGCCAGTGAAGTTTATCAAACCAGAATTGGGTGAATTCTATAGGAATTAGCCACTGCAAGTTAACAGCTAAGAAAAAGCCAGTAACTATGCTAAAAAACAGGATTTTTAATACGCACTTGTTAACAATGTTTTTAAGCGCGAGCATTTAACAATAACTCCAACACCGCCTGACGCACCGCCACGCCCATTTCCACTTGGTCGAGGATGGCGCTGCGCTGGATGTCGTCGGCAACATCTGTGTCAATCTCCACGCCGCGGTTCATGGGGCCGGGGTGCATAATCAGTGCATCCGGCTTGGCGTAGCTGAGTTTTTCGTAACTCAGGCCATAGCTCATAAAATAATCGCGCACGCTGGCGATGCCGCGGCCTGCCATGCGTTCATGCTGAATGCGCAGCATCATCACCACGTCGGCATCCGCCAAGCCTTGGCGCATATCGTTGGTGTAGCCCACGCCAAAACCGGCAGCGCCGGTGGGCATCAGGGTGGGGGGCGCAACCAGCGTCACTTTTGCGCCCAGCGCCTTTAGCAAATGCACATTGCTGCGCGCTACGCGGCTGTTGGCAATGTCACCACAAATCGCCACCTTTAGGCCTTTAATCTCGCCCTTTTTTCGGCGAATGGTCAGCGCATCCAGCAGGGCTTGGGTGGGGTGTTCATGCGCGCCGTCGCCCGCGTTGATGACGTGGGCATCCACTTTCTCGGCAATCAGCTGCACTGCGCCTGCATGGGGCGAGCGCACCACAATCGCATCCGCCTGCATGGCGTTCAGCGTCATCGCCGTATCCAGCAGCGTTTCGCCCTTGTTCACGGAGGAGGTGGCGGCGCTGATGTTAATCACATCCATGCTCAGGCGCTTGCCAGCCAGCTCGAAGCTGGTGCGGGTGCGTGTCGAGTTTTCAAAAAACAAATTGATGAGGGTTCGGCCACCCAAAATCTTATGTTTCTTATCCACCGCGCGGTTGCGGGCAACATAGGCCTCGGCGGTGTCCAGAATTGTATGAATATCGGCAGGTGCCATGCCTTCGATCTGTAACAGATGGCGTGGCCAAGAAAGGGCGGGGTGCGATTCCGTTTTCTGCATGCCCACACCCATACGCAGCGCGCGCGCAAAATGCAAGGGGCGGGTCGTGATATTTACTGTTTCTTCGTTGCCCGTCTCGTGGTAAATCGTTGGGCATGAAAAAATACTCCGCGTTACTGCTGCTTTCCACCTCCCTTGCGCTTGCGGGCTGCGGCACCGCTGCCAAGCAGTGGCTGAACCCCGACAAAACCTTCGAATCGCTCGGCCAGCCGGAGGTGAAGGGCGTGAACGACACGCAGGAGCAAAACGCTAAAGAAGCCCTCGCGGCGGGCGATTTCACCCGCGCCGCCAAGCTATATGAAATTCTGGTTTCTTCCGACAAAGGCACGAAGGAGCAAGTGCTGCGCTACAAGCTCGGGCTTGCCAGCACCATGCGTCGCCTCGGCAATTACGAACGTGCGCTGTCGATGTTCGATCAGCTCGTGGCTGAAAACGCAGGCAATCTCGATGCTGCCGAAGGCCGCGCCCTAACCCTGATGGCGATGGGCAAAACGCTGGATGCCAGCCGCGGCTTCTCCGACATTGTGGAGAAAGACGCTAAACGTTGGCAAACCCTCAATGCGCTGGGCATTTTGTTCGTCACCAAAAACATGATTCCCGAGGCAATGTCATACTATACCGAGGCGCTGAAATACAGCCCCGACAACCCCGCTGTGCTCAATAACGTGGGCTTAAGCCAAGCGGTGGACAAGAATTATCGCCGCGGGATCGATGCGCTGGAGCAGGCAGCGCGCCTCAGCAAACTGCCCGCGCAACGTAAGCAGATCGAGCTGAATGAAGCGCTGGTTTTTGCGGTGTCGGGCGATTTGGACAAAGCGCGCGAGATTGCCTCTAGGCACTATGACGGCGCGGCGCTGGACAACAACATGGGTCTCTATGCCCATTTGGCGAAGGATAATGCGCTGGCGAAAACCTACCTCAACATGGCGCTTGGCCAAAGCCCCACCTTCTACGAGCGCGCGTGGAGCAATCTCGACGTGGTGAGTGACGGCTCGAAGTCCGAGACCCCAACGCCATTCCAGCATAAATAAAAAACGTTATTGGCGGTGAACCGCAAGGCCTGCGGGCGCTTGCATGGTTGGCATCACCTCAATGCGGTTGATGTTTACATGCTCGGGCTGCGCAATCGCCCAGCGGATTGTTTCGGCAATGTCTTGCGCTGTGAGGGGCTGTAACCCTTGATACACCGCTTCGGCGCGTTTCGCGTCGCCGTGGAAGCGGGTTAGGGAGAATTCCGTTTCCGTCATTCCGGGTTCGATGTTTGTCACCCGCACAGGCACGCCCAGCAAATCCGCGCGCAGCGCCAGCGAGAAATACGTCACGAACGCTTTGCACGCGCCATACACATTCGCGCCTTGGTAATGGTAGCTCCCCGCGATGGAGGAAATATTCACAATATGCCCGCGTCCGCGCGCCTTCATCGCGGGCAGCAGCTCGCGGGTCAGGGTCAGCAAGCCAAGCACATTGGTGTCGATCATGGTTTGCCAGTCGCTCCACTGCGCGGTGTCGGCCGTGCCTAAGCCAAGGGCGCCGCCAGCATTGTTCACCAGCACATCAATCTCCTGCCATTCACGGGGCAAGGCACGCAGGCTGGCAAGGGTGGCCTCGCGGTCGCACACATCCATCGCCACGCTGCGCGTGGGGGCATGTGTTTGGTTGGCAAGCTGCGCGGCCAGTGCTTCAAGCCGCTCCACACGCCGTCCCGTTAGAATCAGGCGGTGGCCTTCCGTGGCCAGCAACTCTGCCGCCGCGCGGCCAATGCCCGAGGTCGCACCAGTGATAAGGATGGTTTTTGCGTTCGCCATCTTATGCCTTCTTTTTTACCGCCGGTTTCTTTGCTGCTGGCTTCTTAGCCGACGCCTTTTTCACGGGCGCTTTTTTCGCAGGGGCTTTTTTGCCTGCGGCTTTCTTGGCGGGTGCTTTGCCTTTTGCGCCCGCTGCGGGCAGCAATGGCATCACAATTTCCATTGTCACCTCTTCGGGCTTCAGCTCTTTCGGTAGCGTCACGTTTTTGCCTGCGTATTTGATGTACGCACCGTAACGGCCTTTGAGAATCACCACGCGCTCGCCGGATTCAGGGTGTGCGCCCAAATCTTTCAGCGGCTCAGGTGCGCCGCGGCCACCGCCGTTTTTCTTTTTCTCCAGCGCTTCCGCAATCAGTGTCACTGCGCGGTTCATGCCGATGGTGAGGATGTCTTCCTCCGCCGGAATATTGGCGTATTTGCCCGCGTGCAGCAGGTAAGGGCCGAAGCGGCCAATGTTCGCCACAATGGTTTCCCCCGTTTCTGGGTGCAGGCCAATCTCGCGCGGCAGTGCAAGCAGCGATAGGGCTTTTTCCAAATCCACGCTGCTAGGTGCCAAGCCTTTTGGCAAGCTGCTGCGTTTGGGTTTTTTCTCTTCGCCCAGCTGCACATACACCCCATACGGGCCTTTGCGGATGGTCACCGTGTCGCCGCTTACGGGGTCGGTGCCCAGCGTGCGCGGGAATTCTTCGCCCTCGCTGGCGCCACCTTCTGCCGCGTCGCCAGTGGCGGCGGTGAGTTGGCGGGTGAAGTTACATTCCGGATAGTTAGAGCAACCAAGGAAGGAGCCGAACTTACCAGTTTTTAGATGCAATTCACCCTTGCTACATTTCGGGCAAACCTTTGCCTTGGCGGCCGTTTCACCGGTGCCGAAAATATACGGCTCCAGCAATTCTTCCACCTTGGTCAGCACATCGCTTATGGTCAGTTTTTTGCTGTCTTCCACCCGCGCATGGAAATCTTTCCAGAACAGGCGCAGTTCCTCTTTCCAGTCGCGTTCGCCGTCGGCGATTTTATCGAGGTTTTCCTCAAGGCTGGCGGTGAAGTTATATTCCACATATTTGTCGAAATACGACATGAGAAACGCCGTCACGATGCGGCCAAGCGATTCCGCCACAAAGCGGCGCTTATCCAGCTTCACATAGTTACGGTCGATGAGCACCGAGATAATGCTCGCATAGGTCGAAGGGCGGCCAATGCCCAGTTCTTCAAGGCGCTTCACCAAGCTTGCTTCCGAATAACGCGGCGGCGGCTGGGTGAAGTGTTGCGCGGCTTCCACCTTATTGGTGCGCAGCGGTTCACCCACGTCCATCACCGGCAGGCGCTGGGTGTCGTTCTCGGCATCTTCCTCGCCGTCTTTTTTCTCTTTTTCGTCTTCTTCCAGCACTTCCTGATAGAGGCACAAAAACCCGTCGAACTTCAGCACCGAACCGGTGGCACGCAGCGCATGGCGCTTGGTGGCATCGTGAATATCCACGCCCACTTGGTCATAGAGCGCCACTTCCATTTGGCTCGCCATCATGCGTTTCCAAATCAGGTCGTAGAGTTTCGCGAACTCGCCATCCAGTGGCAATGTTCCGGGGCGTTTGGTGAGGTCGGTCGGGCGGATGGCTTCGTGGGCTTCCTGCGCGTTCTTCACCTTGGTTTTATACATGCGTGGGCTGTCCGGCACATATTGCTTGCCGTATTCTTTTTCAATCAAGGCGCGAGCGTCGTTAATCGCGTCGATCGAAACCGTAATCCCGTCCGTACGCATATAGGTGATGAGGCCTTCCTCATACAGCTTTTGCGCCACTTGCATGGTGCGTTTGGCGCCAAAGCCCAGCTTGCGGCTTGCTTCCATTTGCAAGGTGGAGGTGGAGAAGGGCGCATACGGCGCGCGGCGTACCGTGCGTGGTGTAATCGTCGTCACGCGGAAGGTCGCGCTTTTCAGCGTTGCTTCCACTTCACGTGCTGCCGCCTCGTTGATGAGGGAGAATTTATCCAGCTTCGCGCCGTTATATTCCGTTACGCGGGCGTTAAAAGTTGCACCCGTCGCAGTTTGCAGCGCCACGCTCAAATCCCAGTATTCGCGTGGGTTGAACACTTCGATTTCCGATTCGCGTTCGCAAATCAGGCGCAGCGCCACCGATTGCACACGCCCCGCCGAGCGGCTACCGGGCAATTTGCGCCACAGCACGGGCGAGAGGTTGAAGCCCACCAGATAATCCAGCGCGCGGCGCGCTTGCTGCGCGTTCACCAAATCCATATCGATGTCGCGCGGATTCTCAATCGCGTGCGTCACCGCTTTTTTGGTGATTTCATGGAACACAATGCGCTTCACGCCAATGTCCTTCGGCAGCTTTTTGCTTTCCTTCAGCGCCTCCAGCACATGCCACGAAATCGCTTCCCCCTCGCGGTCGGGGTCGGTCGCGAGATAGAGCATATCCGCGCCTTTAATGGCGGCAGCAATCGCGCCCATTTGTTTTTTGGAGTCGATATCCACTTCGTAATGCATGGCGAAATCGGCGTCGGGTTCCACCGAGCCATCCTTGCTTGGCAAGTCGCGCACATGGCCGTAGGAGGCCAGCACATGGTAATCCGTGCCCAGATATTTGTTGATTGTCTTCGCTTTTGCGGGTGATTCCACCACGACTACATTGGTTGTCAATTTATTCTCCCATTCGTAAAGCGACTCGGCCACCGGCGCTGCGTTCTAGCCTACCTGCGAGCTCGAGTTCAAGTAAAACCGCCATCATCAGGTGCGGGGTGAGTCCTGTCGCAATTAAAAGTTCGTCCAGCAAGGTGGGGCTGGCGCCGAGTGCGCTCAGCAATGCCTCGCGTGCCTCGTCTAGCACGGAATCGTGGATGGAAGCCGCCGTTGGCTCATCAAACAGGCGCATTTGGTTCTCGGCCAGCGGCAATTCTCCCGTGGGTGAAATGTTGGCCAAAATGTCACGCGCGGATTCCACCAAGGTCGCGCCTTCTTTTAGCAATTTGTTGGTGCCATGGCAGCGCGGGTCCATCGGCGAGCCGGGCACGGCGAACACATCGCGGCCATAATCCCCCGCGTAATTTGCGGTAATCAGCGAGCCGGATTTCAGCGACGCTTCCACCACCACCACACCCAGCGACATGCCTGCAATAATGCGGTTGCGGCCGGGGAAGCTACGTGCGTGCGGCTGCATGCCGAACGGTTGTTCGGAGATAATCGCGCCGCATTCGGCGATTTCTTGAAACAGCGCGGCATTCTCTGGCGGGTAGACATTATCAATCCCGCCGCCAATCACCGCCACCGTGCCGCTAACCATGGAGCCGCGATGCGCCGCGGCGTCAATCCCACGTGCAAGGCCGGAAACGACCGAATAGCCGCCTGCGCCTAAATCGCTTGCAATTTTCTTTGCAAAGGCGCAGCCATTGGCCGAGGCATTGCGCGCCCCCACCATGCCCACCAGTTTGCTGTGGCCAAACACATGCGGATGGCCTTTCACCGTAATCAGCGGCGGCGCATCCGGAATATATTGCAGCAGGCGCGGATAGGCTTCTTCGCCATACATCAGCACCTGCGCACCAAACTTCGTAATCGCGTCATACTCACGTTCGGCATCGGCTTTGGGCGTAATGGTAATCGGTTTTTTGCGGCCGCCACGACGGCTGATGTCGGGTGCCATCTCAATTGCTTTTTTCACTGAGCCGCAGAATTTCACGAGGTGGAAAAACGTCATCGGCCCCACCTGTTCGCTACGAATCAGGCGAAGCGCATCAATCGGGTCTGTCCCGCGCAGGGCTGGGTTGGGAATGAAATTCCCGCTCATGCGTTGTCCTTGCTACGGCGCTTCATTTTCGGCTCAACCCCGTTGCATAAACGGGTGATGTTTTCGCGGTGGCGCCAAATGGCTATGCCTGCCGCCACACCCAAAATAAAGCCGCATGCTGCGTCCGTGGTAAGCCATACCAACAGCGGAATCGCCGCAAGCGCCGCAATCGAGGCAAGCGAGACATATCGCGTTGGTAGAAACACGGCTAACCAAATGGCCATCACGGTAAGGCCAACAGGCCATGCAAACGCCAGCACTGCGCCCAGAATCGTGGCCATGCCTTTGCCGCCTTTAAAGCGCAGCCACGGCGAATACATATGGCCAATCGCGGCCAGCAAACCGGCCAGTGCCGCGCCTGCATTGGCTTCTGCAAACAGGGTGGCGGCAAGAATCACGGCCAGCGCGCCTTTGCCCGCGTCGAACAGCAGGGTCAGCAGCGCCACTTTCTTATTGCCCGTGCGCAGCATGTTGGTGGCGCCAATATTGCCCGAGCCAATCGTGCGCGGGTCGGGCAGGCCAAACAGTTTCGCAAACACCACGCCAAAGGGAA
>JACCDH011157689.1_pt1 | contig 23705 bp, 18 predicted proteins | sample 7442481 | NCBI WGS metagenome assembly JACCDH01 (sample SAMN15323433, study PRJNA562643) | freshwater metagenome | isolation source: river surface water | place: USA:Blue River Watershed | collected 2017-08-15
ACCCCCAGATGTGATGGCCTGGGTGGCCAAAATAGTGCCTTGCGCGGTCGCTTCTGGAACATTGTGATTTACACGAATGTCTCCAGCTGGACCCTTCTCACCTGTGACGGTGAAACCTGTTGGGATGCCCTCTGAATCAAGGCCAGGCCATGTTGCCTTGCTGCTCTTGATGTATAGGCGAGGGCCCATAGTTGATGACTTCTTAGCCGGGAAGGAGATAGATGGTGCAGGTGCTGCTGAATCAGATGATCCGGCCTTAGCAACCTTGCCAGTTGAATCCTGAGTTGTGAGGGTCGGAAGAACGCCTTCCTGACCAGTCATTGAGTTAAAGCCAAGGAATGCTGTTACTACCAATAGTAAGGAGAGGGCGACCTTAGAAGACTTCGCTGCAAGCTCTGCTGCCTTTTTATAGGTAGTTGAGAGCATGTCGAGGGCTGTAAGTCCACGCTCTTGATCGATAACGAGCTCTGAAAGAACACGACGAAGTGATGTGCGAGCGCGAGAGACAGTGTGACGCACTGCAGATTCCTTGATTCCAAGCTCTGCAGCGATTTCCTCTGTTGAGCGGCCTTCCATCTCCCACATAACAAGCGCAGCACGCTCTGCAGGGGATAGGAGAGCTAAAGCCTGGCGAATAATCGCTGCATCTTCAGCCTGGGTAAGAACTTCTGAGTGATCGCCTGAAACCTGCCATGCAGCTTCAACCTCAGCCTGGGCATCGTCGATAACCACAAGGTTTGGACGGCGGCCTTCAAGGCGGAAGTAGTCGATGCAGAGGTTTTCAATGGTGCGGTGTAGATAAGAGAGTGCGTGCTCAGCCGATTCAAGCTCAGGGGCTGCGAGCATGAACTTAATAAGTGAGTCTTGGGTGATCTCTTCAGCCTTAGCTGAATCCTTTAATACGCGATTGGCATGGGCAAGTAGCTCTGAACGGTGCTCAGTGTAAAAAGCCCCCAGTTCAGCAACTGTCCATACGCTAAGTGCCACTTTTTCAGATCCTTCATTAACCGGTTTTGTGTTGCAGAGTCAGCCGTCGCTGCCTCTATCCACTACTACGAATCCCATCCTAGTTTGTAGCGGGAAGGGGACAAAACGGACATTTCTTTAGAGAATGTGGCCCTTGATGAGCAAGCTTTCAGAATTCTTCTGCGAGATTACTTTGGCGGGGATGCCCCCAAGGGTTTGATCGCCTTCTGGGAAACTCTTGTTGACCACAGCGTTTGCACCAATGACAGTTCCAGAACCGATTTCGATTGGTCCAAAAATTTTCGCACCAGGCCCTAAATAACAATTGTCACCAATAATCGGCGCCGCATCCGACTTTCCAGCTTCCGTGCCGATATTCACATCGACATGGATTCGACAATTCGCCCCGATTCTGGCGCCACCGTTCACAACAATTGTTCCTCTGTGAGCAATTGAAAGTCCAGGTCCAAAGGTATTCGGAGAAATCGAGAACCCTAACTTTACAGATGATTTACGGAAAAGTATTTTTCGGCAAAAGGTTCTGATCGGATTCTTGCCACAATTTATTGCGTACTCAAGTTTGCGCATCCGCATTTGAAAAATATAAACATCATCGAACAGTAATCCTAGGGTCCGTGGCTTCAGCCCTAAAGAGCGGCAATCGGCATCGCAGTAAGCATGGAAGTCCCTCTTAGATTGAATCATCGGTTACTCACAAACCCATTAGTGAAGCTTGACGGTCAAAATTAGGAACAGCATTTCTGACTTCATCGAATGTTCCTTCTGCAATGATCTGACCTCCTTCAAGATATACAACTTTGTCAGCATCGCGGACTGTGGATAGTCGGTGTGCAATAAGAATCACCGTGACGTCACCTTTGAGCGCACCTATCGCTGCAGAAATATTTGCTTCTGTTTCTCCATCTAGGGCACTTGTAGCCTCGTCCAAAACCAGAAGCTTTGGTTTTGTGAATAGTGCTCGAGCAATCCCAAGTCGCTGTCGTTGGCCACCACTCAGACTTGAACCTCGGTCACCAACTCTGGTGTTCTCACCATCTGGAAGAGAATTTACAAACTCGACTAATTGGGCAGTCACAATTGCTTCATCAACTAATTTATCTGTTGCTTCGGAGTCTGGAAAGCCGAGAGTTATATTCGATCGAATCGTTCCGTTTGAAATCATGACGTCTTGGGGAACATATGAGATGGCACCCGGCCACGTCTTTGGAACTTCTGAGGCTGGCGTATTCGAGATCTTAACCGCACCATCATCTGGCTCCAAAACTCCAAGAATCAAATCAATTAGGGTTGTTTTTCCAGCACCAGAAGGTCCTACAATTGCAACTACCGTACCTTTCTTAATCTCAAGGTTCGCCTGAAATATTGCCGGGCTAAGTGAACCTGGGTATTGAAAAGTTACATTTCTAAGGATTGCCTCTGGGGTAAATCCCGCATGCATCGTATCAATCTGATCTGTGGCATTTTCTAGGACCTCAATATTTTTTAACTCTAGAATCAAATCAAGGGTTGGTTTTGCTGAGCCCAAACTGGACCGCACTTGAATTGCACCTTGCTGTACACGAAGGACGGCTGGGGCGATTCTTGTGCCAGCTACCAAGAATACCGACAGGGTTGCAACGGCGTGTGCGGCATCCTGAAGTAAGAATTGAGCAGCACTAATTAACAGCGCACCGATTACTAGGGAGCTTTCAACAATGTACTTACTGACATTCGGCATAAAGGCAAGGCCTGCGAGGGTATCGGCTAATTCGTGTCTGATACTTCCAATTTCGCGTGCATAGTAGTCTCGCCTGTTCCGAACAACAGATTCTCGATAAGAAGTTAGAACTTCAATTATCTTCTCGTTACTCTGGATGCTGAGCTTTGAATCTGCCCCACCTAATTGGGCTGCTCTCTTATGCATGAATGCGTATAGCAAGTATCCGACTAAAGCGAAAAAGATGATTGTACTAAGAGCCATCCAGAAATCAACCACCAGCAGCCCTGCAGACATTATGAGTAGCAAAACTAAATCCGCAATTATAACGACTGAGCTTCCCAAAACTCCTAAAGTGATACCTGATACACCGGTTGTTAAGGCAAACAAATTTTCATATTGTGTTTTCTTTTGAATCTTTATTAAAGATTGAGATAACATCTTTTTAGTTAATTGCGAACTTATGATTGCTCCACGTCGGCTTAAAAAGTACAAAACTTTTCTACTTAAGACTATGGAAAAAATTGTTCTTAAAACAAATAGGACTGCAGCGGCAGCGCCCATTAACGCTGCTTGCGATTGGAATGACAAACTTTCAATGTGAAAAAATTTCAAGAACTGTGTGATTCGATCACCAGGCGGCCGAGATTGCACCCCGTTTATAGAAAGCGCTCCAAGTAGTCCAATAATTGCGACCCCAAGGAGGTCCATGAAACCCAATATAGTTTGAATAAACAGCACCACAATAAAACGTAATTTGTCGCGTTTACTCAAAATCGACAGGGAGAGCAGAAGGGGTGTGTCTCGAAGCTGGCCCCACCCGATTTGCATAACGAAATTGTCTCATGTCCTAATCCCATTACTAGGGACACTTAACTTTGGAATTCAATCTAGATTAGGAGAGATTTATACATTTCCACAATTTTTCGCTCTTGAGATTTCCATCCAAGAGGTTCAATCATGGCGAAATCGGTGGGAATCATTCGCTGGGGCAAATCAGCCGCATTTTGCAATATCGAGAGAAGACTGTCCTCTGTTGGCGCAATGCAAGCCCCGAGCCCGAATTCTGCAATGACTCTGGAGAGTTCAGGGAAATTTGATGCGATTACAGGAAGACCAGCAAACGCGTACTCAAATAGTTTGTTCGGGAGGCATAGCCAATCGCTGAGAGAAACATTTTCGATAATACACATTCCATAATCCGCCGAACTTGCGATTGAAGTAACCAACGCATGCGGCACTTGAGGGTGTATTAAGATTTTCTTATTCTTCAGACTTCGCTCTCGCACTAGCGAGGCAAGGGTGCCTTGGCCCATAAAAATCAAGTAAACATCTTGATCTGTCTGGGCAAAAGCTTCCAACAGAATTTCTACACCTCTTCCTTTTTCAATTGCTCCGAGTGAGAGAAATATTTTTGAGTCTTTTGAGATATCGAATTTGCTTCGGAAGTAGTCGTTTTCTACCGCTGAAATTTCTTTTGAATCTAAATAAGTGACAGGGGAGTTCAGAATTATTCGTGACTCTTTTTTGCCGAACCGTTCTAGATACCAATCGGAAATTGAGGGACTTACCGTGACGAAGATGTCGACTCTGGGCCAGCTGATTCGCTCAATCATAAGAGCCAAGAAACGCAATTCGGGCGAGACCCCATTTGCCTCTGATTCTAATTCATGGGCATCGTAAATTAGTTTTGAGCGAGTGAATTTGTTAATTAATAACGCAGCTGGAAGCACAAACCAATCGTGAGCATGAATAACTTTTGGTTTATACCTTAAGCCAGCATATATAAGTTTCAATGAGGCTTCGAAATAGTATACAAACCTGATAAGAATGCAGATAGTTCGAAACTTCGAGATTCTATTCACAACTTTATCCACGTATGGCTTCGTACTTAGTCTCACGAGAGTCGTGTTTTTTTCAGATCCCATATGGGTGCCACGTTCTAGACCTACCGAATAGTAAGAAATTCCCATTTTTTCCGCGGTGTCTCTATACTTTAGCAAACGGCTATCGTCTAGCGGATTTGTATGAGTAATTGAAAGAATGTCCAGCACGTACTCATAATACCCGTTCGCATTTATCTTTAGTCATTCACGCTCAATTTTCATCTACTGTAACGCATAACTTATTTCCTGATTTTTAGTCTTGAATTAACCTAAGCCAAGCGATTTTCGCCTTTTACGAATGATTTGCGTGTTAACCTTTACTGATATTCAAAATGTTGGGGTGATGAGAATGTGTGGAATTTTTGGTGGAGTTTCACCACAAACGCTTGACGTCAATATATTGAGCAAGATTGCGAAACTCGCCGCAAGGCGCGGACGTGATGCCTCTGGTTATATCGAGTACACAAGCGAGAAGTACAAAGTTATCCGGTCCGATTTTCAGATTTCTGAAACATTGAACCTTGCCCCAATTACACATTCTCCATTTGTCGCTGGGCATAGCCGGCTAATAACTAACGGTTTTCTTGACAATCAGCCCGTCCGCTATGCCGATTTTTTTGTAATTCACAATGGGATAGTTCTTAATGCTAATCAGATCTGGGATGAAATTAGACTCGAGCGGAAGCTAGAGGTTGACTCTGAAGTGATCGCGGCACTTGCGCATCACCTTCACTCTTTCGGATGTGCCATCGAAGACCTGCCTGATCAGATTTTAAGCAAATGTGAGGGAGTGGTTTCAGCTGCAATCGTCATGCCGGACTTGGGCAAACTGCTCCTATTATCCAATAATGGAAGTCTCTTCGTGGGAAAGATTGGTAAAGATACATACTTCGCTTCTGAAAAATTCTCTTTAACGGACGTCGGGTGTCAATCAGTTGAGCAAATTGAAAAATCATTGATCTTGGATATCCCCGCGAGTCCAATAATTATCGAAAATCGCTTAGAAAATAGCAGAATCAATTTAATTCCGCCGCTTAGGTCACCAAATAACGAGTCCGATCTCCTCAAATATTCAAACTTGAATCTTTCTAGGTGTTCCAAGTGTGTTCTCCCGTCAAGTATGCCCTTCATTTACTTTGATGAGACAGGTGTGTGTAATTTCTGTTTAAACTACTCAAAGCGTAACCAGCCAAAACCTCTTGAACAGCTTGAGGTTATTCTTGCTAAATACAAGAAGAAGGATGGGCCAGATTGCATTTTCCCATTTTCTGGTGGGCGAGATAGTTCCTTTGGGTTGCACCTGGCAGTAAAGGAATTAGGACTCAAGCCGATTGCATATACCTACGACTGGGGAATGGTCACAGATCTTGGGCGCCGAAACATGAGCAGGATGTGCGGGGAGCTCGGAATAGAAAACATTGTTGTGGCCGCAGATATCAATTGGAAGCGTGCGAATATTCGAAAGAATCTCCTGGCATGGCTTAAATCACCAAATTTGGGCATGCTAAGTATTCTGACTGCTGGAGATAAACATTTCTTTAGACATATTGAGGATGTTAAACGGGAGACTGGGATTTCCCTGAATTTGTGGAGTGTTAATCCGTTAGAGGTAACACACTTTAAGGCAGGTTTTTTAGGAGTGCCTCCAGATTTTGAAAGTGAGCGCGTTTATCAATCTGGGCTAAGAAAACAACTTGAATATCAACAATTGCGTTTTCGAGCCATGTTAAAAAGTCCTGGCTACTTTAACTCTTCAATAATTGACACAGTAACCGGCGAATATTACCGAAGTAGAAAGAATAAAAAAGATTACTTCCACCTATTCGACTTTTGGAGATGGGATGAAGAAGAAATTGACAATACTTTGGACACCTACGGCTGGGAGCGGGCAATTGACACAACTTCTACTTGGAGAATCGGAGACGGAACCGCGGCTTTTTATAATTATGTTTACCACCGCGTAGCCGGATTTTCTGAGCACGATACATTTAGGAGTAATCAGATTCGCGAAGGTGACATTTCCAGAGAGGAAGCATTGAGACTAATAGATTTAGAAAATCTGCCCCGCTACGAGAATATAAAGTGGTATCTAGACGTACTAGGTCTTGATTTCTGTGAAGTAATAGAGAAAGTGAATGCGATTCCTCGAGTTGCAGAAATTTGACACTTACATACCCATGCTTTTCCTAAAACTAGACTCTTCCCGGTTGCTTCCATGAAGATTGTGCATATTTGGGATCAAGCTAGTTATGTAGAAAACCTAATGAAAATTCAAAACATCAAGAATGTTGAAATGGAGCGATTCCCAAAGTTGCCCGACTTTGGATTGGCAGAAAAAATCGTTTCCAATTCATTCAAATCAATTCCTTACCTTTATTCTCACGCTTTAGACTCTTTTATACGTCGGAAAGCAATTCAAAATACGTATTTTGAATTTCATTCTGTGACCTTGCTTGAAAAGTACCCCGAGTTGATTCCGAGGACAGTACTGCACATCCATGGATCGGAAGTGCGTCGCACTAATGAATTAGGGCTGAGTGAAGATACGACCTCCGAGTTCACCCGTTTTGCTCTAGCCAATGTGCCTTTGGTCTTTTATTCAACCCCTGAATTGTTAGAGGTCCTTAGTAAGTATTCCACTAGAACACAATGGGTGCCCCATGTAACCAATCTAGCTGCGAACCCCCATGAGAAAGCCAGAAAAAATAGTTTTAAGTTTGATGCGGTTTTCCCTTCAAGTCTGGAGGTGTGGAAGGGATCAGATAATGTTTTGAAATTAATTGAGGAGTGCAAAAATTTAAAACCAAGTCTAAAATTCTCAAGTTTAAAACTTGGGAAAAACATGGAAACCGCATTTGAATTAGGAGTTCATCTGGAGGGGGTAAAACCCAGAAAGCGGTTCCAAAATTTCTTGAGGTCTGCAGATATAGCCTTAGGCCAAGGTTTTGGGATTATCGCTTCAGCGGACATTGAATCAATTCAATTGGGATTGAGACACTTCCCAGTAGGGACAAATTTGTATTCTTTATCTGCCTATGAAATTACACCTGAAATGCTCCCTGATTTTGGTGAATTACCTCTTGAATTCCTCTCCCTCGTTGTAAGTAAAGAAAAGCGATACAGCCATTTTGAAAACCGGGTTCAAGAATTGCACTCTGCAAATCAAATCCTCAGCTTGCTGGGGGAAAGTTACAACTATTATCTAACGAATTAGGCCAGGAGATTTTGAATCATCAATACATCCCAGAACGTGAGGAGTAGAAAGAGGTCAATACCGGTCTCTCTACTTTTTCTTTTTTGAGAAGGATAAGAATTCTCAGCATTCTTATTGGCCAGACCTTTCGCATAAATGAGAATGACTTGGACTGCTTCTGTACCTCAAACGATCTACCAGCTTGGATTAAACTCTCTTGGGATTCCCGAAGTGCGACGGAATCTTGGTTGATAATGGCGAAATCTATAAGAAAGGCCCATTGAATTGGCCAGTCCGCTACTGTCATAATTTTCGTTTGAGTTCTATTTACTATGTCTAATGCATTGCGATTTAGCGCATACGAATGACTTCTTGATCTCCTATATCTTCGAGGCAGAATAGAGATATTGTCAAAACCATTCTCAAAAAGTACTAGAGTAGGTGATTCAGGGAGTTTCGCAATCTTCTCCTCAAGTAAACTTAGAGATCCCACCATTTGCATATCGTCTTCAAGAAAAATGACCCAGTCTGAAATTCCTAGAACAGATTTATAAGCTAGTTGATGGCTTCGAGCGCATCCGATTTCTCCAGAACTAAGCGATCTTCCATGGATAACCCTCGCAGCCTCCTCGGAATATTGACCACAACTGAGTTTTTCCAAGAAGCCATCGAATGAGTATCTCGTCGCCCTACGCCCTTGCGTGATGATTTCGTTCAGCAAAATATCAGCACTAGCCCTAATTCCAATCACCTTATATTCGAAGGAAATCTCTTTCTTCAATGAACCCAATTCCATCCCTCTCAAAACCTGTGACTATTAAATGCATTTAATACAACTCTGAGTATTAAATTTTAGTTCTTGGTTCCCGTATATTCTAGATAGGTTTCCAGGACAATCGCAGGTTGTTTGTGATAGGGTCGCAACCTAAGTTGACGGCAAGATAAGAGAAAAAACATATGCCCCAGCGTAATGACCTGCCAGGTTTTCAACCAGGAGATTCTCCTATCAGAATACTTTTAACAGATGGTCAATATAAGCACACTTTGGCTCTCTCAAGGGAGTTTCATCATCAAGGGCATCTTGTTTCTCTCGTCGGAGATAAATACTCTGCGAATCGTTTCTCGAAATATTCGAGATACTTTCCAATTTCTACAGGATCGGCTCGCACAGGAAAACTCTCTGACGACTTTCTCAGTCATTTGGACCAAAATCATTATGACCTTTTGATACCAATAGGGGCTGCATCTGTTGAGCTTTTTTCAATTAACTATTCAATACTTGAGAAGTTCGCCAATGTTGAATTGCCAAGTCGAAAAATCGTCACCACTGCATTCGACAAGTTTCTGGTTTCCCAAATTGCACATAGTTTAGGAATTTCTACTCCTGAGACAATGACGGCAGATGAATGGCTATTCAAATCTCCAAAAAAACCAGGGAGCTATGTCATCAAGAATCGTTTTGAGTTTGGTGAGAGGTTGCCGACACAGTATTTTCAGGATTCAAGTCTTGTGACGGCCTATCTCAAAGGAACCCCTAAGGATTTAAGAGAGAACCTACTAGTTCAAACTCGAATTTTAGGGCGAGGTGAAGGATTCTTTGCAGTTTATAAAAAAGGAGCCTTGGTAGACGGCTACACCCATAAAAGAATTCGAGAAATACCGATAGAAGGAGGGTCAAGCACCTGCGCAGAAACGTCAGACGCTTTGGACACATTCCAAGCTGGTAAATTGCTACTTGATTCTTTAGAGTGGCACGGACCAGCTATGGTGGAATTCAAGCGAGAGGTTGACTCAAATAGTCTCTTTTTGATGGAGGTGAACCCAAAATTTTGGGGGTCATTAGAACTTGGAATTGCCGCCGGACTAAATTTTCCAAAAGCGCTCCTTGGCACATCGAATGGGGCTGGTTTCACAGATACTGCTCTGTTAAACAAACGATATGTCCGTTTCCAGTGGCCGTTTGATGGCGATTTGGCCCATCTCAAATATCCTAAATTGCGAATATTCATCCTCAAAGATTTTTTTAACATACGAGTAAAGAAGAATTTTGATTTAAGTGATCCCGGTGTTATCTTCGCAAAATTATTTTTTTTCTTAGCAAAGTCGAGTTTAGTCCATGCGCTTTATTCAGAAGTTAATAAATTTGTTTTCAGATTGCGAGGGCAGGGGCTGAGCATCGCCCTCTGGCGCTTTGTTGAAGAATCGTTTGGAATTCCCATTTTCAGGGGCGCCGCGCAACAACAATTGATGCTAGGGCCTCAGTTATCCAAACTTGGGAAGCTAAAGTTGAAGCTCATGGGGGTAGGTTCAAGTGTTAACTTACAACAGGAGTTCGATGATATTGAAGCCAACCTCGATTTCGAAAGTCATTTGCACCTCCCGACGCCAGAATATGAACCCATCTCAGATGCACATTTGCGTTTGGGAATACAGTACCTAGGGGATGAGTTGAGCACAGGCAAGAGAATTTACATTCACTGCAGGGAGGGGGTCAGCCGCGCCCCATCTTTAGTTGTAGCCTATTTGATAAGCACTGGTACCAGTCTGGATGAAGCGCTTTCATTAACTCGCAAGCGACGCCCATTTGTTTCCATACTCCCAAATCAACTGGCATCAATCAAAAATTTCTTTGACCTTTCAGACTAGCGATTCCCTTGAATTTAGAAATACTCAATTAGCAAAATACTTATCGATCTCAAATTTTGCTTGAAACCATCCTTGGTTCACCAGTTTCCCGCATTCAAATGTCCTGCAGAAACCATCCACTTCATAGCCCCCTTGATGAATTTGATTTTTCGTGGGCAGATAACCGTATACATCTTCTAAATAGCCGCACGGCCAGACTTGACCAACTGCGCCCAACTCTGAAATGGTCCTTGAAAGGGCAACAGACGGCTCTGCACTCAATCCCACAAGGCATATCGGGCCTATCGGCAATATTTGGAGCACTACATTTTTTGTCTTGCTGTTTTCTATGAAAGTTTCACTCGACCAAATCTTGCGGAGTCCGTTCTGATTAAGACTTTTTAATCTACCCAAGGACACAAACGTCACTTTTTTGAAACTGCGTTCCAGTTTCTTTGTCCATTTGTAATACTCATCTTGAGTGAAGAGTCTAAACTGAGGGCCTTCTAGAATGAATCTCCTCGGACTCTCGAGAAATCTTTGAATTGATGGGGGTCTGACGTCGCCGGCGAAACCTTGAAAAAAGAGAGTTGGAATTTTTTCTTCGAGATCCATACGCAGACCATTCCGGATTGCTCCTGGATAATGCGAGCTCACAAATAACTCATTAAAGAATGAGACTGGATGACAAGCATAAAGCCAGAGTACGCACATTATTTGATCTGTATCCGTCACTAAATCGAGTCTCCTAATTAGGCTATCCTTACGTCCCCAACGATTAGGACCCATGTAAATGTGTTTACCTTTTATTCCAACCCTAGATATGGTGATATGACGTGTTCGTCGTCGGTTAATGGATGCTTTAGCTTTACCTAATGCAAGTTTGGGCGTGACAGGCTCCAGAAGTTCGACATTTTCTAAGAGATTTTGGATTTTATGCGCCATTTCCTCGCAAAGCCATGAGAGATAGCCCTGGTCTACCCTTCCAAGCAATGGTTTTGTCGAATCTGTAGCGGGCGCGTTGTGAGTATGTGAAGCACTAATCCAGATGTTCTCCGGTTTAACATAACTTTCGGCAATTCTTCTAATTGCGTGGGTTAATTCGGGACCGACATATAGCAAGTCAAGTGTCACAATCAGTTTCATTTCACTCTCGTGAACTAATAAAATATTTGCCTCTAGCTTCGACTCGATATGGGCGAAATCAGCTTGGTTTTCGTTACCAGCCAGTGGAATCTTTCTTGTAGGTGTAATGTCTAATTGACAGGCAAAAGCTTTCATTCTATTTTGAATTCAGTCTCGTTGTACGTAAAAAGAAGCCATATTACTTGGGTGCTCAAGGTGCTGTGACACCTATTCCTATGCCAATAACTTCGACACCATCAATTGGAGTTACACCATTGAGTATATTTCTCCCATCGAAAATCAATTTTAGCTTCGAAAAATCATTGCGGTCCTTGAGTATGTCAAGAAACTCTCTGGATGAATTTTGAATAATTACAACATCATAAGATTCATAGTTTCCCTGACTCGGGATAAAGTTTTCTCTCTTGAGTTCCTCTTCTGTATAAAGTGGATCAAGCACATGAACGGTTGCGCCACGAACTTCTAGCAAGTCCCGCAATACTAGCGATCCAGAAAATGCTAACTCTTTAACTTGGTCTCTATATGAGACTCCAAGTATTAGTACCTTAGAGCCCTTTAGTATTCCAAGTCTTTTCTCAATCTGCCGCAATGCATACTCCGGCATATTTTGATTTTCAGTGCGTGCAGATTTAACAATAGTGGCATCCGGGTCATTCCAAAGATAAAATTGCGGGTAGATTGGGATGCAGTGTCCGCCAACCGCGATGCCGGGATTATGTATGTGCGAGAATGGTTGTGAGTTGGAAGCTGAGATAATCTCGTGAACATTTACGCCTATTTTATCGGCGAATTTTGCGAATTGATTGGCCAGCCCAATATTTACATCTCTATAGGCAGTCTCGGCTAGTTTCACAAACTCTGCTGACTCAGCTGAATCCATCACCCAAACACCATTCGGTTTCCCTAGGTCTTGACGTTCATCGAAATCAATCACACTTTCGTAGAAAAATTTTGCAGCCGTTGCGCATTTCGGTGAAATACCCCCAACTATTTTGGGGTATTTCCTTAGATCTTCGAAAACGCGGCCTGTCAGTACTCGCTCAGGGGAAAACACTAAATGAAAATCAATCCCCGCTTTTAAACCAGAATGACTTTCTAAAGCTTTCGAGAATCTGTTTCTTGTTGTTCCTACAGGCAGGGTTGTCTCATAAGAAACAATTGTCCCGGGCTTCAGCCCGGCCGCAATTTCCATAGTTGCCGCATCAAGTGCCGCAAAATCTGGTTCCGCCTTGGAATTAACAAAAAGTGGTACGACGACAACTACTGCTTCTGACCTGGAAACACATTCGCTCGTTGATACCGAAGCAGTTAGTTTTCTGTCGGCAATCACGTTGGCTAGAAATAGCTGGAGATTATGTTCGTTTGGAAAGGGTTCTACTCCTCGGTTTACTAGTTCTACGGTCTCTTGATTTATGTCGGCTCCGAAAACATTATGTCCCTTCTGCGCATACTGAACTGCGAGGGGCAAACCAATTTTTCCTAGGCCCACGACGGTTATGTTCATAAGGTTACCACTTCAGATTTAGACGCGCTTCTGAGAATTGCCTCCGCTATTCGCACGGTTTTTTCACCTGATGAGAGTGTAACAATTTCCGCACTTTTACCTGAGATAGCGTCTCTGAAATTCTCATGTTCTACTTTTAGCGGTTCCGGCTTATCAAAAGCATAAATCTGGATGTCGCCTTGGCTAACTCCTTTGAAATGTGCAAGTTCTTTTTGAGAAACATTGACAGTCCCGTTAGCGTAAAAGGATAAGTCTGTTGTAAGAGTGTCAACTACAAAAGTACCCTTCTCTCCAGTTATTACTGTTTTTCGCTCCTTCAAGGGACTGAGCCAATTCACATTGTGATTTACAATTATTCCATTTTTCAACTTACCGACCACAGTCAACATATCTTCGTGCTCTCTGCCAGATTTAGTCATAACCTGGGCTGAGACATTTACGTAATCTTGGTCAGTTAACCAAGAAGTAAGATCGATATCGTGTGTTGCGAGATCCATTACGACACCTACATCCGAGATACGTGATGGAAAAGGTCCAATTCTTCTCGTCGTGACCTGATAAATCTCCCCTAAGTCTCCATTGTGAATTCTTTTTCTTGCTTCCCTAAGTGCGGCATTAAATCTTTCAATGTGGCCCACCGCACCAATTATCGAATTTGCATCAGCAGCTTCTCTAATTCGCTGGGCCGAGTCGCCTGTGTGCGAGACTGGTTTTTCAATTAGGATATGAATTCCTTCATCAATCAGCGTTAAGGCAATTTGCTCATGAAAAGCTGTGGGAGCAGCAATTACACAGTAATCCGGTTTAAGTTGGATGATTTCTTCGATGGATCGCTTAACTTCAAAAGCTGGAAACGCATTTCGGGGGTCACCTTGAGGGTCTGAAACTCCAATGAGCTCAACTCCTTCTAAACTAGAGAGAACTCTTGCATGGTTAATGCCCATAATTCCAAGGCCAACGAGTGCTGCCCGTAACCTAGTCACGCTAGTTCTTTCCCAACCAGATTAACCGCATCAGCAATTCTATTTAAATCTCTCTTGCTCAATGATGGATGCACCGGTAAAGACAAAACTTGTTCGGTTGCGAGACGAGTATTCGGCATTTCGAGCTTAAGAGCAAAAGAGGGCAGTTTATGAACTTGAGTTGGGTAGTAAACACTGTTTCCAATTCCTAATTCACTCAACTTCTTAGAAAATTGATCACGGTTTTTTGTAATCCTGACCGTGTACTGGTGGTAAACATGCGAGAACCCATTAGGGGTTGTCGGAGTTGTCACACTTTGAATTTTGGAGTTCAAATAATTAGCATTCGCTTTTCTTCGTTCTGTCCATTTGGATACTTTCGCCAGCTGAGAAATACCAATGGCGGCATGTATATCTGTCATTCTTAAATTGAATCCGATGACTTCATTTTGGTATCGCTGTTCCATGCCTTGATTTCTATAAAGACGACATAGCCTTGCTGCATCCGCATTTTTTAGAACCACCATCCCACCCTCTCCAGAAGTCATATTCTTTGTAGGGTAGAAAGAAAACGCCGCCGCATCGCCAAATGTTCCGACTCGCTGACCATTTACTTCAGCTAAATGGGCTTGAGCCGCATCTTCAATCAAGAGCAATTTATGCTTCTTTGCAATTTCAGAGATTCTTGGCATATCTGCGGGCAGCCCATAAAGGTGTACTGCTTGAATTGCTTTGGTTTTGGTGGTGATTGCTGCTTCAATTAAATCTGGGTTGATGTTGTACGTGATTGGATCAATATCTACAAAAATCGGTGTGGCGCCCGTGAGTGCCACACTATTGGCAGTTGCCGCAAAAGTAAATGATGGAACAATTACTTCATCTCCGGGGCCGACTCCTAGAGCAAGAAGTGCAAGGTGAAGCGCGGATGTGCCTGAATTGACCGCAACGCACTCTCTATCTCCGACGATCCGTGAAAACTCTTGTTCGAATTTTAGTACCTGTGGGCCTTGTGCCAGCCCGCCAGATTTCATAACCGCAACAACTGCGCGGATATCATCACGGCCAATTAATGGTTTTGCAACTGGAATACTTTTCATTTACCCAAATCTTCCTGGAGTTCTCCATTAATATGTAAGTACTCCTGTCCAGTTTTTGGACAAATAAATCTATCTCCGGATTCCTTAAGTTTATATCCACTTTTTCCAACCCAGCCAATTTGTCGAGCAGGCACGCCCGCGACCAGAGCGAAACTGGGTACATCCTTGGTCACGACTGCACCCGCTGCCACCATCGCCCAGGATCCGATTCTTGCTGGAGCAACACAAATTGCCCCAGCACCAATTGAGGCGCCCGATTCGATTGAGACCCCAGCCGGCATCCAATCACTTGAAGTTTTAATAGTCTCGTCACTATTAACTGCGCGCGGGTATATATCATTGGTGAGAATAACTCCCGGACCTAAAAAAACTCCATCTGCGATTAACGCAGGTTCATAGATGAGGGCATTATTTTGAATCTTGCAGTTTGCGCCAATAACAACTCCCGCGCCGATATAAACATTTCTTCCAACGATACAAAAGCTGCCTAATATAGCCTTTTCTCGAATCTGAGCGTAATCCCAAATCTGTGTCCCCTCGCCGAGCACTGCTGAATTATCAACTTGTGCAGAACCTTGAATTTTTACCGCCATGATTTGAGCTACCTTTTTGTTTTGTCTAATAGTACCCAACAGCGGGTGCTATTGGGATAGTTCTATGGGTTCTGCGAGATGACCCGTTCAAATATCTGCACTCGTTGTTGCTCCTTTTGCGCAGATCCAATCAAATTAATAATCTCACCTCTTGGAACCCTTCTCCCATGCCATTTTGCAGTGAAATCCACGATTTCATTAATGAAATCGGTAAGTGGTCTTGTGTCGCAAGGTAATTCCAAATAGAAATCAAAATCCCGTGATAGATCAGTATCTAGGTAGCGGCCAATGACTGGAAGCCCCATTGCTAGATATTCTCGCGACTTTAAAGGGGATGCCTCCGACATTCCGGTGATGTTTTGGCCTAGCGTGCTGAAGGCAACGCTGCAAGACTCTGCTATTGGGACATAATGCTGTGCAGTTAATTCTCCGTGCAAAACAACATTGCTAGGACTTCCCGTCGTGGGTGCCCCTTTCCCGACAATATGGAAAAGGCTTTTGGGTAATTGTCGAGCCAAATCGAATAATTGTTCCGTTCCCTGCCAGGGTTGATCAAGACTTCCGATAAAGAAGTAGTCGGGTCCCTTCTCAATATTCACATCCGCCAAGACCTTAAAGTTTGAAACATCAATTCCATTTGAAATAACGTGACTCTCTTGGCGGAAAACTCCACTTGTTAAGATGTTTTGAACTTCGTTACTAACAAAAATATAAAAGGAAAAATTTTTAATCCAGTACTTTTCAGCTATTGAATACAAAAGCCACTTTATTTTTGAACGATTTCGCAACTCTTGACTCTGGATAGTTTGGATTTCCAGGATTAGTGCAGGTCGCTTTTTCATCCTTAGGTACAACAACGGGAAAGTTTCTCGAACGTAAACTAAGTCCGTGGTACCTCGTACAGCTCTCCAAAAGATTACTGACCTAGAGAGAAAACGTAATGGACCATTTTTATCTACAAAAACTTGGACATTTGTTGCAATTTTCTTCCAGTCTTCATAGCTTGACTGATCGGTAATTACGAAAAGTTGAAAATCTAAACGGAGTTTATCCCACTCTTTAACCTGATCGGCAACTTTTTTGTACACTCCTGAAGTTTGTGATCCATACGAGAGGACAAAATACGTAAGGGTAAATTTTCTTTTCGCTGTTTTCACGACTCAACATTAGTAGAGAAACTTAGTAACTCGAAGCCTGGGCCTTGGTGTATCACTGATAATCTTGAGAAATGAATCGATTTTCGATGATAGAAGTGGTTTCCGGCTTGGGAATGGGAGGTGCAGAAAAGTCATTCCTTAGTCGGGTTAAGTTCTTGCCTGATAATTTTGAAACTGCCGTAATTAACACTCGCCCAGAATTAGATTCATGGAGGCTGCCGTTAGGCATAAAATCAGTGAATTGCAGCAGAGATAGCATCGCCTTTTTGTTGCGCCTACACCAAGAATTACGAAAAATTTCTCCAAATATAGTTATTGTTCGCTCACCAATCGATTTGATCGCACTCTCACTCATAAAGTTTTTCACTACAAGAAATTGGAAATTGGTGTACGAAGCGCACAGTATTGAAATATCTCAAAATTTGCTTGTCGCCTCTGTGCTCTCACCGTTCATGAAATTTGCGAACTCCCAGACAGATTTGGTGATCGCTGTGTCCAAATCTGTTGCCACTGGTCGTCAGTGTCGAGGAGCAAAGAAAATCAAGGTGCACCATGTTGGTGCGCTTGCAAAGATTCAAGGGACTGGAAAGCGTGATTTCACGTTTCTCTTTGTCGCAAGATTTGTCCCTCTGAAGCAACCGATATTCTTTCTGGAGGCGGTGAAGTCGTTGGCTGACTCTTTTTTGCGCCATGGTGCCAGTGTAAAGATGATTGGGAAAGGCGTCCTTGAACCTGAAATTGCCAAGTTCATCGCGGCAAATGATCTAGGAAAGATAGTAGAGCTTTCTGGGTACCATGAAGATTTGAGTTCGATCTACTCATCTAGCGAATACTTGATCTCAACCTCACTATTTGAAGGGCTACCAATTACATTCTTCGAAGCGAAGCTTCATGGCTTGAGAATTATTTCGACACCGTCTTCTGGAGATTTTGACATTCTAGGAGCTGAAGATTTGATTCTGAAGGACTTCAAGGCAGAAACATTAAGGAATGCCCTGAATGCCGCCCTTGAAGGCGGATTACTCACAGCAGAAGGTCGGAATTCTATACAGCGCCAGAATGCGTGGATGCAGAGTGAAGCTCGCTCAAAACTTTATTATGAATTGATTGAGGCCGAGTTAATAGAGGCCCAGTGAAACGGAATCTTTTCAGCAAAAGAAATCAAGAATCAGTCGAGTACTACAACCCCACCTGGCGTGGAAAGGTGAACAGCTACTATCCCAGACTGATCGTCATTTGTAGATGGGTCTGCCCATTCAATGTTGACATCTCCGAGTGAAGCCAGGATGTCTTCTTTAAACCATGAATCGGCCAACTGATCCTTATCAGCAATAACAATCTTTTCAATTTCAGCTAATGGCGTTCCATCTTGTGATGGGTGGTCTGCAGAAAGCCACTGAATAAAGAAGGGAAATTCACGAGTATCTGCTATCTCCTTTACGCCGATTTGCTTCCACTTGAGGTCAGAACCATTCGGGCGGGTGCGATGTGCTTCAACAGCGTCACGGCCGAACTTTGCAGCAATTGGTGAAATGTCTTTGGTACTAAAAACCCAAGTGAACCAACCGCCACCTTCATTAGCCTTCTTGGATACGGCTTTACCCCAAGGAGTTTGTTCTGTTGCTGGGTGATCAAGTGGGCATACAACTTCGATGTACTGACCATTCTTCAGTGATGCAGTGAAGTTACGTGTACCAAAACGTGGGTGAATACCGCCATCAACAAATGTGCTACCAAGGCGTGAGCCTAGTCTTTGCACAGTGTCAGCTAGTTGGTCGTGGGAAGTCACATAAGAAACATGGTCTAGACGCATGGTGGAATTCTGCACCATCGGCAGGGGTGCCAATGACCACTATCAATTACAAGTTGAGGTAGTTGGTGCTTTCCCTGTGAGGTAGAAATCATCGATCTGGTCATCGATGCAAGCGTTGCCTTGGCCTTGGCCAGTGTGGCCATCGCCGGTCAAGGAAATCAACCGTGAGTTTGTGAGAAGCTTGCTTAGACCTTGCGCCCATTCGTATGGGGTAGCTGGATCGCCAGTGGTTCCAATAACAATGACTGGGTTTGTAGTCGCCATAGGCTCAATAGTTACTTCGTTGGCTTGATTGAAGAATTTACAAGTGACGCCACCATAAGCCAGATATGGCCCAAAAAGAGGTGCCTTCGTGGCAAAAGCTTGTGCATCAATTCTGATTTGTTCCACCGTGCGAGGTTCATTGAAGTCGAGACAGTCAATGACTGCACCTGAATCAAATTCGTTGTTTGGATAACTTCCATCGTTTTGGCGACCAGTGTATTCATCTGCGAGTTTGAGAAATGTATCTCCGAAACCTATCTGTGCTTCAGCGATTGCTTTACGTAAACGAGGCCAGCCGGTCTGGCTGTCATACATCGCAGATGCAGTACCGAGAACCATCATCGATTCGCTGAGAGTTCTTCTGGATTCGCTCTTTACTGGAAGTGGTTTTTTGGCAGCTTGGTTGAAAAGTTTCTGCATCTCTGCGATTGCTGCATCTTTGTCTTTCGGAAGTGTGCAGTTCTTTCTCTCAAAACACTCTGCAGCAAAGGATGTGAATGCCTGATCAAACCCAACAGCTTGTGTAAGTGTTTGCTGGAAGTTAGAGATTGATGGGTCAACAGCGCCATCTAGAACTACGCGACCTACTTTCTCTGGGAAGAATTGCGCATAGAGGGTTCCGAGATAAGTTCCATATGACTTACCCATGTAATTGAGTTGCTTATCGCCAAGAGCTTCGCGCAAAATATCAAGGTCGCGGGCAACATTTGCTGTGCTATACGAAATTAAGTACTTGTTTTTATCTTTACATTTCTCAACATACCTCTTGGTGTCTTGCAAAAACTGTTGGAATTCAGCCTCGTTATCAGGCTTGCTATCGGAATTGTTATTGGCATCGAGTTCTTTATCGGTAAGGCAACGAATAGGAGCGCTGCGGGAGACTCCGCGGGGGTCGAAGCCGACGATGTCGTAGCGATCAAGGATTGCAGGGCTGAAGATGTATTCGGCGGCGTAGGCGTAATCAACTCCTGATCCACCGGGGCCGCCGGGGTTAACGATGAGGCTGCCGAGCTTTTTGCTAGTTCTGGCTTCATATTTCAGCAGTGCTATTTCAAAGGTACCCGTGGAGAGTTTTGTGTAGTCGATTGGGACGGCCAGGGTTGCGCATTGGAAATCTTGGCGGCAGCTCTTCCAATCAATCTCTTGTGCATAGTAGCCAGATAAAGTCTTTGGGTAATCAGGTTGTAATTGTGTGTATGCGGTGATGGAAAGTGCGATGAGGGCGATAGCTGTTGCGAGCGCCGCAATCTTTCCGGAGCGCGAGAAGAGATGTCGAAATGGTGTGGTGGAAAATGTTTGCATCTACTGCTTAGCCAGTCGGCACATCAGTGCTTCGCAGGTGACAAGGGGCGCTGCGTTACGGGCAAGGTTGATGCGCGCATCCATGATTGCGTTGATTTTATTGATTGTTGAATGAGCTGGGTGTTTTGCAGCGTATGCCAGGATGGCATCGCGCATATCAGTGTTAATCATTGAATCTGTGTTGCCGGATTGGACCATCATCACATCGCGGTAGAAAGTTGCGATATCAAGAAGTGCTCCATCGATTGAGTCGCGGACCATTCGGGTTGAGCGTGACTTCTGTTCCTTCTCAAGTTCTTTAACTGCCTTAGATCCACCAGTTGCCATTCCGCGGCCGGTTGCGCCTTTTCCGTAGGCTTCTTGTAGCTTCTCGATCTCTTTCTCATCGCGTTCATCGGATGCTGAGTTGGCTTCTGTTGTTGCAAGGTCTACAAGTGTTTGCGCTGCTTGGAATGCTGCGGCAAGTGAACCAAGTTGTAGTGGCAACTGCATGATCCGAGTACGGTTGCTGCGAACGCTTTCGTTAAGTGCTAAATACTTTGCGCGGCCGATATGTCCTTGCGAAACGCGAGCTGCGAAGTCGGCCATTGCCGGTGCGACCTTGTCGCGGTTGATCAGGACATCGGTAACTGCGGAAAGTGAAGGTGTGCGAAGTTGCAGGTGGCGACAACGTGAGCGAATGGTGGGTAGAACATCGTGCAGAGTCGGTGCGCAAAGGAGCCAGACGGTGCGTGTGCCGGGTTCTTCGATCGCTTTAAGAAGTGCGTTGGCGGCAGATTCGGTAAGGCGGTCGGCATCTTCCATAACGACTACGCGCCAGCCGCCCATTGATGGGGCCCATGCAACGCGGGTTAGAAGCTCGCGGACCTCTTCGACCTTGATCGATAGGCCTTCGGTGCGGATGATCTCGACATCGGGGTGGCCACTAGAAGCAGCCGAACGGCAATCACTGCAGGTGCCACAGCCATTGTTGGGGCAGATAAGTGCTTGGGCGAAGGCGACTGCTGCTGATGAGCGGCCTGAACCTGGTGGACCAGTGAAGACCCAGGCGTGGGTCATTTCTTGTGATTCTTCGCCGGTGCGGCTGGCAGCAACTGCGCCTTTGAGAATTTCGATGATGTGTTCTTGACCTACGAGGTCATCAAAGACGGATGACATTTACTTCTTCTTTTTCGATCCAACAGAGTGCGTTGCGCGAGATACGGCGGTAGTTGCGATGCGTATTGGGCGAAGCATCTTCTTTGTCTTAGCTCCATCTGCATTGCGCTTGAGTGCAGGAAGTTCTGCAACGCGAGCGATGATCTCGGCGTGGATCTCTTCTACTGTCTGTGTGCCATCGACAACGAGATATCTTTCAGGATCCATCATTGCTATTTGCAGGAACTCTTGGCGAACGCGTTCGTGGAATTCAGTTGGTTCTGCCTCTAAGCGATCGCGAGATTTAAGTCTGCCAAGTCCGATGGTTGCTGGAACATCGATGAGAATCGTCAGGGTTGGATACAAACTTTCTGTGGCCCAGCGAGAAATACGTGCAACTTCTGATGGATTAAGCACACGACCTGCGCCTTGGTAGGCAGCAGATGAATCGAAGTAACGGTCAGTGATGACAACATCTCCGCGATCAAGACCTGGGCGGATTACGGAGAAGACGTGGTGTGCACGATCTGCTGCATACAAGAGCGCTTCGGCGCGTGGACTGATTGCACCAGTTTCGTGGCCAAGAAGAATCTTACGTAAATCTTTTCCAAGTTCAGTGCCACCGGGTTCGCGAGACAAAACAACGGTTTCACCCTCTTGTTCTAACCACTTTGCTAGAAGTTGTGACTGAGTTGATTTGCCGGTGCCTTCACCGCCTTCGAATGCGATGAATGTTCCCTTTGCAGGTGCGCCAGTGATTGCACCGAGTTCACCTTGCAGAGCTGCAACAACATCAGACCACAGTGAAACTGTTGGGCGATCGCGCATCTGGCGATATGAAACGACGCCGATAAACGCTGCAATCAGGCCGGCGATCAACATTGTGATTTGTGCGCCGTTGTAGTCGAGTTTGACGTTCTGGAATTCGTAGCGGTGCTCGCCGATTGTTGCGGCGATGGCTGGGGCAATCGCTAAAACTGCAACCAGGGTAATGCGAATAAGGGATTGCACGAAGGCGAAGGTGCGACCGCGGACCTCGTCGTGGACCTCCATACCAAGCATGGTGAAGCCGGTAACCCATGTGATTCCGCTAAATGCGCCGAGGATGATGACGATAAAGATTGAGAGTGTGAGGTTTGAGATTGCAGCTAAGAGAACAAGGAATATGCCTGCTGCTGAAAGCGATGCGCCGAAAAGGCGGCGGCGAGAGAACTGTGCAAATACTTTTGGTCCGAATGCGATGCCAAGAGCAAGACCTGTAAAGACTGCGCCGAAGAGAACACCATACGCGGCATCTCCGCCGCCAAGATCGCCGACGAATGTGCGAGCAAGACCTATAACAGCGCCGGCTGCAGAGAACGCGCCTACCATTCCAATAATTAGGCCGCGGATAATTTTTGACTCAGAAACTGATTTCCAACCGAGTACAAGAGATTGCGCGATGTTCTCATCTGCAGATTTCTTTGCAGAGCCGCCCTTTGAAATTTCCTTAAGGCCACGAATTGTCCATGCCGCGAAGAAGAATGAGAGTGCGTTGAAATAGAGCGCGATAGCAACTGAGTCACTTGGAATCAGCGGGCTGATTGCTGCGATTGCACCAGATACCAAGGTAAGGAGCGAGAAGATAATCGCGGCAATAGGTGCGGTGCCGTAAGCGGCAAGGAGCGAGACTTGATTTGCATTCTCGAGTTTTTCGCGCGGAACAAGATTTGGCACCGATGCTTCTTTCGCAGGTGACCAGAAGAGCGTTAAACATTCGACCAAGATCATTGCGGTGTAGAGCCAGAAATATGTGTGAACAATTGGGATAGATATGTAGAGGGCGCCGCGCATGAGATCGACTGCAACCATTAGGCGGCGTCGATCAAAGCGATCGGCGATTACTCCGGCGATAGGGCCAAGAAATACTGCGGGCAATAAGCGCGCAATGAAGACGCCGGCGATTGCAAAGTTTGCAGTTGCGTAAGAGCCACCAGAAAGTTGTGCTGCGAGCGCAGTTGTTGCAAGAAGGCCAAGCCAATCTCCGAGAGAGGAGAAGAGCATCGAGTTCCAGAGTTTGCGAAAAGCTGGGATTGCGAGAACGCCGCGGGTCTCTTCCTGTCTCGGTGCAGCAGGGTTTGGAAGGCTTGCGGGCATGAGGGCAGTCTATCGGGCGGCGCTCAAGCGCCTAGGTGGGGCTATAAGTGGCTGGGGGCGTTGGCTTTAGGGGATTTGTCGGGGTTTGCGCTTCTTCGCCCGCAAAAGGGTGCCGTTTGAAAATGTAGCACATTAAGCAAGATGTATAACATCTGTAATAACCTATAACTAAGTCCGCATCAAAGAAGCCGCGCAATGTTCATCAAC
>JACCDH010566235.1_pt1 | contig 23701 bp, 23 predicted proteins | sample 7442481 | NCBI WGS metagenome assembly JACCDH01 (sample SAMN15323433, study PRJNA562643) | freshwater metagenome | isolation source: river surface water | place: USA:Blue River Watershed | collected 2017-08-15
CATCGTGATCGCCGTGACCGACAAGGGCGCGGGCAAAAAAGGCATGAGCGCCTTTTTGGTGCCCACCAGCGCGCCGGGCTATGTGGTGGCACGCCTGGAAGACAAGCTGGGCCAGCACAGCAGCGACACCGCCCAGATCAACTTTGACAACTGCCGCATCCCGGCCGAAAACCTGATCGGCCAGGAGGGCGAGGGCTACAAGATCGCCTTGTCCGCGCTCGAAGGTGGCCGCATCGGCATCGCTGCGCAAAGCCTGGGCATGGCGCGCAGCGCCCTCGAGGTGGCGATCGACTACGCCAAGCAGCGCGAGAGCTTTGGCACCGCCATCTTCAACCACCAGGCCGTGGGTTTCCGTTTGGCCGACTGCGCCACCCAGCTCGAGGCCGCGCGCCAGCTCATCTGGCACGCCGCCAGCCTGCGCGATGCCGGCAAGCCCTGCCTCAAAGAGGCGGCCATGGCCAAGCTGTTCGCCAGCGAGGTGGCCGAAAAAGTCTGCTCTGCCGCCATCCAGACCTTGGGTGGCTATGGCTATGTGAGCGACTTTCCGGTCGAGCGCATTTACCGCGATGTGCGGGTTTGCCAGATCTATGAAGGCACGAGTGACGTGCAGAAAATCATCATCCAGCGCGCATTGGCCTGATGGCCGCGATACTTTGTCGCCACGCCTTGCCGTGCGCTTTGCACTGTCTGCGGCGTGGCTTCGCGTCTCGCAGCCAGCATGCCAATGCCATGTCCATTGAAGGAGTCTCTGATGCCCATCACCAAAGGATTTCGCCAGCTCGTCGACGAGGCCATGGCGCAGGTCAGGACCTACAGCGTCGACGAGGTGCGTGCACGCCTGCAAGACCCGAAGGTGCAGATCGTTGACATCCGCGATGTGCGCGAGCTCGAGCGCGAAGGCACGGTGCCCGGTGCCCTGCTGGCGCCGCGCGGCATGCTCGAATTCTGGGTGGACCCCGAGTCGCCGTATTTCAAGCCGGTGTTTGCCGACGAGGACAAGGAGTTCATCCTCTTTTGTGGCGCGGGCTGGCGCAGCGCTCTGGCCACCCAAACGCTGCAAAACATGGGCATGACGAATGTGGCCCACATCGATGGTGGTTTTGGCGCCTGGAAAAAAGCGCAAGCGCCCATGGTCACGCTCGAGCAGCACAAGGCCGAGAGCGCGGCGCGCAAGTCTTGAGCCCCACCGCCTCTGCGGCTGCGGCCCACGCGGCCTGCCCTTGCGGACGCCTGGACGCGCGTGGGCGCGCCTTGCCCTATGCCCAGTGCTGTGGCCCCGCGCACCGGGGCGAGCGCCCCGCGGCCGACGCCGAAACCCTGATGCGCTCGCGCTACAGTGCCTTTGTGCATGACGAGGTGGATTACCTGCTGGCCACCTGGCACGCCAGCACGCGCCCGCCGCAGCTCACGCTCGAGCCCGGTGCACGCTGGCTGGGCCTGGAGGTACGCGATCACCTGCGCCAGGGCGATGACCACGCCGAAGTCGAGTTTGTCGCGCGCTGGCGCGTGGCGGGCCGCGCGGTGCGCCAGCACGAGCGCAGCCGTTTTGTGCGCGAAGGCGGCCGCTGGTTTTATGTGGATGGCGATGTGCGCTGAGCCTGTACCATCCCGCGCATGACATTTGAAGCCGTTTTGTTCGATTGCGATGGCGTGCTGGTCGACAGCGAAGCCATCACCTGCGGGGTGCTGCGCGACATGTTCGAGGCGCAGGGCTGGTGCATGACGCTGGCCGAGTGCATGCAGCGCTTTGTGGGGCACACGGTCAAAAGCCAGCGCGCCGTCATCGAGGCCCACACCGGCGTGCCGTTGACCGAGGAATGGCTGCAGCAATTTTTTGCCCGCCGCAACGAGCGGTTGGAGCGGCAGATCACGGCCATCGAGGGCATCCACGAGGCGGTGGCGCATCTGCATGACCATTGCCAGGGGCGCATCGCCGTGGCTTCGGGGGCCGACCGCTTCAAGGTCGAGATGATGCTGGGCAAGGTGGGCTTGTACCGCTTCTTCGAGGGGCGCATCTTCAGCGGCCACGAGATGCCGCGCAGCAAGCCGCATCCCGATGTCTACCTGGCGGCGGCCGCGCATCTGCAGGTCGAACCCGCACGCTGCCTGGTGGTGGAAGACACCACGGTCGGCATCACCGCCGGCGTGGCGGCGGGCGCCACGGTCTGGGCCTACGCGCCGCCCCCGATGGAAGCCGCCCCGCTTTTGCAGGCGGGGGCGGTCAAGGTCCTGCGCCACATGCGCGAGCTCAGGGCTTGAGGTCCTGCTGACGCCAGGCTTCGGGCGTTTGACCGGTCCAGGTCTTGAAGGCGCGGATGAAGCTCTTTTCGTTGTCGAAGCCGACCTCGGCCGCCACCTGCTTGAGCGGCTTGCGTGTTTGGAGCAGCAGCTGCTGCGCCCGCTCGCGGCGCACGCTGTCCTTGAGCGCTTGCAAGGTCGCACCTTCTTCCCTGAGCTGGCGGTGCAGGGTGCGCGTGGACAGGTTCAGGCGCTCGGCCAGGTCTTCGGCGGTGCGGCAGGGTTGGGGCGGCTCGGCCAGCGCCTGGCGCACTTTTTCCACCAACAGGCGGTCGCGCCGGTAGGGGCGCACCGTCAGCAGCAGGGCGCGTTGCAGCATGCGCTGCAGCGCGGCTTCGTCGCGCCGCACCGGCAGCCGCAGGTAACCCGCGTCGAACTGCAGGCTGTGGACCGCCGCGTTGAAGGTGGTCGGGCCCTCGAACAGCACGCCGTAACTGGCGGCATGCGGCGGCGGCGCAAAGCGCAAGGTGGTGCCGCGCAATGCAATGCGCGAGTCGGTCAGCCAGCAGGCCACGCCCAGCGCATTGCGCAAGACCGAGACCACACAGAATTCGCGCAGCTCGCCCAGGTCGCGGTGCTCGGTCAGCGTCAGCTGGGCCAGGCCGTCTTCGCTGTGCAGCGTCACGCCGATGTCCTCGGTCAGCAGACCGTGGTGGCGTCCCCAGCGCTGCAGCGCCACCCCCAGGTTGGGGGCGGTCAGCGAGGCGCGCACCAGCATGCCGTAGCTGCCCCAGGGCAGGCGCCGGCTGAACCAGCCCAGGGCCTCGTCATCGAGCTCGCGCATGGCCGCCGCCGACATCCATTCCATTTGCAGGGCGGTCACGCGGCCGTCTGGATTCTTCAACTGCTTTGGCGTGATTTGTGCCGCATCCAAGGCTCTGGCCGGGTCCAGTCCGCGCCGCTCGTAAGCCTTCACCATTGCCAGAATGAAGGCCATGGGGGTTTCGGCGCGGGCGGTCGGTGGCGGGGTGGACATGGTGGGGGTGATTTTGGCAGGATTTGCAACCCGTGTGGCAGGCGGCGTCCGGGGCAGGCCGACTACGCTCAGGGCTTTGGCAGCCTGCCTTCTGTGGACTTTGAGCCCATGACCGTCCTGCAAACCCAACTCAACCCCCGTTCCCGTGAATTCATCGCCCATGCCGCGGCCATGCAGACGCTGGTGGACGACCTGCGTGCCCACCTCGAGCGCATCGCCCAAGGCGGCGGCGAAGCGGCCCGCGCCAAGCACACAGCCCGTGGCAAGCTGCTGCCGCGCGAACGCGTCATGAACCTGCTCGACCCGGGGACGCCTTTCCTGGAGGTGGCGCCGCTGGCGGCACTGAACCTCTACAACAACGACGCGCCCAGCGCCGGCCTGATCGCGGGCATTGGCCGCGTCAATGGCGTGGACTGCATGGTCGTCTGCAACGACGCCACGGTGAAGGGCGGCACCTACTACCCCATGACCGTCAAGAAGCACCTGCGGGCCCAAGAGATCGCGCAGCAAAACCGCCTGCCCTGCATCTATCTGGTCGATTCCGGCGGCGCCAACCTGCCCAACCAGGACGAGGTCTTCCCCGACCGCGACCACTTCGGCCGCATCTTCTTCAACCAAGCGAACATGAGCGCGCAGGGCATCGCGCAGATCGCGGTGGTCATGGGCAGTTGCACGGCCGGCGGCGCCTATGTGCCGGCCATGAGCGACGAGACCATCATCGTCAAGAACCAGGGCACCATCTTTCTGGGGGGCCCACCCTTGGTCAAGGCCGCCACCGGTGAAGTGGTCAGCGCCGAAGACCTGGGCGGTGGCGATGTGCACACCCGCTTGTCGGGTGTGGCCGACCACCTGGCGCAAAACGATCTTCACGCGCTGGCGCTGGCGCGCCAGGCGGTCAAAAACCTGAATGCGCACAAGGCGCCCAGCATCGCCACCCACGCCCCCGTGCCCCCCCTGTACGACGCCAAGGAGCTGTACGGCGTGATCCCGACCGACACGCGCAAGCCTTTTGACGTGCGCGAGATCATCGCCCGTATCGTCGACGGCTCCGAGTTCGATGAATTCAAAGCCCGCTTTGGCACCACCCTGGTGTGTGGCTTTGCCCGCATCGAGGGCATGCCGGTGGGCATCATCGCCAACAACGGCATCCTGTTTTCGGAGTCGGCGCTCAAGGGCGCGCACTTCATCGAGCTGTGCTGCCAACGCAAGACGCCGCTGGTGTTTTTGCAGAACATCACCGGCTTCATGGTGGGCCGCAAGTACGAAAACGAGGGCATTGCGCGCAACGGCGCCAAGATGGTCACCGCCGTGGCCACCGCCGCGGTGCCCAAGTTCACCATCATCATCGGCGGCAGTTTTGGCGCAGGCAATTACGGCATGTGCGGCCGCGCCTACAGCCCCCGTTTCTTGTGGATGTGGCCCAACGCCCGCATTTCCGTGATGGGCGGAGAGCAGGCCGCGAGCGTGCTGGCCACCGTCAAGCGCGACGGCATCGAAGCCAAGGGCGGCCAGTGGAGCCTCGAAGAAGAAGAAGCCTTCAAGGCCCCGATCAAGCAGCAATACGAAGACCAGGGCCACCCCTACTACGCCACTGCCCGACTGTGGGACGACGGCATCATCGACCCGGCCGACACCCGCCGTGTGCTGGCCCTGGGCCTGAGCGCTGCGCTCAATGCGCCCATCCCTGAAACGAAGTTCGGCCTGTTCCGCATGTGAGGCGTTCGCCATGTACCAGACCCTTGAAATCGAAACCCGCGGCCGCGTGGCCACCGTGTGGATGAACCGTCCGGAGGTGCACAACGCCTTTGACGAAACCCTGATCGCCGAACTCACGGCCGCTTGTGAAGCGCTCGATGCGGATGACCGTGTTCGGGTGGTGGTGCTGGCCGGTCGTGGCAAGAGCTTTTCGGCTGGCGCCGATCTGAACTGGATGAAGCGCGCCGCGCAAAACGGCGTGGAGGAAAACCTGCGCGACGCCCGCGCCCTGGCGCGCATGCTGCGGGTGCTGGCCGAGATGAAGAAGCCCACCATCGCCCGTGTGCAGGGCGCGGCCCTGGGCGGTGGCACCGGCCTGACGGCCGCCTGCGACATCGCGGTGGCCTCGACCCAGGCGGTGTTTGCCACCTCCGAGGTCAAGTTCGGCATCATCCCCGCCGCCATCAGCCCCTATGTGGTGCGGGCCATCGGCGCGCGCCAGAGCTACCGCTATTTCCAGTCTGCCGAGCGCATCGACGCGCTGCGGGCCAGGGAACTTGGCCTGGTGCACGAAGCGGTCGAGCCCGAGCGGCTGGACGCCAAGGTGCAGGAGATCATCGATGCGCTCATCCAGGGCGGGCCGCTCTCCCAAGCCGCTGCCAAGGACCTGATCCGCGCTGTCGACAACCAGCCGATCCAGGACGCCGTGGTGGAAGACACCGCCCAGCGCATCGCCCAGCTGCGCGCCACCCCCGAAGCCCAGGACGGCCTGTCGGCCTTCCTCGACAAGCGTCAACCGGCTTGGTTGCGGTAGGAGCGGTCTCCGACCGCGATGGCCCAACGCCGACAGACCCACCCCAAAGAGGTTTCGCATGTTTAAAAAAATCCTGATCGCTAACCGTGGAGAGATTGCCTGCCGCGTGGCCGCCACCGCGCGCCGCCTGGGCATCCAGACCGTGGCCGTGTATTCCGATGCCGATGCGGGTGCCAAGCATGTGCAGGCCTGCGACGAGGCGGTGCATGTCGGCGGCGCTGCACCGAAAGACAGCTACCTGCAATGGCAGCGCATCATCGAGGCGGCCCAGGCCACCGGCGCGCAGGCCATTCATCCGGGCTACGGCTTCCTGAGCGAGAACGAGGCCTTTGCCCAGGCCTGTGCCGAGGCGGGCCTGGTCTTTGTGGGGCCGCCGGCCTCGGCGATTCAGGCCATGGGCCTGAAAGCCGAGTCCAAGCGGCTGATGGAACAGGCCGGTGTGCCCCTGGTGCCCGGCTACCACGGGGCCGATCAGGACCCGGCGCTGCTGCAGCGCGAGGCCGACCGCATCACCTACCCGGTGCTGATCAAGGCCAGCGCTGGCGGCGGTGGCAAGGGCATGCGCATTGTTGAAAAGTCTGAAGACTTTGCCGCCGCGCTGGCGAGTTGCCAGCGCGAAGCCATCAACAGTTTTGGCAGCGATGCGGTGCTGATCGAAAAGTACGTGCAGCGCCCGCGCCACATCGAGATCCAGGTGTTTGGCGACACGCAGGGCCACTGCGTTTACCTGTTCGAACGCGACTGCTCGGTGCAACGCCGCCACCAGAAGGTGCTCGAAGAAGCCCCGGCCCCGGGCATGACCGAGGCCTTGCGGGCGCAGATGGGGGCCGCCGCCGTGGCTGCCGCCAAGGCGGTGAACTATGTGGGCGCCGGCACGGTGGAGTTCATCGTTGAGCAGGCCGCCTACGACCAGCCCGAATCCATGAAGTTCTATTTCATGGAAATGAACACACGCCTGCAGGTGGAGCACCCGGTGACCGAAGCCATCACCGGCTTGGACCTGGTGGAGTGGCAGTTGCGCGTGGCCAGCGGCGAGCCGCTGCCGCTGTCGCAAGACCAGATCCGCATGCAGGGCCACGCGATCGAGGCGCGCATCTGCGCCGAAAACCCGGACAACCATTTTTTGCCCGCCACCGGCACCTTGCAGGTCTACCGCAAGCCGCAGGCCGCCAGCTTTGCGCGGGGCGACATCCGTTTTGACGACGGCGTGCGCGAGGGCGACACCATCAGCCCGTTCTACGACTCGATGGTGGCCAAGCTCATCGTGCATGGCGATACGCGCGAGCAGGCGCTGGCCCGCCTGGACAGCGCCTTGGCGCAGACCCACATCGTCGGGCTGAACACCAATGTGCAGTTTTTGCGCCATGTGCTGCGCAGCCCCTCGTTTGCCAGCGCCCGGCTCGACACCGCCCTGATCCCGCGCGAAAGTGCCGTGCTGTTTCACCAGGACCCGGTGGGGGCCTCGGCGGCCGCGGCCGCGGTGGTCGCGCACACGCTGGCGGCCGAGCAGGCGCTGGCGGGTGCCGATCCCTTCAGCCGCCGCGATGGCTTTCAGTCGCACGGCATCGGCCGTCGCCGTTTTGAGCTGGCGTACCAGGGCGCAACCCTTGTGGCGGTGCTCACTTACGGCCGCGAGGGCCTGCTGCTGCAAGTGGGCGAGGACGCCCCTGCGCCCTTGCAGTTCAGCGCACAAGGCGATGGCTTGTGGGTGCAGCATGTCGAGCGCGTGCACAGCACCGTGTATTGGCAAGGGGAGCTCGCGCATGTCTTCACGCCGCGCGGCATGGCCCGGATCGGCCGGATCGATCCGCTGGCCCACGCCGGCGAAGCGGCGGCCGAAGGCGGTCGCCTGACGGCGCCCATGCCGGGCAAGGTGGTGTCGTTTGCCGTCCAGGCGGGCGATCGGGTCAAGGCGGGCCAGCCACTGGCCGTGATGGAGGCCATGAAGATGGAGCACACCATCGCCGCGCCGCACGATGGCACCGTGGCCGAGCTGCTCTACGCGCCGGGCGACCAGGTCGCTGAAGGTGCGGAATTGCTCCGGCTGCAGACCGCCTGATCGTCCAGCGCCCGCAGCCCAAGGTGACAGCCTGCGGCCCCGGCGGCGGCCACAATCTCGGCATGAACATCACCGTCTGTTTTGACAAGCTCGATCCTGCACCCTGGGTGCAGGCCTTGCAGGCCGCTTTGCCACAGGCCCGGGTCAGCGCCTGGGCACCCGGGGCTGCGCCATCCGAACTGGCCGTCGTCTGGGCGCCGCCGCAGCAGTTCATTGATGAACAGCCGGGGCTCCAGGCCTTGTTCAACATCGGCGCGGGGGTGGATGCCTTGCTCCAGCTGCGCCTGCCTGCCGACCTCCAGGTGGTGCGCCTCGATGATGCCGGCATGTCGGTGCAGATGGCCGAATACGTCTGCCATGCCGTGATCCGGCACTTCCGGGAATTCGACGGTTACGACGCCGACACCCGCTTGGGCCAATGGTCTTACCGCAAGCCGCGCCGTCGCGCCGATTTCAGCGTAGGCGTCATGGGCCTGGGCGTGCTGGGCGAGCGCGTGGCCCGGGCGCTGCAGGTCTTTGACTTCCCGGTCCAGGGCTACAGCCGCAGCCCCAAAGCCATCGATGGCGTGCGCTGTTTTTCCGGCCCCGGGCAGCTGGGGGATTTTTTGCAGGCCAGCCGCATCCTCGTCAACCTGATGCCGCTCACGCCCGAAACCGAAGACATTCTCAATCGCGCCACCCTCTCGCAACTGCCCCAGGGCGGCTACCTCATCAATGTGGCGCGCGGCCGCCACCTGGTCGAGCAAGACCTGATCGCCCTGATCGACGAGGGCCACCTGGCCGGGGCCACGCTCGATGTGTTCCGCACCGAGCCCCTGCCCCAAGCGCACCCGTTCTGGCGCCACCCGAAAATCACCGTCACGCCGCACACCTCGGCGCGCACCCTGCGCGAGGAGAGCATCGCCCAGATCGTGGGCAAAATCCTGGCCTTGCAGCGAGGCGAACCCATCCGTGGCGTGGTGGACCCCCGCCGCGGTTATTGAAAGCCCCCACCATGTCCCTGCCCACCCGAGTCCGCCTGATCGACGTTGGCCCCCGCGATGGCCTGCAAAACGAGAAGCAACCGGTGCCCGCCGCGGTCAAGATCGCGCTGGTGCACCGCCTGCAGGCCGCGGGCCTCAAGGAAATCGAGGTCACCAGCTATGTGTCGCCCCAATGGGTGCCGCAGATGGCCGACAACCACGAGGTGATGGCGGGCATAGAGCGCCAGCCGGGCGTGCGCTACTCGGTGCTCACGCCCAACCTCAAGGGCTACACATCGGCGGTGCTGGACCGGCCCGACGAGATCGTGGTGTTCGGCGCGGCCAGCGAGGCCTTCAGCCAGAAAAACATCAACTGCTCGATCGCCCAGAGCATCGAGCGCTTTGCCCCGGTGGTCGAGGCCGCGCGGGCGGCCGGCATCGCCGTGCGCGGCGCCATGAGCTGCACCGTGGGCTGTCCCTACGAGGGTCAGGTGGCGCCCGAGCGGGTGGCCTACCTGGCGGGCCTGATGAAGCAGATCGGCGTGCAGCGGGTGGACGTGGCCGACACCATCGGTGTGGGCACCCCGCTCCAGGTGCAGCGGGCGATCGAGGCCGCTGGCCAGCACTACGACATCGACCACATCAGCGGCCATTTCCATGACACCTATGGCCAGGCGCTGGCCAACACCCTGGCGGCGCTGCAGATGGGGGTGTGGAATTTCCAGTCTTCGGTGGCCGGCCTGGGCGGCTGCCCCTATGCCAAGGGCGCCACCGGCAATGTGGCCACCGAAGACCTGGTCTACCTGCTGCAGGGCATGGGCATCGAGACGGGCATCGACCTGGACCGGCTGGTCGATGCGGGCGCATTCATCAGCGACCATCTGGGCCGCCAGCCCCACTCGCGCGTGGCCACAGCCCTGCTCAACAAGCGCGCCGGATAAAGCGTGGCGGGCCCATGGCCCTCCCGCCCTCAGGCCGTCAGCAGACGCCGCCGCGCAAAGCGCACCACCGTCACCCCGGCCCGCGCCTGGCGCACCGAGGGCATGACCAGCACGCAGTCGTCGTAAGGCGTGGTGACGGCTTCGCCGTCGTTGTCGCCAATCACCGTGCCCGCCTTGGGGATGCATTCCAGCCCCGTGAACGGCTGGGTGAAGCGGAAGGCCGCGCTGCGCGCGACCACCGGCCCGGTCACCTCCAGCGCCCACTGCTGTGGGGCGTCGGGCAGCCGCCAGCCGGGCAGCGCCGCCTGCAAGGCGGAGGCCGCCAACACGCCAGACCGGTCCAGAAAGCGGATGCACATGTCGCGCGCCACATCGCGGCTGGCCGGGTCGCCATGAAAACCGCATTCGATCAGCAGCGAGCGGCTGTCGGGCGCCTGCGCATCGGGCCAACCGAAATGGGCGTAGTCGCGCATGCGCACACCGTCTTTGTGGCCCGCGTCGACCACGATGTGCACCGGGTTGGCGAGCTGGCGCGCCAGTTGCTGGTTGCGTGGCTGGATGCCTGTGAGCAGCAGGGGCGCGCCGGGCTCGTGCATGGAATGCAGGTCCAGCACCCAGTCGGCCTGGCGCACCCAGGGCGCGAGGGCGGCCACGCGCTGGCGCTCGAGCGTGCGGGGCTCGGCGATGCGCTCGTCCATCCACTGGCGGTTCATGTCTTCGTCGACGAAGCGCGAGGCATCGTGGTGGGCCGGATCGAACCGTTCGAAGGCCCGCAGGTTGGCCAACACCAGGGTGAGTTTGCCGTGGGCGGGCCGCACGGCGGCTTCCAGCAGCCCTTTGAGCGCCCAGGCGCCGCACAGCTCGTTGCCATGGATCAGTGCGCTGATCAGCACGTGCCGCCCAGGCTGCCCCGAGTCGAAATGCCAGACGCCTTCGGTGCCGGTATTGCCCTGGCGCCACATCGAGATGTCGGGGCAGGGCAGGTCGAACTGGAGTGCAGTCATTCGCGGATCTTGGCAAAGTCGACGATGCGCTGGTACTTGGCGGTCTCCTCGCGCAGGAACTTGTTCATGTCGACCGCGCCCTGGGCCACCGCCGAGCCCGAGGCTTCAAGCTTGCTGCGCAGCTCGGGGTTCTGCAGGGCTTCGGCCAGGCCTTTCTTGAGCTTGGCCACCACCGGCTCGGGCAGCTTGCCGGGGCCCATCAGCACAAACCAGGTGCTGATGTCGGTGTTCTTGAGGGCCGGGTGTTCGGCCAGCGCCGGGATCTCGGGCGTGACCTTGGATCGGTTCTTTTCGCTGGTGCCCAAGGCCACCACCTTGCCGCTGCGGATGTGGGGCAGACCGCTGGAGAGCACGAACACGCCGAACTCCAGGTTGTTGCCGATCAGGTCGGTGGCCAGCGGCGCCACGCCGCGGTAGGGGATGTGGGTCATGAAAATGCCCGCCTGTTCCTTGACCATTTCACCGGCCAGGTGCAGCGAGGTGCCCACGCCCGAGCTGCCGTAGCTGAAGCGGCCCGGGTTGGACTTGGCCAGCTTGATGAATTCTTCGGTGTTCTTCACGCCCATCCTGGGCGCGGCCACCAGCACCAGGGGTTGCGAGGCGATCAGGCCAATTGGCGTGAAGTCCTGCCAGCTGTACTTGATGGTGGGCGAGACCAGACGGTTGATGGCCACTTCGTTGTTGGCGCCCACCAGCAGGGTGTAACCGTCGGGCGCGGCATTGAGCACTTTCTGGGCCCCGATGGCGCCGCCCGCCCCACCGATGTTCTCGACCACCACGGTGGCGTTGAGGCTCTTGGCCAGGGCCGCGGCCACCACACGCCCGGTCAGGTCGGTGCTGCCGCCGGGTGGGTAGCCGACCACGATGTTGATGGGTTTGGAGGGGTAGTTGTCGCTCGGGGCCTGGGCCCAGGAAGCCAGAGGCGCTGCCAGGGCCAGGCCGGCCAGCAGGGTGGGGAGTGTTTGCAGGAGGGTTTTCATGAAAACATCATAGGCCGGTGGGGGCATGTGTCCAGTCGCGCATGCGGCTGTGCCGTGCACGGAGATAATGCCGCCGATACCCAGCCAGAGGAAAACCAGATGTGTGGTGCCGAACTCCATCCCCTGCCCGAGGGCGTTGCGCGCGTCAGCCGTGCCCTGCAGGCGCTGGGACACCCGCATGCCCCGGTCATGCTCAGCGATGCCGCCCGCACCGCGCAGGAGGCGGCCGATGCCCTGGGGGTGCAGCTGGGACAGATCGCCAAGAGCGTGATCTTGCGGCGCAAGCAGGACGATGAGGCGGTGCTGGTCGTGACTTCTGGCGACCGCCGCGTGGACGAGAAAAAAGTCTCGGCCCTGGTGGGCAAGGTGGGCCGCGCCGATGCCGATTTCGTCAAGGCCAAAACCGGCTTCGCCATCGGCGGGGTTTCTCCGGTGGCGCACCTGAACCCGCCCGTCACCCTGCTGGACCAGGACCTCTGGCGCTTCGAAGAAGTCTGGGCGGCGGCCGGGCATCCGCATGGCGTGTTCCGGCTCCGGCCTGAGGACCTCAGGCAGCTGACCGGCGCGGCGCCGGCCGATGTGGGGGTGGCGCCATGACGCTGGATCCGCGCACCATCGCCAACCGCCGCTGGCGCCGTGTGGCCGAGATGGCGCAACAGGCGGCCGCCGGGCCGCATGTGCCTTCGCCCTGCCAATCGGTCTGCGTGATGCATCCCGGCACCGGCTGGTGCGAGGGCTGTTTGCGCACCCTCGATGAAATCGCGGCCTGGGGCCGCATGGACGATGCGGCCCGACGGGCCGTCTGGGCCTTGCTGCCCGAGCGCCTGGGGCAACGCATGGCCCTGGAGTCGGCCGAATGAAAACCATCCACTTTTACCTGGACTTCATCTCGCCCTACGCCTGGCTGGCCTTCCATGCCTTGCCGCAAGCCCTGCAGGGCATCAGCCACCGGGTGGTGCACAAGCCGGTGCTGTTCGGCGCCATGCTGCAGCACCATGGGCAGCTCGGGCCGGCCGAGATCCCGGCCAAACGGGACTGGACCTACCGCCAGGTGCTCTGGCTGGCGCGCCAGCAGGGCTGCGAGCTCCAGCTGCCGGTGTCGCACCCATTTAACCCCCTGGGGCTGCTGCGCCTGGCCCTGGCCTGCGACCCCGAGGGCGAGCCCAACCGCCATGTTTGCGAGCAGGTTTTCCGCCACGTCTGGTGCAGCGGCCTAGACGCCGCCGATGCGGAGCGGCTGGCGGCCCTGACCGCCGTGCTGCAGCCCGTGCGCGACCCGGCCAGCGCCGAAGTCAAGCAGGGCCTGCAGGCCAACACCCGCCAGGCCATCGAGGCCGGGCTGTTCGGCGTGCCCAGCTTTGTGGTCGACGACAAGGTGTTCTGGGGCCAGGACGCCCTGCCGATGCTGCGCGCCTATTTGATGGGGGACGACTGGTTCGAAGGACCGGACTGGCAAGCGGTGCAGACCACCGCCGTGGGCATCCGCCGTCAATCGTCCTGAGTGGGCGGCAGGTCAAAAGACAGGCTGCCCGCCTCGCGCTCCCAGCGGTTGACCAGCCAGGCATAGACGACCACGATGCTCAGGTAGCCCAGCACCGCGCCCTGGGCGGCCATCCAGAAGCCCACGGGCCAAGGCCCCAGCCGCAGATCCGTTCGCGCCGTCAGCACCGGCGCCACCGAGATCGCCAGCCACAAGGCCAGGCAAATCCAGGTCAGCAGGCGGACTTTGCGTCGAAGCTGGGGGCGAGTCAGAGTGGCCATGGAGATCCAGGGGGAATGTTGCGGTCAAGCATACCGGACTTGCCGCCCTGCATGCCCATCCTCAACCGAACAGACAAAGAAAAAGGCCCACCCCGAAGGGTGGGCCTTGCGCTTCAGACCGCCGCCTTGGCGGTGGTCATGCGGCTAAGCCACGCTCATCTCTCTCCAGCCAGGCTGGGGTAGCGCACGTGCTCCACCAGTTCCTGGATCTCGCGGCGCGGTGCTGCAGTGAGCAAGCTCACGATGATGATCACCGCAAAGCCCACTGGCACACCGAAGACACCCGCAGAGATCGGCTGGATGCCCCACCACAGTTCGATCGGCGAGGTGACGCCGAACACGCCACGCAGCCAGGGCTGTGTGGTGATCATGTAGTAGAGGGTGATGCCGAAGCCGGAGCACATGCCCAGGATGGCGCCCCACTTGGAGGCACGCTTCCAGAAGATGCCCAGCGTCAGTGCGGGGAAGAACCCGGCGGCAGCCAGCGAGAACGCGGCAGACACCAGGAACAGGATGTCCGCCGGCTTCTGCGCCGCCACATAGGCAGCAGCCAGGGCCACCACCAGCAGCAGGACCTTGGAGATCATCACCCGGCGCGAGGTCGAGGCGTTGGGATCGATCATCTTGTAGTACAGGTCGTGCGACAGCGCGTTGGCGATCGTCAGCAGCAGGCCGTCGGCTGTGGACAGCGCGGCAGCCAGACCGCCGGCAGCCACCATGCCGGAGATGACATAGGGCAAACCAGCGATCTCGGGGGTGGCCAGCACCACGATGTCACCACCGATGCGCATTTCACCCAGCTGCAGCAGACCGTCCTTGTTGACATCCGCGATCGACAGCAGGGCCGGATCGACCTTCGCCCACTGGGCCACCCAGGCGGGCAGTTTGTCGAATGGGGTTCCGACCAGCACGCTGAAGACCTCGTACTTGACCAGCACCGCCAGGGCGGGGGCCGTGAAGTACAGCAGGAAGATGAAGAACAGCGACCAAGTCACGGAGCTGCGGGCTTCCTTCACCGAGGGGGTGGTGTAGTAGCGCATCAGGATGTGCGGCAGCGCGGCGGTACCCAGCATCAGACAGAACACCAGCGCCATGAAGTTGCGGCGTGAGGTGTCGTAGGTGTCCTTGGCTTTCTGGTCGCCGTTCGGGTCACCCGCAAACTGGGTGGCGTGGCGCGGCATGCCGCCCAGCGGTCGTGCGCGGGCTTCGTTGGCGGCCTTGGCCTTGGTCCAGGCGTCCTTGGCAGCAGCCTCGTCCTTGGGCAGGGCGGCCAGGGCCTTCTCGGCAGCAGCCACATCGGCAGCCGGTGCGTTGGCGGCCTTGAGTTCTTCGATCTTCTTGGTGGCGGCGGCCTTGTCGGCTTCCAGCGCGGCCTTCACGTCCTTGAGCTTCTCGCCCAGTTCGTCGGCACGTTGCTTGAAGATGGCAATGACTTCCTTCTCCTTCGGATCGTCGATCAAGGCTTTTTCCTTCTCGGTCACCTTCTGCAGCTGCGAACCATAAATGGCCTGCGGCACGGGCACACCGGTCTGCTTGACCGACAGCCACACCACCGGAATCAGGTAGGCAATGATCAGGATGATGTACTGGGCCACCTGCGTCCAGGTCACGGCACGCATGCCGCCCAGGAAGGAGCAGACCAGAATGCCGCCCAGACCCAGGAAGATGCCCAGCTCGAAGGCCACGCCCGTCAGGCGGGTGGTGATCAGGCCCACGCCATAGATCTGCGCCACCACGTACACGAAGGACACGAAGATGGCGATGATGATGCCGATCAGTCGGGCGATGTTGCCGTCATAGCGGGCCCCCAGGAAGTCGGGAATGGTGAATTGCCCGAACTTGCGCAGGTAGGGCGCCAGGAACAGCGCCACCAGACAATAGCCGCCGGTCCAGCCCATGATGAAGGCCAGCCCGCCGTAGCCGGTCAGGTAGAGGGTACCGGCCATGCCGATGAAGGAGGCCGCGCTCATCCAGTCGGCGCCTGTGGCCATGCCGTTGTAGATGGCAGGCACGCGGCGACCGGCGACATAGTATTCGGCCGCGTCGTTGGTGCGGCTCATGACGCCAATGCCGGCGTACAGGAGCACGGTGGCGGCCAGGAACAGGTAGCCGATCCAGTTGCGTGGCAGGCCCATCTGTTCCAGGATGGCCAGCACGATCACGAAGATCGCAAAACCGCCCGTGTACCAGGCGTAAACCTTGTTGAGCTGCTTTTTGAAGGCAGAGTTGCTGGAGGCGGAGAACACTCCGCCTTCGGATTCAGGTGCGAGTCCAGCCATGTTCAGTCCTCCTCGGCTTCGGCAACGCCGTGCTCTTGGTCGAGCTTGTTCATGTAGTGGGCGTAGTACCAAATGATGGCCACGTACACCACAAGGGATCCTTGAGCGGCCACCCAGAAACTGAACGGCCAGCCAAAGAAATTGAAACTCAGATCACGCGCGAAGTACGTGACCACAAAGGTCACCACAAACCAAATCCCGAGAAGGATGGCGGTGATGTTGAGGTTTTTTCGCCAATACTGGCGATGGGACTCCGTCAACTGCATTGATGTCTCCTGTCATTGAAGCCTCTTGCGAGGCACTAGCGGTTGCGTTCGGGCCAGGCCCGAGCGTTGCAACCCAACCGCTCCTAGGCCCGGCCAGAACTCAGGCGGATCCCTGATTCGCGCATCAACTCAGCCGCGACCTTGGGTTCGAACCCTTGCAGGTGCTGAATGATCTTCAGCACCTGTTCGGGCTCCTGGCGTTGCTCATGGACCCTGGCCAGCTGGACCCAGCCGTGGGGACTCATGGGTTGCAATTGGGTGTTGCGCGTGAGCGCTGTGATGGCTTCCTCCGTGCGCCCCTGGCGGACTCGGCAGAGCCCCAGGCCATACCAGGCACGGTCCAGCTGATCGTCCAGTGCGATCGCTTTTTCAAAGCAGTCGGCAGCGGCATCGGTCTGGCCGGCCTGCTCGAGCAGAAAGCCGCGGTTGAACCAGTCAGAGGCCGAGGCTTCGGTCTGGCTGCAGAGCCATTCGTAATCTTGGGCAGCGGCTGCGGCCTCTCCTTGTTGGGCCAGGAGGTGGGCACGGCTGGCCACCCAATCCCGGCGGGGGCCGTGGGTGGCGATCAGCCGGTTCCAGACGACCAGCGCCCGTGCCGTCTGTCCCAGGGTGACCCAGGTCAAACCGAGCCAATGCTGAAAGCGCGCGGAGATGGGGAGATTGGAATGGTTCATTTGCAGCCCACCATGCCCACGTTGATGCAATGTTCGATCTTGGCCAATGTGATGGCCAGATACAGCACAGAAAGAACAAAAAAAGCCACAAATCCATGGTGTTGTGGCGCAATTCGTGCCGGAGAGATCCAGCGCGCCATCGCAAACCAGGGCTTGTTGAGCAACTGAAAGAGTTGGTAGAAAAGATTACTTTCCCGTTTTTGTCCCGCCAGAATGAACAGCAGGGCCTGACCCAGCATGGCCAACAGCCCAATGTAGGCAAGCAGTTGCGAGATGTTCAGGAGCAGAAGCAAGATGGATCTTCTTTCAATTTGAGGCGAACTGTCGTGAAGCTGACTGACCCATTTCTTACAAATCACAAGAAGTTCGATTGATCTAGGGCAAATCCGGATGAATTCACCTGTGATAAGTAAGGCTTTATGGAACTCTCCACGAGCCCGAAACCGTCCGTCCACCTGCTGTCCTACTGGGGCGAAGCCCTGCGCCGCCACGAGCCATTTGCCAGCCTGACGCAAGAGCAGGTCCGCACTCTGGTGTTGAGTGCGCGCGAACAATACGCAGCCGCCCAAACCCTTTTGCTCCAACCCGAGGACGGCATCCCCAGCCGTCTGTGCTGGATCCGCCAGGGCAGTCTGATTGGACAACCGCTGGCCAGTGAGCAGGAGGTCTTCGAACTGGAAGCGGGCAGCCTCTGGCCTGTGGGGGCCCTGATCGGGCAGCGGCCGGTGAGGACGCGCTATCTGGCGCGTGAGGACTGTTTTTATCTGAGCTTCCCCTGGGACCGCGTGCAGGCGGTCATGGCGCAAAGCCCCGTGCTGAACCGCTACCTGCATCAACAGGCCGCAAGCCTGCAGGAGGCCTCGTCCAGGCAGCTGCGCCTGGCCTTGATGAGCCGGCAGCAACACGATGCCGGTTTGGAGCGCCCGCTGTCGGTGTTGCCGGCCAAGCCAGTGCTGTGCATGCCGGATCAGACCCGATTGCGGCAGGCCCTGTTGGCCATGCAAAGCCAACAGGTGGGCTCGGTGCTCTTCACCGGGCCCGATGGGCGCTTGAGCGGCATCCTGACGCGCCATGATTTACTTGAGCAGGTGGTCCTGCCCGGACATTCGCTGGAGGCGCCGGCGGCCGAGGTCATGCGCCAGCCGGTCCATGCGATCGATGTGACCGATACGCTCGCCGAAGCCGCAACCCGGATGGTGCGGTTGGGCATCCGGCACTTGCCGGTGATGCGTGCCGGTCAGGTCGTCAACATTCTTTCCGAGCGCGATCTTTTCCATCTCCAGCAGAAGACACTGCGGCACGTTGGCACCCGGGTGCAGGCGGCCAGCACGACTGAAGAACTGACGCATGCCGCCGCGGCCATCCGTGAACTGGCGGCCCATCTGCTGGCCCAGGGGACTGCGCCCCAGGTGCTGACCCCGCTCATCAGCGACCTCAATGACAAGCTCACCCGCAGGATCATCCGGCAGGCTCTGGCGCATTTCGGTTTGTCCGCGCACAAGATGTGCTGGCTGGCGCTGGGCTCGGAAGGGCGTCAGGAGCAGACCATTGCGACCGACCAGGACAATGCGCTGATTTTTGAAAGCGAAACGCCGGAGCGCGATCGTTCGCGCTGGCAGGCCCTGGCCAGGCAGGTCAATGAAACCCTGGACGCGTGCGGTTATCCCTTGTGCAAAGGGGGGGTGATGGCCTCCACAGCGGCCTGGTGCCGAACGCTCCAGGAGTGGAAAGCGCTCAGTGCGCAGTGGATGGAACAGGGCAGCCCTGCCGACCTGCTGCAGTCGGCGGTCCTTTTTGACTTGCGGGCCTTGCACGGACGCGCCGAGTGGGCGCAAGCCTTGCAGCAGCACATGTTGGAGCGCGTGCGCGCCACCCCGCGTTTTCTCAAGCAATGGGTTGAAAACCACTTGCAGACGGGCGTGGCCTTGAACTGGCACGGTGGCCTTGCTGCCGAAACGGTCGATGGCCAGGACGTCATCGATGTCAAGCTTTCGGGCACGGCGATCGTGGTGGATGCCGCCCGCATCCTGGCACTCGCCTGTGGGCTCATGGACACGTCTACAGCAGACAGGCTGCAGAAGGCGGGACGGCAATTGGGCATCCCCGAGTCCGAGCACCAAGGTTGGGTGACCGCTTTTTTCTATTTGCAAGCTTTGCGTCTGAAGCAGCAGATCCTGACGCCTTGCGCGCACGCTGGCGCCAATCGGGTCCCCATCCATGAGCTCAACCTGGTGGATCGCCAGATGCTCAAGGCCGCTTTCCGTGCCATTCGCAGTTTGCAGCAGCGCCTGCAATTGGACTACGTCCGATGAACAGGTTCCATTGGCTGCCCGGATTCAGAAGAACGCCCATCGATGAACGGCGCTGGGTGGTGCTCGATGTGGAAACCTCGGGACTGGACCCCGCACAGGATGAGCTGCTGTGCGTGGCCGCGCTGTCGGTGCACAAGGAGGATCGGCAATGGAGTCTGGTCGCGCAGGACAGCTTCGAGGTGGTGATCAGGCCAGAGAAACACCCGTCCAGTGTGGAGAATGTGCTGGTGCATGGACTGGGTTGGGAAACCCAGGAGCAGGGCGCTGTGCCTGCCATGGCGCTGGAGGCTTTTCGCGATTGGGTGGGCACTTCGCCGATGCTGGCATTTCACTCGGACTTTGACCGCATCTTCCTGCAGCGTGCATGCCGCCGGGCGGGGGTGGCCATGCCTGCCGCTCCGTGGCTGGACCTGGCCGTCCTGCTGCCTGTGGTCTTCAACAGAGCATCTGCGCTGTCGCTCGACGAATGGATCGAGGTCTTGAATGTCCGGTGCGAGCGCAGGCACCAAGCGGCCGCCGATGTCTGGGCCACCGCGCAACTGTGGCTCAAGGCCTCGTGCGCCATGCCCGGGCACCAACACATGCAGTGGCATGACTGGCGCGACTTGGCGCGACAGATCCGATGGATTGCAACACCGCGCCTGGTGTAAGTCAGCAACAAGTTTCACGTCAGTGCGGGGTCAGACCGCTTGGTCATAGTCGCGTCACCTGTCCATTCCGGGCAGTTCTATTTTGCTGGAGACACTGACAATGGCAACCACCGCACCCCGTCCGATGACGGCCGAAGAGAAGAAGGTGATTTTCGCCTCCTCTCTGGGCACCGTCTTTGAGTGGTACGACTTCTATCTGTACGGTTCGCTCGCTGCGATCATCGCCAAGCAATTCTTTGCTGGCCTGGATCCCAACGCCGCGTTCATTTTTGCCCTGCTTGCCTTCGCCGCCGGCTTCATCGTGCGTCCCTTCGGCGCGCTGGTGTTCGGCCGTCTGGGCGACATGATCGGCCGCAAGTACACCTTTCTGGTGACCATCCTGCTGATGGGCTTGTCCACCTTCATCGTGGGTATCCTGCCCAACTACGCCAGCATCGGCGTGGCAGCCCCGATCATCCTGATCGTGCTGCGCATGCTGCAGGGCCTGGCCCTGGGCGGCGAATACGGTGGTGCTGCCACCTATGTGGCCGAACATGCCCCCAACGGCAAGCGCGGTGCCTACACCGCCTGGATCCAGACCACCGCCACGCTGGGTCTGTTCCTGTCGCTGATGGTGATTCTGGGCACCCGTACCGCCATCGGCGAAGCCGCCTTTGCCGACTGGGGCTGGCGTGTGCCTTTCATCGTGTCCATCCTGCTGCTGGCCATCTCGGTCTGGATCCGGATGACGATGAACGAATCGCCCGCATTCCAGAAGATGAAGGCCGAGGGCAAGACCTCCAAAGCCCCCCTGTCCGAATCCTTCGGCCAGTGGAAAAACCTCAAGATCGTGCTGTTGGCCCTGTTTGGTCTGGTGGCAGGTCAGGCGGTGGTCTGGTATTCCGGTCAGTTCTACGCCCTGTTCTTCCTGACCAGTGTGTTGAAAGTGGATGGCTCGACCGCCAACTTGCTGGTGGCCGCTTCGCTGGTCATCGGAACGCCCTTCTTCGTGGTCTTTGGCTCGCTGTCGGACAAGATTGGCCGCAAGCCAATCATCATGGCCGGTTTGGTGTTGGCGGTGGTGACCTACTTCCCGCTGTTCAAGATGCTGACCGAAGCCGCCAACCCCGATCTGGCCAAGGCCCAGAAATCGGCGGAAGTGTCGGTGACGGCCGCGGCCGGTGACTGCTCCTTCCAGGGCAACCCGGTGGCGCGTGAAATCGACTTCACCAAGTCCTGCGACATCGCCAAGCGCTTCCTGGCCCAGCAATCGGTGAGCTACAGCAACATCACCGCGACCGAAGCCGGCCCCGCCAAGATCAAGATTGGCGAAAAAGAAATCGTGGCGCCTGTGGCCAAGGTGGAGAACTCCAAGTTCACCGCCGAGAGCGTGGCTGCCATCGCTGCCTTCAAGAAGGAAGTGTCTGAAGCCCTCAAGGAAGCCGGCTACCCCGCCAAGGCCGATCCGGCCAAGGTGGACAAGGTGACCATCATCCTGATCCTGTCGATCCTGGTGATCTACGTGACCATGGTGTACGGCCCGATCGCCGCCATGCTGGTGGAACTGTTCCCGACCCGCATCCGCTACACATCCATGTCGCTGCCCTACCACATCGGCAACGGCTGGTTCGGTGGCCTGATGCCGACCATCGCCTTCGCCATGGTCGCCCAGAACGGTGACATGTACTACGGCCTGTGGTACCCGATCGTGATTGCTGCCGCCACCTTCGTGATCGGCCTGCTGTTCGTTCGCGAAACCAAAGACGTGGACATCTACGCGGAAGACTGAATTCCAAGGAATTCAACATCTGTAAGCCAGCCGGGGTGACTCGGCTGCTACATTCAGGCCCTCCCCTCTGTGGAGGGCCTTTTACCTTGTATTTCAGGAGAACAAGACATGTGGAAGCTGGCTTTGGGTTTCATCGTTTTCGCAGCGGCGGCCCTGTACATGATCAACCAAGGGGGCGACATCGACATGGGCGGTGAAAAGCACGGCATCGAGAGCCATGGTCCTGCACACGACGCTTCGGCTCCGGCCAGCGCGCCTGCAGCCCCGGCCTCCGACGCCAGCGCAGCGAAGTGAGTTTTCCGGCCGGCTTGGCCCGGCAGGAAAGACAAAGGCCACGCACCAGCGTGGCCTTTGTCTTTGGTGAAAGCCCCTGGGCTGTGGGCCCCTAGAATGTTCGGCCTCAACCTGAAAAGCCCGACATGTCCCAAGGCCTCATCCGCATCCGTGGCGCCCGCCAGCACAACCTCAAGAACCTCGACCTCGACATCCGCACGGGCGAGCTGACGGTGGTCACCGGCCCCAGCGGTTCGGGCAAGTCGAGCCTGGTGTTCGACACGCTCTATGCCGAAGGTCAGCGGCGCTATGTGGAGACCTTCAGCGCCTACGCCCGGCAGTTTCTGGACCGCATGGACAAACCCGCGGTGGACAAGGTCGAAGGCGTGCCCCCGGCCATCGCGATCGACCAGACCAACCCGGTGCGCAGCTCGCGCTCCACGGTCGGGACCATGACCGAGCTCAATGACCACCTCAAGCTGCTGTTTGCCCGCCTGGGCCAGCTGTTTGACAAAGACACGGCGCAGCCGGTCCGCCACGACACCCCCGAAACGATTTACGCCGAACTGGCGGCCCGTGCCCAGGCCGCGCAAGACCCGCGCCTGTACCTGACTTTCCCGGTTGAACTGCCCTCGAACACCACGGCCGAACAGGTCGAGCAATGGCTCTCGGCCAGCGGCTTCACCAAGGTGCAGGCCGAGCGCGAAGTGGCCACACCCACCGGCCCGCGCAAGGTGCTGGACGTGGTGGCCGACCGCTTTCGTTTGTCCAATGCCGAAAAAGCCCGCGTGGTCGAAGCCATTGAAGTGGCGCTCAAGCGCGGTGCCGGCCGCTTGAATGTGTATGTGGAGAAATCGGGGTCGGATCCCGATTTTGCGAAGCAAAACTCGGGCTCTGACCCCGTTTTGCACTCGGATTCGCAAAGCGAATCCCGAGGCCAAGAGATCTGGCGTTTCTCCACCGGCCTGCACTGCCCCGACAGCGATCTGCGCTACACCGACCCGATCCCCTCGATGTTCTCTTTCAACTCGGCCGTCGGTGCCTGCGAGGCCTGCCGAGGCTTTGGCCGCGTGATCGGCGTCGATTGGGGCCTGGTCATTCCCAACGACAAGCTCACGCTGCGCGCCGGGGCCATCAAGACCATCCAGACGCCCGCCTGGAAAGAGTGTCAGGACGACCTGATGCGCCATGCCGAGGCCGCCGGCATCCCGCGCGACACGCCCTGGGCCAAGTTGACCGATGCCCAGAAGGACTGGGTGATCAAGGGCTCGCCCAACTGGAACGGCAAGTGGAACCAGCAGTGGTACGGGATCGCCCGCTTTTTTGAGTACCTGGAGAGCAAGGCCTACAAGATGCACATCCGGGTGCTCTTGTCCAAGTACCGCAGCTACACCGAATGCCCGAGTTGCTCGGGGGCGCGTTTGAAGACGGAGAGCCTGTTGTGGCGCATGGGCTCCAAAGAAGACGCGGACGCGGTGTTGGCGCCTTCGAGCCGTTTCATGCCCAGCGGCGTGAAGTGGACGCGCGCGCAGCTGGAGGCGCTGCCGGGGCTGAGTCTGCACGACATGATGCTGATGCCGCTGGATCGGCTGCGGCGGTTTTTTGCGATGGTCTCTGATCGTGCGGGGCAGACCTCATCGGCAGGGGCGGAGCGGGGCGGTGCGCATCCTGACGATTTCTGCGCTTCCGCGCAGCATGAGGAAGGAGGCGTAGCGCCCCGCTCTGCACCAAGCCGGAACGAGGGCACAGAAAGCGCAGAGCACAAAGCCCTGCAACTGCTTCTGGAAGAAATCACGACAAGGCTCAAATACCTGTGCGATGTGGGCATCGGCTACCTTACGCTCGACCGCCAAAGCCGCACCTTGAGCGGTGGCGAAGTCCAGCGCATCAACCTCACCACCGCGCTGGGCACCAGCCTGGTCAACACCCTGTTTGTGCTGGACGAGCCCAGCATCGGCCTGCACCCGCGCGACATGCGCCGCATCACCC
>JACCDH011505711.1_pt1 | contig 23668 bp, 22 predicted proteins | sample 7442481 | NCBI WGS metagenome assembly JACCDH01 (sample SAMN15323433, study PRJNA562643) | freshwater metagenome | isolation source: river surface water | place: USA:Blue River Watershed | collected 2017-08-15
AGCATTATGCGCGGTTGCGACAATATGTGTTCTTTCTGTGTGGTGCCTTTTACCAGAGGCAGAGAGCGCAGCAGAGACCCAGAAAGTATTGTAAACGAAGCCCGTATATTAAGTGAGGCTGGCTATAAAGAAATTACTTTATTGGGACAGAACGTAGACAGTTATTTGTGGTTTGGTGGCGGTCCGAAAGTAGAGTTTAAAAAAGCAACTGACGAGCAGAAAGACAATGCTATAGGATTTGCAAAGTTACTGGAAATGGTAGCATTGGTAGATCCAAATATGCGCATCAGATTCAGTACATCTCACCCAAAAGATATTGGTGATGATGTATTGTTTACTATTAAAAAGTACGATAATATTTGCAAGTACATCCATCTTCCGGCTCAAAGTGGTAATACCAGAGTACTAGAAATAATGAACCGCACCTATACCCGCGAGTGGTATTTGGATAAAGTAAAAAGAATCAGAGAAATCATACCAGAGTGTGGTATCAGTTGTGATATCATTGCTGGATTTTGTACCGAGACAGAAGAAGAGCATCAGGATACATTAAGCATGATGAAAGAAAGTCGTTTCGATTTCAGTTACATGTACAAGTACAGCGAAAGACCAGGTACACCTGCACACAAAAAGATGACAGATGATGTCCCTGAGGAGGTTAAATCGCGCCGACTTTCAGAGATAATTGCCTTGCAGAAAGAGTTATCTTTAGCCAACAATACAGCTTATATCGGCAAGGTAGTAAGAGTGCTGACAGATTCTGTATCAAAGAAAAGTGAAGATGACTTATCAGGTAGAAATGACCAGAATACCAAGGTCGTATTTCCTAAAGGCAATCATAAGATAGGAGATTTTGTAGAGGTCTTAGTAGAACGTGTTACTCCAACAACATTAATTGGTAAAGCTATAAACTAATGGAATTACAATCCGTAAAAAACAGATTTGAGATTGTCGGTAATTCACCGGCATTGAATCATGCTCTAGAGACGGCTATTAAAGTAGCGCCAACAGATATGAGCGTATTGATTACCGGAGAGAGCGGGGTAGGTAAAGAGTCGTTTTCAAAGATTATACATGCTTTAAGTACTCGTAAGCACGGCAATTTTATTGCGGTAAACTGTGGCGCAATACCGGAAGGCACCATCGACTCTGAATTATTTGGTCACGAAAAAGGCTCATTTACTGGAGCAACAGATGCAAGAAAGGGATACTTCGAAGCAGTAAATGGAGGCACAATATTTTTAGATGAAGTGGGTGAGTTGCCATTGGGTACACAGGCCCGTTTGTTGAGGGTTTTAGAGAACGGTGAGTTTATCAAAGTAGGTTCATCAAAGGTTCAGAAAACCAATGTAAGAGTTGTTGCAGCCACTAACAGAGATTTATTGGAACGCGCCAATCAAGGAAAATTCAGAGAAGATTTATATTACAGGTTAGCCACAGTGCCAATCAGAGTGCCGCGATTAAGCGAGCGCAAAGAGGATATACATTTGTTATTTAGAAAATTTGCTACACAGTTTTCAGAAAAGAACCACTCGCCGGTTATTCAGTTAAACGCTGATGCACAAAGACTTTTGGCAGATTATGCCTGGCCGGGTAATATCCGTCAGTTAAAGAATATCACCGAACAGGTTTGTGTATTGGAGTCTGAGAATAGTCCCATTTCAGCAGATATTCTTAGAAATTATCTACCAGTGACAGGTTCATTTTTACCTTTAGCATATGGAGCAGGAGATAATTTAAGTTTTCAGGGCATGAGTGAGCGCGATATTTTCTACAAGTTTTTAGTAGATATGAAGAAAGATGTGAGTGATTTAAAGCGCATAGTTATGGGCCTTGTAGAGAACAGTGGAAACAGAGAAGAATTCATTCGCAACAACAAAGAAGATATTCAACATGTACTTTACAAAGATAATTTTTATCAGGAATCTTATGAGAAACCTGTAATTATTCCGCCAAGTACAGTTCAGCCAATTCGCACCAATGTTATAGATGTGTCGCATGTAGAGGAGCAGGATAATATCGGAGCAACGATTGCGGATCAGGAATTAGAGATGATTAGAAAAGCTCTGACAAGAAACAAAGGTAAGCGCAATAGAGCCGCAAAAGAGCTAGGAATTTCGGAACGTACTTTGTACAGAAAAATAAAACAGTTTAATTTGGAGTCTATTTGAGGAAGTATAAAATTATAGCGCTACTGGTCTTACTGATTGTCTTATCGGGTTGTAAATCCTGTAAATACAGTTTGTCTGGTATTAATATTCCTGCAGATGTCAAAACACTGAGTGTGCAATATTTTACTAATAAAGCCACTTTGGTGAATCCAAGTTTAAGTCAGAAATTTACGGAAGGATTAAAGGATAAATTTCTGAAGCAAACATCGCTGACCATTATTGCCAGTGATGGGGATTACAGATTATCTGGTTTTATTACAGATTATAAAACAGAGCCAGTAGCGACAAGCAGCAGTACTGGTGCTGTCAAGAATAGATTTACCCTCTCAGTGGCAGTCGTGTTTGAATGTCCAAACCACACGGAAATGAATTTTACAGAGACAATTACTAAATTCCAGGAATTTCCAGCCACGGATAATTTTCAGACCCTTGAAAATAGCCTTTCGGAAGAAGTAAGTAATCAAATTATTCAGGAAGTGTTTAACAAAGTAGCTTTAAAATGGTAATGTTATGAATATAGAAAGATTACAGAGCATATACCAGAACACATCCATTGCGGATAAAACCGATATAGAAGATGTTAGGCAGTTAACAGAGGATTATCCTTATTATGCCCTGCCTTATGTTATTCTCTCAAGATACTATTTTGAGACCAAGCATTACCGTTTTCAGGAAATGCTAAGACAAGCTGCTATGCGGGTAAAAGATCGCAAAGCTTTATACGATTATATACATAGCATTCAGCAGGATATACCGGCTCATGTGGTAGAAGAATCATTCAGTCCTGAAGAAATAGTTCACGAGCAAGCAGCAGAATCTACAGTTTCAGTTGCAGATTTTCTGGACGCAGACATTATTGAGCAGGAGCCTGAACCATTAATCACGGAGCAAATTATAGAAGCACCTGCTATTGAAGTAGCATCCGAGGTAATTATTGAAACTCCTGCTATTGAGACGAAAGACGAAGCTGAAGAGTTTGTGATAGACACGCATTCCGAGCCACGTTCAATCGACAAAATAGAAATAGATTACGATATTATAGGAGAGGAAATTGAAACTGAGTTTTCTTTTTCGAAATCATTTGTAGTAGCAGAAGAAGAGGCGGAAAATAACGTTGTAGTTGATAACACAGGTTTTTCTACAACTGTTGATTCAGTTAAGGAGCACACAGAAGTAGATGAGCATTTAAGAAAATATCCTGTTTACAGCATTGATAACTATTTTAAAGACCAGGCTCCAACAATTCCAGCAATAGAAGAAGAGCCTAGTTCAGAGAAAGACTTTTTTGCCTGGTTAAAATCTCCAAAAACCAAGGAAACAGTTCAGCTTGTCAGTGAAGAGGTAATAGAAGCAAAAGCAGAGTTGGAGAAACAACCTGAGTCGGACAGTTCAAAAGAGGAGAATGTCACGAAAAAGTCAGATTCACTCGATTTAATTGACCGATTTATCAGCATTAACCCACAGATTACACGTCCAAAGAAGGAGTTTTTCAATCCTGAAAACATGGCAAAGAGGAGTGAAGTTATTGATTTAGAGTTTGTTAGTGAAACATTGGCCAATATCTACTATGAGCAGGGTAATTATGAACTGGCTATCAAAGCCTACGAAAAATTAAGTTTGCAAAATCCCGCAAAAGAATCGTACTTTGCAGACCTTATTGAAAAAATAAAAAACGAGAGAAAATAACATGTTAAGTTTAATATTAATAATCGGCCTAATTGCAGCAGCTTTAATGATCATCATCGTGTTGATTCAGAATCCTAAAGGTGGTGGATTAGCTTCTAACTTTTCTTCAAGCAATCAGATTTTTGGTGTAAAACGTACATCAGAAGGTGTAGAGAAGTTAACCTGGATATTTGCAGTAGCAATTTTAGTAGTTTCATTAGCTGCAAGTTCATACAACGGTACTAAGAGCAAAGCAGGTGCAGCCACTCCAACTGATTCTAAGATGGAAGGTTACATCAACGCTAAAGCACCGAAAGCTCCTAAAAAGTAATTTTAGCTTTATTGAACGGCGTAAGCCAGACCAACTTTGATATTCTTATTGAATATCTGACCTCCGTGGATGCCTTTATCATCAAATGATTTGAAGCTCATGTCTAATTGAGCGTTGATACCGAATTTGCCTTTCAGCAAGAATGAGAAGTTATTTTGCAGGTAAATTTGGGTACCATTTCCATTTTCATTTGAAAAATTCTGATCAACAAACATATGGTCGTAACCTCCTAAAGTGGTATAGGTCAACCAATCTTTCAGTTTAATTTTAACACCCACAACGACACCAACATTCATAGCATCAATAATTCTCTCGGCTTTTTGCTGTGGAGAGCTGTAGAAGGTACGAGAATCGAGGTTGACGCCCAGGCCCAAACTAAAATTATCGCCTTTAACAATATTTCTGCCATAGGTTGCTGTAAAAACCGGCAAATCGAGTCCCATAACCTTATTTGTATCATTAAAATTAGCACTGTCTTTTTCGCCATTAACGAGGTATCTCACCAACCAGGTGGCATCCATTCTGAAGAAGCTGGGTTCTTTAAAATTGATGTAATTAAAAGTAAGACCAGAAGTACTGATATTCTTACCTTTTTGGTCGATAGTCTGTGGGATTGCACCAGCCTGAAGGAAATTGAGCATGGTTATTTTTTCCTGAGCATTGGTCTTAATGCTCAAGGCGCAAAGCAGTATCAAAAGAAAGTGTTTCATATAGAAGGTATATTTGAAGCAAATATAGAAAAATATCACAATTGCCATCAATACCACATTTGTGGTATATATTAGTTAATTAAATTAAAGTACTGAGAAGTATCTGGCATTTTCCGGAGTTTCCATTCAGCTGGAAAGAGGTTATTGATGCGATTTCCGGCAAATTTCCCTAAACCAATTATCTGATTTTTATAGGTAAGCAGAACATAGCCTTTTTTATCCTTCTGAGATATTGAAATGGCATTTTTAAACAGGTAGCTGAGGGCCTGAGTCTGATCCAGTTCGAATTTTTCAAAGGCTTCATGATTGATGTTAGAAGCGAAAGGCAGATAGGGAGAAACGGTAAAAAGCTTGTCTTTACTGGTTCCAAGGTTAATACCTACAGAGTATATATGCAGGCCACATAAATGATTGGCAAAGAAATCGAAGACATGATCTTTGATGGCCAGGATCTGAGATTTGTAATCATAAAAGTTACCAGGATTAGTGAGAAAGTTCTTCCAGGTATCATCAGCTTTAATGGGTTTGAGCTGATGTTTTGCATTGATATCAATAGCTTCATTATTTCCATGGTTCTGAAGTAAAGCTATAAAAAACCCTTCACCCTTAATGGTATGGGGCATACATTGAAAACTAGAGCAGGATTGATTGTTTAGAGTAAATTCAGTTGGTTTGAAATTCAGATTTTCAAGTAATTTAACTTGTTCTTGATTTTCTCCAGGGTTATAAGTGCAGGTACTATAAATAATAAAGCCACCTGGTTTAACGCAATTAGAAATAGATTCGAGAATCCTTTTCTGTCTTAATTCGCAGGTAGTAACATTTTCAAGATTCCACTGATCTACTGCTTCGGGATCTTTTCTGAACAAGCCTTCTCCACTACATGGAGCATCAACAAGAACCAGGTCGAAGACGCCACCAATTTTTTCGAAGTCACTGCTATCTGAGTTAGTAATTATGCAGTTAGGGTAACCATTTTTACAAAGGTTTTCGTATAAAACCGGTACTCTGGAGCGGATAACTTCGTTGGACACCAGAACATCATCATCGCCCAGCAGATTAGCAAGTAAAGTAGATTTACCACCGGGCGCGGCACAGAGATCGAGTACTTTTAACGGACCGTTTAACAAAGATCTTACTTTTAGAAAAGCTGATTCTATCATCATACTCGAAGCCTCTTGAACGTAGTATGTACCAGCATGCCACAAAGGGTCAGAAGAGAAGACAGGTCTATTGTTCAGATAGTATCCAGTTTGACACCAGTCGACACGTTCAAGAGGAAGAGGCAGAGTATATTTAGAGGGGTTAATTCTGAGGGAAACTGGAGATTCACTTTCCAGGGCTTCAACAAATTTGTCGTAGTCAGCAGAAAGCTGATTGCGCATACGTGTTTCAAACTCTATTGGAAGTTTCATTTCTTAGTTAAAGTAATTCCTCCAAGAATTAGAAGCATGCCAGAGATTTGGAATATACCAATTGGTTCACCCATGATAATGCCCCACATGTAGGCAAAAACGGGAATCAGATAGGTAACAGATGCCGCGAACAATGCAGTAGTTTTTTGTACCAGTTGATTGAAAACAATAAGAGAAACGGCTGAACCAATTACACCAAGTATCATGATATAGAGCAAAGATTCGCCTGCTTCAGGACGCATGGCGGCTTGTACAGTTCCAGTAGACAAACCAACGATCAGGGCAGGTATAGAAATCAGTGTCAGAGGTACCATACTATTGATAATAGGCGTCAGGTGGTTCAGTTTAGATTTAATGATATTGACATTGATACCATAAAATAAGGCAGCAAGCACTACTTTGAGGCAAGGCAGGATATAATCTGTTTCGAAAGTAATACCTTCCGAACTTTTGGTCAGGATAAGGGTTAAGGCGCCGATAAGTCCAATACCGATACCCGCTACTTGTCTGAAAGTAAACAGTTGTGAGAATAGAACAACTCCGAATATAAGTGCAAATAAAGGTGTTGTAGCATTTAATGCCCCTGATAAAGAGCTTGGGATATCTGCACCTGCAGAAGCAAAAAGATAGGCAGGAAGTAAGTTACCAAGTGTTCCTGACAGAGCCAGAAAATACCAGTCTTTTTTTGCCAGAGTTTTGTAAACTCTAAAAAAGAAGAAAACAGCTACAGAGCCAGCGAATACTAATCTGAGGGATGCCACTTGTAAAGAAGTAAAAGACTCAAGTCCTTTTTTCATTAAGATGAAGGCACTACCCCAAACGAAACCCAGGAAAAGTAGAACAAGGATAGTTTTGGCATCAAATTTCACGGCTCAAAGTTACATTTATTTAAATTGTTCTTAAACAATTATTTGGAACTGTTTAGCGGGTGAGAATGATGTATTCGGTTATTACTTTAGTAAGAAAAGTTTCTTTATCACTCGGAATTTGCTTGAGTTGAAGTACATCAGCGAGTCTAAGTATCAATTCATCCATAGCCTGTTTATGAGCTGAATTTCGGAAGGTTCGGTATCTGCTTAATAGTTGTTTTATTAAGATAACATCATTTTCTTCAAGATTGACAGCCAGAGGATATTCGAATTCGTAGTTGTCTTTATCTTTCAGGTTTAATTTCAGGATATCATTTAGTTTAAAGCCATAGGAGTTATTCTTACGGATAATGGCAGTGCCAGCTATTATATCACCAATGCGCTGAGCATTTCTGCTACTGGCGATTAAGAGCATAGCAATACTCCCAATAGAGAAGTAAATATCGATTATTCGCATCGACCAGCGACTAAAGTAATCGTAGAACTGAAGTTCATCTCCATTTAATTTAATCACCCTGATGCCCATAGCCAGTTTACCGATTGATTGTCCATTGCCAATTAATTCGCTGAATAGGGAATAGAAACCCAGCCAAAGAAACGCAAAGAGTTGAAATAAGAGATATTTTAAATCATTATCAGAAGTATTTTGGACAAAAGCCCAAATATAGACAGCGGCATATACCAGAACGATTATAACAAAGTCGATAGCGAAAGCGAAAATTCTTTGCCCTAAACTGGCTAGCTGGTAGTCAATCTGAACGTTTTGTGGAGTAGTTATTTCTATCGATTTCATAACGACAGATGAAGTACTCTAGTACTGTTCGTTTTCGTTAGGGAAGTCGCTTGATTTGACATCATTGATATATTGATGTACACCATCATGAATCGACTGGTAAAGGTTGAGATAACGTCTCATAAATCTTGGCGAGAAGTCTTTGTTGATGCCCAGCATATCGTGCAATACCAACACTTGTCCATCAACACCGGCACCGGCGCCTATTCCGATAACAGGGATTTTAAGAGAAGCTGCAACACGTGTGGCCAGTTCAGCAGGAATTTTTTCCAAAACCAGAGCAAAGCATCCAGCTTCTTGTAGCAACTGAGCATCTCGCACCAGTTTATCAGCTTCTTCTTTTTCTACTGCTCTTACCGCATAAGTACCGAATTTGTATATACTTTGAGGCGTTAATCCCAGGTGGCCCATCACTGGTACACCGGCACTGATGATTCTTTTTACTGATTCACAAACTTCTTCACCACCTTCCAATTTAATGGCATGAGCGCCACTTTCTTTCATGATACGAATACTGCTGTTAAGGGCTTCTTTACTATTGCCCTGATAAGATCCGAAAGGTAAATCAACCACGACCAGAGCACGTTTAACGGCTCTAATAACAGAAGAGGCGTGGTAGATCATTTGATCGAGAGTAATAGGCAAGGTAGTTTCATGACCAGCCATTACGTTAGACGCGCTGTCGCCCACTAATATCACATCAATACCTGCATCATCAATAATGCGGGCCAGAGAAAAATCGTAAGCGGTAAGCATACTGATTTTTTCATTTCGCTGTTTCATTTCCTCGAGGGTATGAACAGTGACACGTTTTGCAGGTCTGGATGGTGTTACGGACATGGTTCAAACCTACTATTTTTTTTTGAAATATCCTTTATTAAAGACTTAATAGGTTCTGGAGAAGTTATAATCTGCAGGTAATTTAGGAACAATTAAAAATTTGTTAAGGATAATCGTGTTATCACCCTGGCAATCCCTGTAATGTTGTCGGGATTCTACATCTATTTTTTTATGTTTATGGTTAATTAATACCCTCACCTGAAAACCGCCACTGCTCACTCTTTCAATGACATCCTGTACTCTGATAAGATCATGTTCTAAGAAGTTTACGGTGTTTTGGAAGTTTGGGTCCATTCTTCTGAAATAGTTAACACAGGTAGCACTGTCACGGATTATCTGAGAATCGCTAAGGTTATTGAGAAAACTTTGACGGATACTTTCTTTGAGTTTAAGCTCAGTATATTTAAGCTCAATGGTATTGTTGTCGAAAGGGTAGCCCGGCGGTACTGTGTTGTCGCTACTGATACAACATGAATGCAACACTGTTACCATCAACAAGAATAATGTGTATTTCATTTGCTGTAGTTTATTCCGATTGTTAAATAGCTAAAGAAGGGCCTTTCAATTTGAATTAGATGATGAGACATGAAGGCTGAAAAATGCTCATCAATTTTAACATCTGTTCTCAGGTAATACGACAACATATTCTTGCTAACAGAAAGGTCGTCTGCCAGGTAAGATTTCAGGAGAGAGTGATCAGTTTTTGTACTTGATTTAATATTGATAATCTGATAATCGAGGCCTAAAATGAGACTAATTCTTTTGCTTCGCATCAGGCGAAATCCACCACAGAGATTTAGAGTATTAATGAAATTAGTTTGTTTATATCTACCAATACCTGGCCATTCTGGATATTGATTGCGATAATAAATATCATTAGTAATACCTAAATAAAAGGGTGTTTCAGGAAATACGTAATTGAATCCCGTGTTTAACATCAGGTTAGTGTTAGATTCACTTTTGCCAAGAAAAGTAGCACCAAGATCAATTTGCCAGGTTCTAACTTTAAGCGGGTCACCTGCCTGAATCTTGCAGACGCTTGCAAATAAACATATCAGCAGGCAAAAGATTCTCATACTAGAGATGTTTCCAACCCTGAGCGGTTAGTTTATGTTTGTTATTAGACTTTGAGATGAGGTGCAATCCTTCGCCTTCAGCAACAGCGTGTCCTATCACGGTAATATCAAATTCTTTGTTTAGTTTTTCGTAATCCGATTGCGGGAAAGTAAAAAGCAATTCGTAGTCCTCGCCACCACTTAGCATAGCTACAGTAGGATCTATACCCAGATCGATAGCCCTCTGGTAGGCAATTGGGTCCATTGGTAATTTATCTTCGTAAATGGTAAATCCAACTTTACTTTGAGTAGCGATGTGGTATAGTTCGCTGGCCAGACCGTCGCTTATATCCATCATCGCATTAGGTTGTACATTAATGGTATTTAATATATCTACAATATCAACACGGGCTTCTGGTTTTAACTGTCGTTGAATCAGGTAATCATTACCTTCCAGGTCAGGTTGAAAATCTGGGCGTTCGAGGAAGATTCTTTTTTCTCTTTCAAGAATGTGTAATCCCAGGTAAGCAGCACCCAGATCTCCGGTAACAGCTACTAAATCACCTTCCTTGCAACCACTTCTGTAGCTAACTTTATTTTTAGCAACTTCGCCATAACAAGCTATGTTAATGATTAAGCCTTTCTGACTGCTGGTAGTGTCCCCACCAACCAGATCAACTTTATAAACATTGCAAGCGGTAAGAATACCTTTGTATAGTTCTTCGATAGCTTCAAGAGAAAAGCGATTGCTAAGAGAAAGACTTACCACGATATGGGTAGCTTTACCATTCATCGCAACGATATCGCTTATATTGGTAACAACGGCTTTATAGCCAAGGTGAAGGAGTGGTGTATAGGTAAGATCGAAATGGGTACCTTCAACCATCATATCAGTGCTTAGTAACTGGAATTTATCACCAGCATCAATAACTGCGGCATCATCGCCTATGCCTTTGATGGTAGAGGCATGGTTTAGTTTTACATTTTTAGCCAGGTGGTCGATTAGACCAAATTCGCCGAGATGACTTAATTCTGTTCTGCCAGAGTTTTCAAACATAGTGCAAAATTACTGAAATTAAGTGAAACCTCTTTAAATGAAAAATCCCGCCTTTATGGGCGGGATTAGTCTACTATAAGTTGTGTAATTAATTGACAAAAATTGGGATGTTGCAGGAGTGGTATACAATTCCTGGACTGCAGGTACCGTTTTTGCAACCTTTCTGATATTTCACAGTGAAATTAAGATTAGCATTTCCGGTAGTGGATGAAGTTTGTAGCATATTCACCAAACCAATTGGCATTGAACCATCAGAATCGGTAGCATTCACATTAATGCCCAATGGGTTGCTGATACAAATTTTGTAGTCTTTACCATTGGTTCTTATTTTATTGTGTAAGAAAACAGTGCTGCCTGTTGCATCTTCAATGTAGAAAGTTACGATGTAAGAAGCATTCTTTTTAAGAACAACACCTCCAACATTGGCGCTGATTGGTCCGGGACCATCAGGGTCGTCGTAGCTGCCAATTTCGACTGTAGAATCTACAGTATTGGTAAAGTAAACCATAAAGGTGGTAACAGTGTCTTGTGGTCCGGCAGGCAGTGTTGTAGTGCCGCTGCTTCCTGGTGTTTCAGTGTCGTCTTTAGAACAGGCCGTGAGTAATAGTGTAGTTGAGAGAATGAGTTGTAATACGATTTTAAGCTTTTTCATTTTGTATATTTTATGCAATGGCTAAATTGTCAAAAAATATGCCACAAAGAAAAAAGCCAGTCTGTCAACCAAGATAATTGGTTGCTATAGATTGACTATCAAAATATTAAAATGTAAAAAAATTATTCAGCTTCAGCTTCAACAGCTTCTACCTGAGGCACCATACGTTTAAGTAGGTTTTCTATACCGGCTTTCAACGTAAAGGTAGAAGAGGGGCAACCAGAGCAGCTTCCTTTCATTACCACAGTAACGACACCATCTTTGAAAGATTTAAAACTGATGGCACCACCATCCATTTCAACGGCTGGTTTTACATGGTCGTCAAGGAGTTTAATGATTTTAGATTCTATTTCACCTTCTTCTTCAGGACTTAAAGTTCTGGTGGTATTGATGATTTCTTTACCACTTTCGATGTAGTTTTTAATGTATTCGCGAAGGGTAGTGATATGATCTGCCCATTCAACATCTGGCAATTTGGTAATAGAGACGAAATTGTTCATGATAAAAACACCATTAGCAAATTTGAAAGTATCAAAGATTTCAACTGCAAGTGGTGATTGACCTTCAGCTTTTTCTCTGGTACGGAAATCGGCGCTGTCATTAGGTAGAATCATTTTACTAACAACAAATTTCATGCTATCTGGATTTGGAGTAGCTTCTGCGTATATGGTGATGAAATCGCTCATGTTAAGGCTTATTTAGAATTATTCTACAAAGGTAATGCAAAGAATCGATACTACATATCATTTCTGCTTATAAATCAGTTGAGCGGATTGATGAGTTATAACTTGACAGATGCAACCAAATTAAATTCCCTCGGTCAAAACAATATGAAAGCACAAATTTTAATTTTAATAATTGGGTATAGTTCGACATTGATGGGTCAGAAGGACTGTCAACAACAACGTCAGTCGTTTATTCCGCTTAGTGAACTGGGAAAAGGATATTTCAGGGGCTATCAAGGAGGATTGTATCCAGGTGGTCTGAATAATCCATCCGGGAATTATCTTCAGGATCTGAGTAACTTCAGTCAGTCTATTCAGGCATTGGATAGCAATGGTATGCCAGATGCTAATGGCCATATAGTCTTTATAGGCGTTGGTGCATCAAATCCACGCACTGAATTTCAGGCATTTCAAAAAATAACAGACACATTTAGACACATTAATAAGCGTTTAAAAACAGTCAATACCTGTATTGGAGGACAAGGTGTTCAGAAGATGAATCAGTTAAGCGATAATTATTGGAAGCAAGCCGATAAAATGATGGATTCGATGGGATTAAGCAATTTGCAGGTACAGATTGCCTGGCTGGAAACAGAAAACACATCTTCAGCTGACTCAAGTTTTCCCGGCGGTCCAGCGAGCCTGGTGACAGATATAAAAGTTTTACTTAGGATGATGAAGCAAAAATATCCCAATTTAAAGATTTGTTATTTAAGTGCCAGAACATATGCTGGATGGGTAAGCGGAGGAACGGGCAGAGGATTAGAGTATCCAAGAGATTATTATAATGGTTGGGCAATGAAGTGGGTAATTGATAGTGCCATTAACCAGGCAAGTGGATTTGAGTATTCAGGTTCGACACCCAGTATTCCGATGCCAGTTTATTCAACCTATAACTGGACCAATGGAGAGCAGGTAAGGCAAGATGGTTTTTCTGTTGATTGTGAGACAGATTTTGGAGGTGACGGATTGCATTTGAGTATTGCTGGAGAGAATAAAATTGGTGAACAATTATTTAAGTTCTTCAACAGCGATATCCATACTTCACGTTGGTTTCATGAAAAGCAAAATTCCGCTGTAGAGACGATTTATAGTTCTACTTCTGTCTATCCCAATCCTGGTAGTGGCTTAATATATTTGAATGGCTACCATCTGGTAAAAGATCAAATTAAAATTTACAATTCAATTATGCAGGAAATAAATCGTTTTGAAGTGGAAGATCAAAGTATTGATATGTCAGAAAATCCAACAGGTTTATATTGGATTCAACTGAATATAGAAAGTAAAGAGGTTCTGATAAAGTACCTCAAATTATAGAGACAATTACCAGAGTAAAGCCAAAGCCTCTTTAGATTTTCCTTCGCTAAGAAGTCGTTTAGCAGTTTGAAATACATCAGCTCCTGAATATTCGAGTTTAATAGCTTGCATAAAATCGTTATCAGGCATTTCTTCAACATTGCCCAAGCGACCCAGGTCATTGCCACTTAATACATGGCTAAGGCGAATATGTTCAGGTAATGCATCAACACCAATACCACAATTGGTGAGAGGTTTCACCAGTTCAAATAAAGCATCACCCTTAGCTCTGCAATACCAGTCGCCCCCCATTCTGGCAACCAGATCAATTTTAGTCTGATCGATCTGACCATGTTCGTTGAGTACTGTTTCATCGATGTGCATTTTAAGGACTTTACAAATAACCAAATTGCCAGCGCCACCATTCTGTCCCAGTTCTACGACTTGCTGTACTTCGCACTCGAGTTGCACCGGACTTTCTTTAACCCTTGCAGGTTTTACCAGATCAGAAGCAATGGGTGTAAATCCAGTTTTCACAAATTCGTCTACACCTTTGGCGTATGGCGAGCTTGCAAGTGACATTTGATGCACCATCTCATAAGTTACGACATTGATGACTACTTGTGGCACTTCTTTCACATTATCGTGTGTATGTTTAGTTTCGTTGGTCCTTCCGCTTCTTGCAGGAGAAAACACCAGAATTGGCGGGTTTGCACTAAACACATTAAAAAAACTAAACGGCGCCAGGTTACGGTTTCCTTGTGCATCAATGGTACTGGCGAAACATATTGGTCGTGGTCCTACACTACCCAACAAAAGTTGATGCAGTTTTGGTACTGTTAATTCTTCTGGTGTAACTGAAAGCATAGGGCAAAATTAGGCGGATTAAATGAAATATTTGTGCATATAGAAAGGATTGATAGGCGAATTGAGGGACTAGCTGTCAGCATCGCCCTGAAAACGCAAAATTCGAAGTATATTTGCACCTGGAAAATGGCAAAAGTTGTAGTAGGTTTAAGTGGAGGTGTTGATTCTTCTGTTGCGGCGTATCTGTTAAAAGAAGCAGGTCACGAAGTAATAGGCATGTTCATGAAAAACTGGCATGATACCTCTGTGACCATCAGTGATGAATGTCCATGGATTGACGACAGCAATGATGCCATGCTTGTAGCAGAGAGTTTGGGCATTCCTTTTCAGACCATAGATTTAAGCGATGAATACCGCAAGCGAATTGTTGACTATATGTTTGCAGAGTATGAAGCTGGCAGAACCCCAAATCCGGATGTGCTTTGCAACCGCGAAATTAAATTTGATGTTTTTTTAAAAGCTGCAGAGCAACTCGGAGCAGAGTTTGTGGCAACAGGTCATTATTGCCAGAAGGATGTTATAGAAACAAAGGAAGGCAATGTATACAGATTGCTTGCAGGGAAAGACCTTAACAAAGATCAGAGTTATTTTCTTTGTCAGGTAACACAGGCACAATTAGCGAAAGCCCTGTTTCCTATTGGACATTTAACCAAACCAGAGGTTAGAGCCATCGCTGCGAAAATGGGATTGGCTACTGCAGAAAAGAAAGACTCTCAAGGTTTGTGTTTTATTGGGAAAGTTAGATTACCTGAGTTTTTACAACAACAATTATTACCTAAAAAGGGTAACATCATAGAAATTAGTGCCAATTCTGATAAGTATGCTGCTACAACCACAGACCCAGGCGATTTAAAAGCTATATGTGCCAAAATTAGCTACGAAGAAAAGGATGGTAAAAAAGTTGGAGAGCATAATGGCGCACATTACTATACCATTGGACAGCGCAAAGGACTGAACGTTGGAGGAATGGCAGAAGGCGTTTATGTGATAGCAACAGACACTATCACTAACACCATATATATTGGCATGGGAGATACGCATCCCGGATTACTGAGAAATGGCTTATTTATTCCTGCCGGAGATGTGCATTGGATCAGACCAGATTTAAAGCTGGAAATAGACAATCAAATTGACTATATGGTAAGAATCCGTTACCGTCAGACATTGGTTAAAGCCACTTTGTATGTTCGAAAGGAAGGACTCTACATGGTTTTCGAGCATCCTGTGAAAGCTGTTGCGGCAGGACAGTTTGCAGCCTGGTATGATGGTGATGAACTTATTGGTAGTGGTGTAATAGGATAAAAAAAAGAGCGATTGACAATCAACCGCTCTTTTTTTAATTATTTATTGAAGCTTATTCTTCACAAGCTTTTTTCACAAAATTTTCCCATTCTTCATCAGGAACGTACTGAAGTTTTGGAGTTTTCCAGTTGCCTGTAAAGATGTTGGTTTTTAACTGACTGCCTTTACCTATCCAGGCGTAGCGTTTACCACCTTGAACTACATAAGCCATGAATACGTCATTGGCGTGTTGTTTCTTTTCTTTCTTGGTAATATCTGGTTGGTTGATGGTGTTTTTGCCTTTGTTTTTAACAAAAGTAGCAGACTTAGCAGTGTTGTTTTCTTTAGCACCATATACTAATAGCACATTGTTAAATTTCTTAGATTTTACAGTAACATATTTAGCAGGTGCAGATTCAGCATCGCTGGCCATATCATTGCCTTTGCTTGCTTTTTTATCTGTCGGCGTTACTTCTAATAAAGCGTAGAAGCCAGAAAATGGTGCTTCAAAAACCCAGTATTCGCAGTTAGCCAAACCTTGACAAGCATCGTTCAGAACGATCTTTGTAGTCCAGTCTTCGAAGTTGTCTTTTTTAGTATCGGCTGGCAGGATAGCATATTGTTTACCTTCGTGAGCAGGGAATTTGTTTTTTGGTATCATGATGGTAACTTTGGTTTTCTTAACCATGATCATATCTGCGGTATCATTTTTAGTAGAGCTTACGTTAAAGTCGATGAACTTAACTAATTCTCTTTCATATTTAGGAATGACAGGGATATTATCTACACCTGGTAATAAGAATGCAGTACAGAAGTTGAGGAAAGTCTCAGGATACAGATCGTCTTCTACTTTGAAGTAAGCTTTAGTAGCATCTAATTTCTTGAAACAAGCATCATTCAAAATCACGATAGATTTGTCTTTACCGAAGTTAGCATATGGATCAGAATTATCTGGTGTTTCTAAACCACCAAAAGGATCAGCGTTACAGTAATTACATGAGAATCTCTGATCGCAATTATGCCAGATATTGAGGTTAATATTACTAATAGAAGTTGTATAGCAAGGTTTGTCACCAGAAGTGAAGGAGTTTCTTAAATCAGATATTTTCTTATCGGTTAATTTCCAGGTAACCGGTTTGTTTTTTTCTTCAACACCAGTATAGAGGTTGTAGTTGCTGGCACGGTTAGCCATTGGCAATTCTACTTCAACGGGTAAGATACCTTTGATAGGTTTACCTTTGAAAGTAGCAGTCACTTTAAACATTCCACCACTCAGCAATTTATTACCTTCGTTATCGAGGTTGCTAAGGTTGTATTTTTTCATGTCTTCGGCATTATCAACGTAGATGATGCTGAATACTAACTCGTCATTGTTATAATTTTCGAAAGTATTAGCCTTAATTTTAACAGAAGCGCAACCAGATTTGATGATGGTATCTCTGTCTGGACGGGCCATATAAAGCACCACATCCACACGGCGCATTTCACTTAAATCGGTTTCTTTACCTGTAACGACTTCACCAAAGAAAGCGGAAGCAAATTTCACTTTAAACTTCATTAGACCTTTACCAGTGATGTAGTTAGATACAGTATCGGTACGGCGGTTAGACAGTTCCATATTGGCTTCGGCGCCACCAGTAGTATCGGCATAGCCATTCACTTGGATACGTCTGACATTTGGGTTTGTTTGCAATAATGCAACCAAAGAGTCGAGGGTTTTATAACCTTCTGGTTTGATTTTGTCTTTACCAACATCAAAATACAAACTGTATTTCGCAGTGATAGGGGCAGCAGGCTGAGGCGCTGCTTTACCATCATTCTTTTTGGCAGTTTGAGAAAATGTTACTTGAGTGCTTAGGCAGATCAAAAGACCCAGCAATCCTAATTGTAGTCGGAAATTTTTCATGCGTCGCAAAAATATTGATAATTGAACGAAAATGCATCATAAATATTGAGTTCAGAATTTCAACTGTGCATATTTTTCTTCATGAATAGTATTTATTACCCATGTCATTAAAAAATCGTTAAAATCAGATTAAATGCACTTTAATTTTCTAAGGAATTCAGTTTCAAACTAATTTTAAAAATTTATATTTTTTGGTGTGCGTTAAATCATCCAAAAAACAGGCCTTATAAATTATTTTATTATCAATTTGAGAAAGCTTTTAGTCAATATAAGCAACGCTCAATCGAATAATAACGATAAGAAAGCATAGATTTAGCCATGAGTATATTTGCCTTGAAATTTGAAAAGTGCTGAAAAAAATTGCACAAAACAATTCTCTTCAGCAATAAAAATGCTGAATAGCCGTGAAAAAGTCAGTAATAAAAATAAAGATTACGGCAATAAACGGCCGTACATACGAGGGAAAGGAATACTTTCTCTAACGTGTTTAAGTTGGCATAACCAGGTAACCAAACGTTCCAGACCTAAACCAAAGCCAGCGTGAGGAACACTACCGTATTTTCTTAGGTCGAGGTACCATTCGAAAGCCTCCATTGGCAATTCGTGTTCTGTAATTTTCTCTCTAAGTTTCATTTCGTCGGTTTCTCTTTCGCCGCCACCAACAATTTCGCCATACCCTTCAGGTGCCAGCACATCTACACCTCTGGCAAATCTTGGGTTATCAGGGTTGCGTTTGAGGTAGAAGGCTTTCACCTCATGTGGCCAGTCGTACACCATAATGGGCACATCAAACAGACGGGTGATTACGGTTTCGTCGCTTCCACCGAGGTCGTTACCATATTCGAAGTTCTTTGCACTTGCAATCCAGGTAGGAATATTTCTTTGTTGTTCTTCCAGTTCTTTAAGCTCGTTTTTAAGAGTAGCAATTTTATTCTGGTTAAAGTTGATTTCACCTTTCTTCATACCAGGCACAGCAATTTTAGCTTCGCGGTCGGCTATCTCAGCGGTAGTAGCAGTAATAGCAGCTTCTACTTTGGCTAATTCCTCTTCCAGCGATTTGATACTATTGACACCATTGACATCTTTTTCTCCTTTGATGATTGCTACTGCTTCATCGTAGGTAAGACGAGGGAATGGTTTTAGACTAGTTTTCAGGATATCGGTATTTCTATCGATGAGTTGTAATTCGTTTTGACATTTATCAAGAACTTCTTTGATCACGTATTGCAGAAAAGCTTCGATGAGGTCCATGTTCTGATGAATATCAAAGAAAGCCATTTCAGGTTCAATCATCCAGAATTCAGACAAGTGTCTTCTGGTTTTACTTTTTTCGGCCCTGAAAGTTGGTCCGAAAGTATAGATTTTACCAAATGCCATGGCCATCGCTTCACCATATAACTGTCCACTTTGAGACAGGTAAGCAGGATCGCCATAGAAATCGGTTTCAAACAAGTTGGTGGTACCTTCGCAGGCATTTCCGGTAAATACAGGGGCATCCATTTGTACGAATCCTTCTTTCTGGAAGAACTGGTGAATGCTGTAGATGATGGTGTTTCTGATTCTCAGGATGGCCCATTGTCTCTGACTTCTTAACCAGAGGTGACGTTTATCCATTAGGAATTCTATACCATGTTCTTTTTTAGCGATCGGGTATTCTTCGGCGTATTGGTAGATGTGTAATTTAGAGACATGTACTTCGTAGCCACCAATCTGACGCTCGTCTTTAACTACAGTACCCGTAATTTCTACGGCACTTTCAAGACCAAGTTTTCCGGCGCATTCGAAGTCATTTTCACTGATTTTTGTTGCATCGGCGATACATTGGCAAACGCCACTACCATCTCTTAAATTTATAAACACAAGGCCTTTGCTGTCCCTTCTGTTGGCTACCCATCCTTTCAGAGTAACTTCTTGTCCTTCGAAACCTGATAGATCCTTAATATACATTTTGAATAAATATCTTTAATAAAACTGCAAAATTAGTTTACTTTGCAGATAATTTAGGCATCCAATCTAAAAATTCATGTTAAAACAAACTCTCAGTCAGAAATTATTGCAAAAATTGTCGCCACAGCAGATACAATTTATCAAGCTGTTGCAGATGACTACGGCAGATTTTGAGGAGAGGGTGGAGCAGGAATTACTGGATAATCCGGCACTAGAGAAGGGCGAGGATGAAAATGATCCGGGTACATTTACATCATCAGAGACCAGAAAGGATGAATTTAGCAATGAGGAATCGCTCAACGACGATTACAACAGCACAGATTCATACGAAAGTGATGAATTTGATGTATCTGAGTTTCTGACTGGAGATGATCATACAGCCAGTTTCAAAATGACCGATGATTATGGGGACGAAGAGCACAAGGAAATGCCGATTGCCTATCAGCAAAGTTTTTATGATTTTCTGGTAGATCAGGTCCATGCCAATTTTGAGGAAGGCGACGATTTACAATTAGCGCTGCATTTAGTTGGCAACATTGAAGAAGATGGGTATTTGAGGAGAGATTTGAATGCAATTGTAAACGATTTGGCATTTACCGAGAACATTAGCACCACTGAAGACCATTTGGAGCGCATATTAACCAAGGTTCAGAATTTTGATCCGGCGGGTATTGGTGCAAGAAATCTCCAGGAATGTCTTTTGTTGCAACTATACAAGAAAGATTACGGAGGGAACAAGGCGCTTGATTTAGCCGAAAAAATTATTGCCGACCATATGGATGCTTTCGTTAAGAAGCATTACGATAAGATTAAAACCTCTTTGAAGATTAACGACGAAGATTTGAAGGGAGCACTTTCAGAAATCACCAAGTTAAATCCAAAGCCAGGCCAATCGCAGTCGCAGTCGGTATCACAGTACATCATACCTGATTTTACTGTAATTAACGAAGATGGTGTTTTAAGGGTAATATTAAATTCAAGAAATGCACCTGAGTTGAAATTGAGTCAGTCATACAGCGAGACACTTCAGGCTTATGACAAGGACAATGGTAAAGACAAGAATCTTAAAGATGCAGTTCAGTACATTAAGCAAAAGCTGGATGGGGCAAAATGGTTTATTGATAGCGTAAAGCAAAGGCAGCAGACCTTACAGTTAACGATGACAGCGATAGTTGAAGCACAGAGAGATTTCTTTTTGTACGGAGACGAAACCAGTTTGAGACCAATGATTCTGAAAGATATTGCAGATAGAATTCAGATGGATATTTCTACAATTTCAAGGGTCGCTAACAGCAAATATGTACAAACAGATTTTGGTATTTTCCCATTAAAATATTTCTTCTCAGAGGGTATTGTCAACGAAAGTGGTGAAGAGGTAAGTAACCGAGAAGTGAAAAAGATCCTTAGTGACGCCATCGCTGGTGAAAGCAAGAAGAAACCATTAACTGACGAAGCTTTAATGGATTTACTGAAAGAAAAGGGCTACAATATTGCACGTCGGACAGTTGCCAAATACCGAGAACAACTCAATATTCCAGTTGCGCGACTAAGAAAAGAGTTATGAGGCTTTTCAAACATATTTTTTCTTTTACAATTATCAGTATGATTCTGGTGACTGCTTGTAAAAAGAAGGAAGAAATAATAGCAGAAAAAGCATACGAACCGAATACTCTCAATCAGTTTTTTGAGACTTATATTCTAAACAAGGACATTCGTGTAACAGAAGCCAAGTTTGAAGGCAGAGATACCACGGCGATGTATACCGATTACACCTTTAAACTTTACAAGAACACCTATTACGACGGTCCTTTTGAAGCCAGAAACAGCACAGATACTTTTACCGGAACCTGGCAGTGTAACGAAGATTACAGCAAATTAAGTTTAAAAATAGGGGGCAACGGTGCTCTCGACTGGGTAGACATCGACTGGAAATTCAAGAGTAAAAGTACGACTACCCTTGAATTAATTCCATGGTTTAATACAGACGGCGACCGTTATGTTAAATTTGTGAAGCAGTAATCAGAGAATCTGAGCAGAGTGTGCTTTGGTATCCACTTTCTCAATAATATCTGTGATTTTACCTTTCTCATCAATGATAAATGTGGTTCGTGCAATGCCCATATATTTGCGACCATACATCGATTTTTCAACCCATACACCGTATTTCAACGCGATGGCATTATTGGTATCTGCTAATAAATCAAAGGGCAAATCGTATTTAGCAATAAATTTCTGATGTCTGGTTTCATTATCCGGACTTATACCAATTACCTGGTAACCAGCTTTGAGAAGTTTTTTATAGTTATCTCTAAGATCGCAAGCCTGAGCCGTACAGCCGGGAGTATCATCTTTTGGATAGAAGTAAATGACCAGTTTTTTTCCTGTAAAGTCTTTTAGTGCTCTAACATTTCCGTTTTGATCATTGCCTTTAAAGGCCGGCGCTTTTTTCCCAATTTCTAAGTGTGTCATGGTATTTCTAATGTTCTGATAAATTCTCTTTCGTTTAATCTGTTATCTCTAACAATTAACCTGATAGTATGTTTGCCAGAAACTAATGGAGTAGGAATATAGCCTGAAATGAATCCAGATTTTGAGTCGTAGTTAAGCAGAACCCACACCCCATTGATGTAAAAATCGAAATCTTTAACACCTGCCAGGTTGTCTCCTACATCAAATGAGAAATAGCGATTGCGATTAAGAGTTAAGGGTTTTATTGTCGGTTTGATGGTATCCAGTAACAATTGGAAAGTGCCAAAATCTCTTACTGGTACATGGTATTGATTGATGTTTTTGAGTTCACCAAAGTAATTGCGACCATCATTACAACGCACCAGATATTTATTACCGTTAAGTAATTGCAGTGGACTCAGTTTATAAATAAGAATCATCTTCTTGTCAAGTGGCACAAGAACGCTACCGATAGAATAGGTATTATTGGAGTTTTTAGAGTAGTTGAGAATATAATCGTGGTAAAGAGTATGGGCAGGTATGGAGACAGAAAGATCTGTTCCCAGTTCGTGTAAGTTATCTGTAGCAGCTTTACAAAGTTTGGTTTGCCGGTAGTGACTGATATAATCACTTACCTTTCTTCCAGAGGGGTGACCAACAATGGTAATGGTTTTTTCGGAGCTATTCCCATACACATCTTTCACCACAATGCGAAACTGATGGGGTGTTGAATCATTAACAGTAAACCAACCATTGGTAGGAGAATGTTTCCAGAAATCGAGAGTGCTACCATCATCTATAAAAAGTTTGTGCATACGGATGCCTGATTCCTTATGCCTTCTGAAATCGACATAGTTATTGTGCATTCTGATCTGAGAGAACATAAACCGTTCTATTCGGCAGTCGTAGAACAAAGTACCATCTTTGTATATAGAGATATAATTTACCCCATTATTATCGCCCATAGAAGTGGCATAATCTCTCAGATTCGCACCAAGGGCATAAGTACCGTAGGCGATACTATGTCGCTCGATCGCCACATTAATTTTCTTTTTCTTTTTACCTTTTTTTACCGTGTGAGTGGTGTACATCGGCAAGCTTATCGATGGATAGTGACCATTATGCAGTTTTACTAAAGAATCTTTTCCATAGAGGTAAAAATTTAAGATAGATGGAGCGATATGATCAGGCATTTTGATGCCACAAAGTAAAGGATTAACGGGTGCTTCAGAGGCAGTTTCTCTGATTTCGAAATGCAAGTGCGGACCTTGAGAGGCACCCGAATTTCCGCTGTAGGCGATAAGCTGCCCCTGTTTTACCTGCAAAACATCAGCATCTGGGTATAGCTCCACTTCATAATTTTGTAGGTTGTACTGACTTTTTTCAATGAACCATTGAATTTCTTTTGGAAACTCGTGTAAATGGGCATAAACACTGGTATATCCATTTGGGTGATTGATATATAGAGCTTTCCCATAACCCGCGTTTGAAATATTGATTCTTGCTATATACCCATCTCCAATAGCGATAACTGGACGACCAATTACTCCGCCGGTTCTGATATCCAGTCCGCCGTGAAAATGGTTTGGTCGTAGTTCACAGTATGTTCCAATAATTTGATTTTCGCCAGCGAAAGGTGG